>JACCDY011051647.1_pt1 | contig 29737 bp, 28 predicted proteins | sample 7446391 | NCBI WGS metagenome assembly JACCDY01 (sample SAMN15323451, study PRJNA562643) | freshwater metagenome | isolation source: river surface water | place: USA:Blue River Watershed | collected 2017-08-18 | reverse complement strand
TTACCAGCTTCCGTTCCTCGCCCCTGCATGCGTATGGCCCGGCCAAGGCGGCGGTCGCGTCGCTGACGATGGGACTCGCTGCAGAATGGGGACGATCCGGTGTGCGTGTCAATGCCGTCGCTCCTGGCTTCACGCTGACCGAAGGCTTGCAGGCCGCCATTGACCGAGGCGACCGTGATCCGGCAGAGCTTGCGCAGCCCTCGGCGATGAACCGGCTGGTGATGCCGGACGAGGTCGCCGATGGTATCGGTTTCCTGCTGTCCGATGCGGCACGCGCGATCACGGGCATCACGATGCCGATCGACTGCGGCTGGATGGCCGGCAGCACCTGGGATACCTGGGGCGGCATGCAGGGCCCTCGTCCGCGCAAACACTAAACCCTGAACCTACGGGCCGCTCATGCTGACAGTCCAGAACCTTCGCAAATCCTTCGGCGGCGTGGTCGCCACCTCGGACGTGTCGATCGATTTCCCTGCCGGCTCGCTGTCGGCAGTGATCGGCCCCAACGGCGCGGGCAAGACCACCTTCTTCAACCTGATCTCGGGTGGCCTGCAGCCGGATTCCGGACGCATTCTGCTGGATGGCGAAGATATCGTCGGTCTGCCCAGCAGCGAGATCGTGCGCAAGGGCATAGGCCGCGCGTTTCAGGTCGCCAAGCTCTTCAAGTCACTGACGGTGGAAGAATCACTGCGCGGCGCGCTGCAATCACCGCTCGGCCATTCGCTGCAGATGCGGGGACGCTTTCCCACGGAAGACACACGTGACCGCGCGCATGAAGTGATGGAGCAGCTCGGCCTGCAGAACAAGGCGGATATCGTCAGCGGCAATCTCTCGCATGGCGACCAGAAGCTGCTCGATATCGCGCTCGCGCTGGTGCTGAAACCGAAAGTGCTGCTACTGGACGAACCCGTGGCCGGCATGGGACCGGAAGAGCGCTGGCAGATGATCGATACCGTCTATGCGCTCTGGAAAAAAGGTGGCCTGACCGTGGTGCTGATCGAGCATGACATGGAGATCGTGTTCAAGGTCTCGCAACATATTCATGTGCTCTCATACGGCAAGCTGCTCGCGCAAGGCACACCGGATGAGATACGCAATAACCCGGCCGTGATCGAAGCGTATCTGGGCACACCGAAGGAGGCACACGCATGAGCTGCATGCTGACAGTGACGACACTCGATGTGAGCTACGGCAGCAGCCAGGTGCTGTTCGGCCTGAAACTGAAGGTGACCAAAGGCGAGACGCTGGCGCTGCTGGGCCGTAACGGCGCCGGCAAGAGCACCACCATGAAAGCGATCGCCGGCGTGATCCCTGCCAAACGCGGCAGCATCGAGCTCGAAGGCAGATCCATCAGCGGACAACCCTCGCACAAGATCGCGCGCGCCGGCATTGGCTTTGTGCCCGAAGACCGGCAGATCTTCATTGATCTCTCCGTTGACGACAATCTGCGCATCGCCGCCAAGCGCGGCGCGCACGGCGAACAGGACTGGAGCATTGATCGTGTGTACGACATGCTGACCCTGTTGAAGCCTTTGCGTGACCGTCTGGGTGGACAACTGTCTGGCGGCGAACAGCAAATGCTGACGATCGGCCGCTCATTGATGGGTAATCCCAGCCTGCTGCTGCTGGACGAACCCAGCGAAGGCCTTGCGCCCATCATGGTGCAAAAGATCGGCGAGCTGGTTGAGGATCTGAAGAAACTCGGCACCACGATCGTGCTGGCCGAGCAGAACCTGCATTTCTGTCTGGGTCTCGCCGATCGCGCAGTCGTGATCGACAAAGGCAGCGATGTGTTCGAGGGAAGTATCCGCGAACTGGAAGCGAATGCAGAAGTGAAGCAACGCTACCTGTCCGTATAAACAGTCTTCATAAGCCGTAGCAAACAACAAGAGAGGCCTCATGAGCCCCACCCTCCCCAAAGCCTTCGACATGCACCGCGTGCGCGTACTGATCACCGGTGCAGCCGGTGGCATCGGTTCAGAGACCGCCAAGCTGTGCAGCCAGCTTGGCGCGACCACGGTGCTGACCGATGTCGGCAGCACGCTATCCAGGCTGGAGACGCTGGCCTCCGCACTCGGGGGCGTCGACGCCGTCCACTCGCTGGATATCTCCGACCGCCATGCGGTGGAGGCACTGGTCTCGCAGCATGCGCCCTTCGATGCGCTGATCGATACCGCCGCCATTTGCCCGTTTGATGAAGACTGGATGCAGCCCGAGTGGGACGAAAAATTCCACCGGGTGATGAAGGTGAATGTACTTGGCCCGATCAATCTGGTGCGCGCCATCATGCCGGGGATGATGGAGCGCAAGCAGGGCAGCATTACGCTGTGCGGATCGATCGCGGGCTGGATGGGTGGTCTGCTCGCCGCGCCCCACTATGCGGCTTCCAAGGGCAGCGTACATGCGCTGGTGCGCTGGTTCGCGCAGCGGGCGACACCGCATCAGGTACGGGTGAATGCGGTGGCACCCGGGCCGATCGCAACCGGCATGACCGACGGGCAGCCCTACAACAAGGACAGCTATCCGATGAAGCGCATGGGCGAACCGCAGGAAATCGCGAATGCGCTGGTATTCCTGTCGTCGCCCGCCGCATCCTTCATTGCGGGCAGTGTGATGGATGTGAATGGCGGGGTGCTGATGCGGTGAGATCTGGGCAACGCCAGCCTATCCAGAAAAAATCGGACAGCACCCTGAGCTTGCCGGAACTTTGATAAATGGATTCATTACTCATCGCCTTTGACTTATCTAAAAGGCCACCGCATGAATCCCGCCACCTCCCCCACTGACACCAGCAGCGCAAGATTAATTCTACTAGGCAACCAACCTGCTCAAAACGAGCAATCGAGCCATCCCACCACGGGCCAGACTCCGACGCTGGCGAACCAACCTATAGGACAGTCACCGCTACCGGCACCCGGCCCTTCGGAGGTCGAGAAAGAAAAACGCAGCGCCAGAGAAAATTCAAGCAGTATCACCATTACCACTCGGCCCAGTACTCCAGAGGAAATCACCCCCGTTCAAAAGACCTTATTACAACCATGTTCACCTGAAGACATCGCAGCAGGGATGAGAGAGGCGGTAATACATGGCGATCTGGAAATGCTTGAATTTCTCGTAGAAAAAGGTGGGGATGTTAATCACTATTATCGTGGTGGCTGTCGTAGTTATACTCCAACGCTTGGCCATCTTGCCATTGAAAATGGAAAACCAGAAATCCTTAAATGGCTGATTCGCCATGGATTCGAGATTAATTCAATTGACGGACATGGGCGAAGCCTGCTGTGCCTGGCTATCTTCAAAAGAGATCGTGAAACTGCACTTTGGCTAATGCAGCAAAAAGGCTGCGATACAAAGATAGCAACATTTGAAGGAAAAAGTTGTCTTCATCTTGCCGCAGAAATTGATGATCTTGACTTGATTATTCGTCTTGTTGAGAGCGGACTCAGTATTCATGGCGCGGGTTTTTATAGTCGGCCACCGATATACTCTACGATTGAACATGGATCAAGGAAAACACTTGAGTGGATGGTAGCAAATGGTATCGATATTGATAATGAAAAATATCCTCTCAAAAAATTTTTTTACTGGGCCGCAAGAAAACGTAACAGCGAAATTTGTAAATATCTCGTGGATTTTGGCGCTTTAGCGCAATACAAGAATTGTGGATCTACACCATTACTAGAGGCTGTGAATTTGCACACTATCGAGCCCGAAAGAAACCGCAACGATCATGTGAATACTGTCAAATTCGTGGCGCAATTTTCTGACATGGCGTTTCGATTGTCTGTGGCGGATTATATTGGCCATGCCAATTACAATATGACCGCTTTAATGATCGCCGTAAAAGACAATCTCTATGACCTCGCACCTTCGCTAATTGAAGCGACGCTGCAACATCCTGATGCTGAAAAATTGATTCATGAAGCCCTGCCTCTGGCGAAAAGTGTATTCATGAAAGAGCTGCTGACAAGAGCTTTGATTAATCCAGAAATATTTACATCTGAAATAGCGCAAGCTACCCGGCAGAGTGCGAGCAGCAAGTCCGGCGTAAGTAGCATCCCGCTTCTGCAAAAAATCGGAGAAAAACTCGGCGACTTGCATGCGATACAGTCTCAACTTGGGAGCAGTTCCTCAGGGTTGACGCCCCTGCAGAATGAAGCTGCAAAGCATGGTATTTTTGCAGGGCTGATGGAATGGAGGATAGGCCTTCAAGACTCTTCTGACATCTATGGCGATGATGATGAAGAAATTCCAGCGAGTTTGCTCCGGAAGCTGACCCACTCCTCCGTTGAAGAAATCGATTCTTTGATTCAGCAAGGAGAACAATGGGAAAGCCAGCAGCTCAAGCCCATCATCCACGGCCTTTTTCAGAGCTGCCACAGCATGTCACAAAACGGAATGAGCGTATCTGACCTTGAGAAGGTATTTAGCGGTAGCGGCTTCTATCAGCCGATCGCACGCCGCATTGCCGCTGCCTGGGAAGATGCCCGGGCTAGCCACCAACAATACTCCAACTCAAGCTCAAGCCAGATTTCTCAACAAGCCTCTGACAAGCTGCGGAATAGTTTTCGTCAAGCCCTGAAAGCTCGGCTTGATTCAGCGGCGACCATCCAATTCCCGACGAATGACCCGGCTATTCCCCAACGAAGCAAGGATTTATTCAGCAATCTGTTAGCTCGACAGCTCTCGCTCGTCGCGGAGTTCTGGAGGGCTGAATAAATAATAATCGGTTTAAATATTCTGAAGTCGGGCGGCCTGTGCGCCGCCCGATAATGGCAGAACAACCTCAAATCGTGTGCCTTCGCCCGACTTGCTGGTAAAACTGATGCTTCCGCCATGGGCTGTGACGACTGTCTTTGACAGCCACAGCCCAACCCCCATGCCTTTAGCTTTGGAGGTCTTGAACAACTCGAAAACTGAAGACTGATGCTCTTCAGCGATGCCCCGACCACTATCCTCCACGACGATCAGCGCCTGCCTGTCGTCCTGAGTTGCAGATATTTTTACCCATTTTTCCAGCTTGCCCGATTCGCTGACGGCATCAATGGCATTGTTCAGCAGGTTTAGCATCACTTGCTGCAACTGGGTACGATCAGCCTGCAATTTGATAGGGCTGGTGGCGACGATCTGCACATCAATGCCTGCATTTTCGGCGCGTGCCCTTAGCAATGCATGACAATCTTCGATCAGTGCTTTCATATCGACGGTCTCTTTCTGGCCATCTCCCTGCTCGAACAACATACGCAATTTCAAGATGATGTCAGCCGCGCGACGATTGTCTGACTTTATTGAGTTCAGTAATTCCGGTAATTCAATTGGCCGGTCCGTTTGATCTCGCAGCCTTCTTTCGAGCAGACTGAGATTGAGGCCAATAGAGCATAGCGGCTGATTCAATTCATGCGCAAGACTGGCTACCAGCGCGCCCATCGCCGCGCTTTTGCTGGACAGTGCCAGGCGCCGGATGATCTCCTCACGCTCCTTCAGCAAGCGTGTAAGTGCCTCGTGATGCTGCGCGAGCAAACGGCGACTTGCCTCAGCAGCGGCCAGCTCGCGCTCTGCTCGCAAGCGCTGACGCTCTCGCTCCTCAAGAAATACCCGCAGGAATCCGATGTTCGCCAGTGGTATGCAAATGAATTGTCCCAGCACCAGCAGATGCTGGTCCAGACTGGGTGCGTAGATATCCTCGTTGTATGGCTGTGTCAGCAGCCACCCCACTTTAAAAAAATGGGTCACCGAAAGTCCCAGCCCGGCACCCATCAGCAATGATGCGCCAAAGCTCTGATGCTCCTGCCCGAGCCGATGGCCCACCAGAAAATAGTCGATCAATATCAGCGCATAAAAACTGAAATATACGAGGCGCAGGTAATATTCAGGCACATTCAATTCATGGCCGATGCCCAGAGTTGCCAGCAACAGAACACTGGTCGCTGCATAGAACCCGATCGCAGTGCGGGACACCACCGGGAAGAACATGCGCAATGACAGACACCGTCCGGCATTACCAAAGACCATCAGCGCCTGTCCGACGTACACGAAAACCGCTTCACTGACGGTGCCGCGGGTGGCGAGCGCGATCACGCCCAGCCCGCTCATCAGTCCTGACGCGCTCCACAGCCAGACCTGAGCATTACGCTGCTCGGACAGCGCAAGCCAGATCACGGCGTGCATGGTCAGGTAGACCACGCACACCATGAAAATCGTTGTTTGGGTGTGCAGTTCCAAGCCGGTGCTCGCTCATGTCGCCCTGCGGCATACCGGGCGAGATCAGATAAGGCTGGCTATTTTATGGCAGCTCGGACATGGTTAAGGATGCCCTCAAGGGCAACGGGCCTGCCTGGCTCGCCCACGAGCTTCCAAGAACCTGCTCGTTAGGTCGCTTGCGGCGTTGGCAGTACCGCAGACAGTACCGACGTACGGCAAGGTACTGCCAACGCCGCAAGCGACCTGACGAGATAGGTTCTAAGTGAGCCTGAATCCCTGAAAACCCGAGCGCGTCCTCTCATCGACGATCTTGCGGTATTTGGCAAATCCGCCGGCGTACGGCATGAACACACGCGGCTTGCCGGGCACGTTCGCCCCGAGATACCAGGAATGCGTCGCGCTGGGCAGCAAGGTGGAATTGGCGGCTTCATTCACTTCCAGCACCCAGCCATCAGCGGCCTTGTCGTCTGCCTCGATGCGCTGGATGCCCTGCTTGCGCAGGTGCGCGATGCAGTCGGTGATCCACTCGACATGATGCTCGATAGCCGGCGGCATATTACACAAGACCGATGGACTGCCGGGGCCGGTGACGGTGAACATGTTCGGGAAGCCCGGCACCTGAAGCCCCAGATAATTGCGCGGACCGGCATGCCACGCGTCCTTCAGCTTGAGTCCCTGTCGTCCTTCGATATCGATCTTCAGCAGCGAACCCGTCATTGCATCGAAACCCGTCGCAAAGACAATGATATCGAGTGGGTAGTCTTTTTCTGTGGTCTTGATACCTGAAGGAGTAATACGCTCTATCGGGTGCTTACGAATGTTGACCAGATCGACATGCGGCAAGTTATAGGTCTCGAAATAGTGCGAATCGACCGGCGGGCGTTTCGCTGCAAACGGATGATCAATGTCAGCCAGCAGCTCGGCCGTTGCCGGGTCTTTGACGATCTCGCGTATCTTGCGCCGGATGAAATCCGCCACGACTTTGTTTGCGCTGGCATCGAGCAAGGTATCGCGAAACTCCGCACGGAAGGCGAGCCCACCCTTCTGCCATGCAGATTCGAAAATCTGCTCGCGCTCTTCGTCACTGACGTCGAACACGGAGCGATCCTTGATGTAGAACGGATGCGCATTCGTGTTCGAATTCATGATCACATGAATATCATCCGCATGCTCTTTGGCGTAGCGTTTGAAATCTTCAGTCAGGGGTGCATTGCGCGCAGGGATGCTGTAGTTCGCGGTGCGCTGAAACACGGTCAGGTGCTTGGCCTGCGCGGCGATCGCGGGTATCGCCTGAATGCCTGTCGAGCCCGTGCCGACTACACCCACCCGCTTGCCACTGAAATCCACGCCTTCATGCGGCCATTGCCCGGTGTGATACCAGTCACCCTCGAAATCGTTCAAACCTTCGATCTTCGGCACGTTGGCCGAGGACAGACAGCCCACGGCCGTGATGAAATACGTGCAGTGAAATGTCTCGCCTGCCTCGGTCGTCACCGTCCAGCGATTCGCTGCGTCGTCATAGCGGGCTGATTTCACGCGGGTGTTGAGCTGAATATCCCGCCGCAGATCAAACCGATCAGCGACATGATTCAGATAGCGAAGTATCTCGGGCTGCTCAGGGTAGCGTTCGGTCCAGTGCCATTCCTGCAGCAGCTCTTTCGAAAAATAGTACGAGTAGGAGTGGCTCTCTGAATCGCAGCGTGCACCGGGATAGCGGTTCCAGTACCAGGTGCCGCCGACGCCATCAGCAGCTTCCAGCACCCGAGCCTTCAGGCCGAGTTTATCGCGCAGGGAAAGCAGTTGGTACATGCCGGAGAAGCCGGCGCCGATGATCACCGCATCATAGCCCTGTGGGGTGTCAGGGGTCTTGTGAACCATCATGTCTGTTCCGCCATTATATTTTTTATATATCGATGCAACAGCTTAATCGGACGTAACCGGAGGGGGAATTTTATTCATCAAAACCGTGACTTGGGTTGAAACAGGATCCAATGCTGAGCCCATTCCGGTCGCCCCACGGGGTGGCCGTTACTCCGAGAAGCTGCAACCCACCTGCCCCAGTTTGCCAAAATCGGCATGAACCACATCGCCGGGCTGCACCTTCACGGGTACCCGGCAGGTGCCGGTGGTCACGAACTGCCCTGCTTTCATCGTCATGCCCAGCGATGACAGCTCGTTCACGATCCAGGTGAGTGCGACACGCGGATCGCCGAGTACATTGCGGCCATAACCGGAATCAATCGCCTCGCCATTGAGCGTGACCGCGATCGGCTGATTCAGATAATCGAAGTCTTTCCAGTCCGAGGCCGTAGGACCGAGGATAAACAGACAGGCACAGGCGTTGTCAGCGATCAGTTGCGCCGTGCCGACCTTCACGAAGTCGTCGTAGCGCGAATCCGGCACCTCGATGGAGGGATGAACGGAGGCGACCGCTGCCAGTACGTCATCCACGGTGTAGTCGGCCGCACGCGGCGGCAGATCGCGCGCGAACCGGAACGCGAATTCGATCTCGGCGACATGCATCAGGTTGTCTTTCAACGACACCGTCGCGCCGACCGGCAGCATGCGGTCCTGATAAATGCGGCCAGCGAGCGGGCCATCGACATTGATATGGCGCTGGCCATCGACGCTGGTGGCAGCGATCTTCCAGCCGGCGACCGTCTGGCCATTGATCTGCTCGACGGCCTGCTGCACCGCATAGCCCTCACGACGGGAGGCCGGGCGGATGTTTTCTGGCAGCGCAGCAAAGCGGCCGCGGCGGGTCCACAGTTCGTGGAGGATGCGGGCGGCTTCCTGCTGGTCGGCCGAGGGGGCAATGGCGGGGGATTGAGCGGTAGTCATGTCTCGTCCTGTTCTTGTTTTAGTAATGGGCGAATCTTACCCCGTCGCAGGATCGCCACGGGGCTTTGTAATACAAAAAGAGATCTTCACACAAATTCTCAAGCAGGGGCAAACCGGTTAAGCTGACAGCTTAGGGGTTAGCCCCCTCTGAGCAGCTCCTACAACAACCACTCCAAGGAGACGAGCATGCCTTCCATCTTTACCCCTGAGCAGCAAATTGCTTATGAGCGCGACGGCTATGTGCTGGTGCGCTCGCTGTTCGATGCCGAAGAGATCGCCCTGCTGCGCGACGCGATCGAAACTGACCCTCAGCTGCAGGCGAGTCTGTATGACCGTCATGATGCGTCGGGCAAATCCACCCGCATGGCGACCTGGAACCATCCCGGCGACAGCGTCTATGGACTGGCAGCGCGCTCACACCGCGTCGTCGACACGATGGAAGCCATGCTCGGCGGGGAGGTCTATCACTATCACTCGAAACTCACCGCGAAAGAACCACTGGAAGGCGGCGCCTGGGAATGGCATCAGGACTATGGCTACTGGTATCACAATGGCTGCATGTTCCCTTACATGGCCAGCATGATGCTCGCGCTGGACAAGACCACGCGCGAGAATGGCTGCCTGCAGGTGATACGCGGCTCACATCATGCCGGGCGCGTCGATCATGGCGTACTGCCGGGCGAACAGGTCGGTGCCGATCCTCGCCGCGTGGAGGAAATGCTCAAGACCATGGAGCTGGTCTACTGCGAGATGGAGCCGGGCGACGGTTTGTTCTTTCACTCGAACGTGATGCATCGCTCGGACCAGAACCGCTCACCGAACCGCCGCTGGACTGTGCTCTTCTGTTACAACGCCGCGCGGAACAATCCTTATCTTGAGCATCATCACCCGCAGTACACGCCGCTGCACAAGGTGAATGACGATGCGATCAAGCTGGTGGGCGTGAAGTATGCGGAGACTTCGCCGGACTATTTCCGCAAGAATTTTGCGAATCCGCCCGAGCTGAAAAAGACGATGTCCACATCCTGAATATAACAACGACAAAAACTGGGAGACTCCGCTGTCATGAGCAACAACGATAAAAAGAACAAACCTTTACGCAGCACGGCCTGGTTCGGCAAGCCAGACAAAGATGGATTTCTGCATCGCAGCTGGACCAAAGCCTCCGGCCATCCTCATGACCAGTTCGACGGACGTCCGGTCATTGGCATCTGCAATACCTTCTCTGATCTCACCTCCTGTAACAGCCACTTCCGCACACTCGCCGAGTATGTAAAGCGCGGTGTGTATGAGGCCGGCGGCTTCCCGCTCGAATTCCCGGTGATGTCGCTGGGTGAGGCGCAACTGCGACCCACGGCGATGTTGTTCCGTAATCTGGCCAGCATGGATGTGGAAGAGTCGATACGCGGCAATCCCATCGATGGCGTTGTGCTGCTGATGGGCTGCGACAAGACCACGCCCTCGCTGATGATGGGTGCGGCCAGTTGCAACCTGCCGACCATTGGTCTCTCGGGTGGCCCTATGTTGAACGGCAAATTCCGTGGCGAAGACATTGGCTCGGGCACGGGCGTCTGGATGATGTCGGAGATGGTACGCGCAGGGCAGATGACGCAGGAAGAATTCATTGAGGCGGAATCCTGCATGAACCGCTCGCACGGCCATTGCATGACCATGGGCACGGCATCGACGATGGCCAGCATGGTCGAGGCGCTTGGCATGGCGCTGCCGGAGAACGCGGCGATACCGGCCGTCGATGGACGCCGCAATCGCCTCGCGCAGCTGACGGGGCGCCGCATCGTGCAGATGGTGAAGGATAACCTCACCATGGACCAGATCATGACGCGCAAGGCGTTCGAGAATGCGATCAAGGTGAATGCCGCGATCGGTGGTTCAACCAACGCTGTCGTGCACCTGCTGGCGATGGCGGGACGCATGGGCGTGCCGCTGACGCTGGAGGACTGGGACAAGCTGGCCAGCCAGCTGCCCTGCCTGCTGAACCTGCAGCCCTCAGGCAAATATCTGATGGAAGACTTCTTCTATGCGGGCGGACTGCCGGCGCTGATGAGAGAGATTTCCAAAGAACTGCATCTCGATGCGCTCACCGTCAACGGCAAGACCATCGGCGAGAACATCAAGGAGGCGCCCTGCTACAACCGCGACGTGATCACGCCGATCGACAAGCCGTTCAAGCCCGCCGCAGGCATCGCGGTATTGAAGGGCAATCTCGCGCCGGATGGCGCAGTCATCAAGCCCTCGGCATCCTCGCCGCACCTGCTCAAGCACCGCGGCCGCGCGGTGGTGTTCGAGAGCACCGAGCACTTCCGCAAGCGCATCGAGGACGACAATCTCGACATCTACGAGAACTGCGTGATGGTGCTGAAGAACTGCGGCCCGGTGGGTTATCCCGGTATGGCCGAAGTCGGCAACATGGCGCTGCCGAAGAAAGTGCTGAAGAAAGGCATTACCGACATGGTGCGCATCTCGGATGCGCGGATGAGCGGCACGGCCTATGGCACGGTGGTGCTGCATGTGTCGCCCGAGGCCAGCATCGGCGGCCCTCTGGCACTGGTGAAGGACGGCGACATCGTCGAGCTGGATGTGCCCGGCCGCCGATTGCATCTGGATGTCAGCGATGAAGAGCTCGCGCGCCGCAAGGCCGCCTGGCAGCCGCCGGAGAAACCCTCACGCGGTTATGTGAAGCTGTATGTCGAGCATGTGCAGCAGGCGCATCTGGGTGCCGATCTGGATTTTCTGGTGGGTGGCAGCGGCGCGGATGTGCCGCGCGAGTCGCACTGAGGCCTGAGGCCAGCGTCAGAGCAACCGCGACATCAGCCGCTACAATACGGGCGTCGTCCTCCGGGACGGCGCCTTTTTTATCTCCGAGACTGTCTGCGGACACGCCCGAACAAGAACATGTCGAATTCCGTTGCCCCCTTCATCCGCCTGCATCCGCAGGATGACGTGCTGATCGCCCGCCAGCAGCTGGTCGGCGGCACTTCCGTTGAGAATATCGCTGTCAAAGGCCTGATACCCGCCGGGCATAAAGTCGCCGTGCGTGACATCGGCACCGGTGAGCCGATACGTCGCTACAACCAGATCATCGGCTTTGCGAGCAAACCGATACAGGCCGGCGAGCATGTGCATGTGCATAACTGCACAATCGGGGAAGAGAAAGGCAGTTTCGAGCGCGACTATGCGTTCTGCGCCGATGTCCAGCCCGAGAAGCCCCGCAAGCACCGCGAATTCATGGGCTATGCACGCAAAAATGGGCAGGTCGCGACGCGCAACTATATCGGTGTGCTCTCCAGCGTGAACTGCTCGGCGACCGTCGCGCGAGGCATTGCGGATTTTTTTTCGCGCCGCATGAACCCGGGCGCATTGAAAGACTTTCCCAAGATTGATGGCGTGGTCGCCCTCACGCATGGCACGGGCTGTGGCATGGACTCCACCGGCCCGGGTATGCAGCTGCTGCGCCGCACGCTGGCAGGCTATGCAACGCATGCGAATTTCGCGGGCGTGCTGGTGATCGGTCTGGGTTGCGAGAGCAACCAACTGGCGGCCTGGCTGGATCATAGCCACTTGGCCGAAGGCCCGCTGCTGCGCACCTTCAATATTCAGGACAGTGGCGGCACGGCGAAGACGATTGAGAAAGGCATTGCACTGGTCAAAGAAATGCTCCCAATCGCGAATGACTGTTCACGGGTGCCTTGTGATGTGGCGCACCTGACCGTCGGCTTGCAGTGCGGCGGCTCTGACGGCTACTCGGGCATCAGCGCGAATCCGGCGCTGGGCGTGGCGGTCGATCTGCTGGTCGAGCATGGCGGCACGGCGATATTGTCGGAGACGCCGGAGATCTATGGTGCCGAGCATTTGCTCACGCGCCGCGCGATCAGCAAGGAAGTCGGTGAAAAACTCGTGCATCGCATCCGCTGGTGGGAACACTATACGGCGGTCAACGAAGGCGAGATGGACAACAATCCTTCACCGGGCAACAAGGCGGGTGGCCTTACCACCATTCTCGAAAAATCCCTGGGTGCCGTGGCCAAGGGCGGCACCAGCAATCTGCGCGCCGTCTATGAATACGCGGAACCCGTAACAGAACGTGGCTTCGTCTACATGGACACACCCGGCTACGATCCGGTAAGCGCCACCGGTCAGGTCGCCGGCGGCGCCAAGCTGATCTGCTTCACGACCGGCCGCGGCAGCGCTTATGGCTGCGCGCCCTCGCCTTCGCTGAAATTATCGACCAACTCCGCGCTCTGGCATCGCCAGCAGGATGACATCGACATCAACTGCGGCGAGATCATTGACGGCAGCAGCAGCCTGCAGCACATGGGCGAGCGCATCTTCGAGCTGATGATCGCGACGGCCTCGGGGCAATCCAGCAAGAGCGAGCAGCACGGCTACGGGCAGAACGAGTTCGTGCCCTGGCAAGTCGGGGCAGTAATGTAAAGGGGGATCGCGCATGGATCCGCTGATGATGCTGGTGTTGTGCCTGTCGAATTGCGGCCCTGCGCCTTCACGCGATGATGAACTCGGCACACTGGCCGGCAGTTATGCTCAGCTCTGCGCGGAAATGCGGTACCTGAAGCAGAACCACTACCCGGAGCTGCAACCGCCGGTCATGCTTCAGTGTGTGAATGAAGTAGACCGTGCGCTGAGCCTGAAACGCAGCCGGGAATTCCGTGAAGGGCTGAAAGTACTGATGCAGCGTTTCCCGCATGAGCTGCCGCCGCTGGTGCAGCAAAAATTCCAGCGCGCGCTGCCAGGAAACGGCAATGATTCGGCCACGGCCTGCCTGTGGCTGGCGCAGGAAAACAGCCGTCAGCGTTTCCAGCAGCTGCAAACCATCCGCGGGCTGGAGAAGCGGCGAGAGTAAGCGCCGCACCTGAACGCCACGACTGCGCGCCGCGTCAGGCCAGTCCTTTTTCTTCCCGCACCTGCGAAGCGATGGCCTCGACCTGCTCGTCGCTCATGCCCAGCCGCGCCTTGAGCTCTTCAAGCTTCACGCGCTCTTCCTCGGTGACGATACCGTCGGCCAGCGCCTCGCGAATCTCCATCTCGTACATGACGGCTCGCCGCTCGACCTGCGTGGTATAGGCAGTGGCCACCACACCGGTCAGAATGGCTGCGAGTGCAATGCCGAGCACCTGCGTCAGCACCACCAGTACCGTGCCGAAAAGCGATTGCGGATCAGCATTTCCCCAACCCGAGATAATGGTCAGCAGGTACCACTTCATTGTCGCCGGAATCGACGGGAACACCTCGGGCTGCAGGTGGCCTTCGGCGATGTAAATCAGCGAGGAGCACAGCAGGCAGGAGATCAGCAGCAGGAACAGCGCCGAGGTAAAAGAATCGCGCTCTGCCTTGACGGCCTCAACCAGATCCGTCAGCGCGCTGTTATAGCGCGAGAGCTTGAAGATACGCATGAGCCTGAACAGTCGCAGGAAGCGCAAGTCGAGACCGGGGAACAGCAGCTGCAAATAGAACGGCACCGTGCCGAAGAAATCGATGAATCCGTAAAAGCTGAAAATATATTCCTTGCGGCCCCGCCATGAGCCACCTTCCTCGGCCTTGTACTTGACGCCATAGGACCAAACGCGAAGCACATATTCGGCGGTGAAGATCATCACGCTAACCACATCGAAGATGTGGAAATAATCTGCGTAGGCCTCGTGCAGCTCGTGCACGGACTCAAGGATGATCGCAAGCACGTTCAGCACCACGACCGAAGCGATGAAGATCTCGCAGTAACGCGCGGCTTTTTCTTCGACCGATCCGTCAAGGATCTTGTACAGGCGTGTCTGGAAGGATTTCATGGTTGTCAGTCTGTATGCAGCCCGCTGCATCGCCTCCGTGAGATCGGTAAACTCCAGCGCCCGGAGGTGCAGAGCGCTTACCCAGCGAATTATTTGTTTTTATTTTTACCTGCGTATTATTCAATAAAAATCGATCTGTGCAATGGGAAAAACCATCGGCAGAGGGCAGTTATCAAGAAGGCAGTACTTCGCAGATTGGCGCCCGCCGCCAAGCTGACACCTTGCTGACGAATCCCCCTTTGCGGTGCAATTCAACGCCCGAGTCTCGCCAGTGTGCAAGCCGGATGAAAGTTAATTTCATTAAAGATAACCGTGATTGAAAACCTCACAGGAAATCAGTTTCAAAAAATCAGCGCTTTCAATAAAATCCCGTTCAAAATACCAAGGCGGATTTAATTATTTTATTTTTCACAGGAATGAAGAAATGGCGCTCGATAAGGACTATGGAAATCTTCTGGTCGGCAAAGGTGTGACGATTAATGGCGTCTTTCAAGTGCCCGGCGAGGCATTCATCGATGGCAAAGCGGAAGGCGAACTGACGGCGGATGCAATCAATGTGACCGCCAATGGTGTGGTCACCGGGAATGCTGTCGCCAGCCACGTGAAAGTCGCCGGCCTGATGGAAAAATCGATCACGGCCAACACATCGCTGCTGATCGAATCCACCGGATCGGTGCGCGGCTCCATCACCTACTCTGACCTCGAAATACGAAAAGGCGGCGAGATCGAGGGAGACATCGTCATTCTCGGTGCGCGAAAATAAATCGCATCCGTACCCCACTCGCGGCGTGCTGACCTCAAGCGCTGCCCGCGAGTGAAGCCACCCGTGAGATAAGCCAGCGGACAGTCATCATCGGAAGCGGCCGGGCTCACCTACCGTTCGAACCCAGTAATCAATATGACAACGTACGACACCCAACTTCCCGGTTGGCGCGGCACTATTGAGCGCTTCATCGGCCATCACCTTGTCCAGCACCTGCTGGTCTTTCTGATCATCGTGAATGCGCTGATACTGGGTCTGGAGACCGACCCGGACATCCATTCGACGATCGGCGACTATCTGATGGCGATCGACCATGTCATCCTGGTGATATTCATCGCGGAACTGGCACTGCTGATGGCGGCGCGAGGGTGGCGGTTTTTCAGGGACGCGTGGTCTGTGTTCGATCTGATCGTGATCGGTATCGCGCTGGTGCCGGCCACGGGCAGCCTGTCGGTGCTGCGCGCGCTGCGGGTGCTGCGGGTGCTGCGATTGATCAACAAGGTCGAGAGCATGCGCACCGTCGTGGCCGGGCTGCTCAGCTCGCTGCCCAGCCTCGGGTCGGTGTTCAGTCTGATCCTGATCATCTTTTACGTAGCAGCGGTCATCGCCACCAACACCTTCGGTCAGGCGTTTCCCGAGCTCTTTGGCGACATGTTCATGAGCTCCTTCACGCTGTTCCAGGTCATGACGCTGGAGAGCTGGTCTGAAGGAGTGGCTCGCCCCGTCATGGAGCACTTCCCGTACGCGTGGATATTCTTCGTGCTGTTCATCCTGATCGCCACCTTTGTGATCGTCAACCTGTTCATCGCGGTGATCGTGGATTCACTGAACTCGCAGTCCTCCAAGCCTGGCAACCCGGCCTCACTGGACAGTGAACTGAAGGCGCTGCGCCGTGAGGTTGCCGAGCTTCGCACACTGCTGATCGAGCTTAAACGGCCCAATGGGTAGCCGACAGTGCCCCAGCCAGCAAACACAAAAAAAACGCCGCAATCGATTGCGGCGTTTTTTTATGCAGAGAGCATATTATTTTTTCTTCATGCGCTCGATGTTCTGACGGTTGAAGTGATTCGCGATCATGAAACCGAATCCAACGACCCAGATAACCAACAGAATTTGCCAAATTTTCATGCGACTCTCCCGATGAATTGTGGTGGATGGTTCCCGACTTGCGGACTCGGGCTGCATGCGCCCCTGTCGCGCATGCCACCGGCCCAGCGATTCAGCGATTAACAGTGATTCGGAAACCCGGGCTCTCTTTGCGGCCCTTGCCTCCCATTATTGCCCAAATCGAGAAAAAACGAATTCAGCGGTCGTTGAATGCGCCGCCGGCAGCGATGATGGCTCAGAGCGCCTTTCAGGATCCGCCGGTCGGTCCGGGGAATCGTGGAAGGGGCCATGCAAACCCGGTATTCATGCAGCCGTGGTCCGGAACCGTCAGTCCCGGACCACGAGGGATGATTATTTTCGTCCCGCTTCCTGCAAACTCAATGCCGCCACTTGTGGCGACTCGGACTGGATGCTCGCTACCTGAGCAGCACTGCCGTTGAGGTACTTTTTGACCCAGGTGGTATTCAGGGTCAGCGCCACGTGCACCGAGAACGACGCAATGGCGACCGCTCCGATGATGATGGGAATACCCACCGACGGCTTTACTACGCACCACATTTTTCCATAAATCATGTCTAGTCTCCCCTTCCCTTAGTGAAGCCAGGGTGAATAGATGTACGCGAGCAGATGAGCAAACGCTGAGATCATCCCGAAAATCTGCGTACCTTGGATCAAATTGCGGTGTATTTCTTCTGATTCAGCCTCCGTTAAACCGGTCGGCCAAACTTTGTCTTTGTCAGACATCGTGACACCTCCTTGAAAGACATCGCTTACAACTGAATCCACACCCGGACATCCTTGCAGAGACACGGAGTGGCGTTGACCAACTATCGGTGTAATCGGTGTAACGCTGGCATTACACTTCTAATTGTCAGAGAATATTGACGTTTTTTCCGGCGAGAGTCAACCGACTAGTCAGAAAAAATACGCCCAGAATGCAAAAATCCCCGTGATTCCGGGGATTTTGTTATCAGAAACCTACGCTTTCGCCGGGCAGTTAGTCGCCTCGTCCGCAGAAGCCGAGTATCTCGTCAGCGATCCGTTGCGGAGATTCTCGCTGAGGGAAATGACCCAGGCCCTCCATCACGACGCGCTTGTAGGGGCCGCTGAACCAGCGCTCTTTGCCCGCCGAGCTTTGCACGGGATTGACGCCATCTTCTGCGCCATGAAGCACCAGCATCGGCGACTCCAGCACGGGCAAGGGCTTGAGCGCGGCCTCATCGGCATCGTAGGCGGGGTCGCCTGCTACCAGTCCCCAGCGGTGGCAGTAGGAAGTCAACACGATGCTGACCCAGTCAGGGTTATCGAAAGCTTTTGCCGTCGCCTCGAACTCTGCGTCGTCAAACCAGCCCGGAGGCGCCCAGGTCTCCCACATGATGCGAGCGAACCCACGGCGATCATCTTCCAGCGATTTTGCGCCGAGCGGGGTATTCATGTACCAGTGATACCAGTAATTCTTTGCCTGCTGTACAGACATCGGCTGGCTGGGATCGTTGGTGCCGTAACCAACAGACACCATCACCAAATGGGAGCCAAGGCCAGGGGCAAGCCCCCCGGCAATCGCGACCGCCCTTGCGCCCCAATCGTGTCCAACCAGTACCGGCTTGTCGAGTGTTAGCGCCTGGACAAATTCAATCAGGTCACGTCCCAGCGCTGCCAGCTGGCCACTGCGCGGCGTATCGGCTGAGAGGAATCGCGTGCCGGCATATCCGCGAACTGACGGGGCGATGACGCGATATCCCGCGCTCACCAGCAATGGCGCGACGGTGAACCAGGTCCGCACTGAGTCCGGCCAGCCATGAACCAGCACGGCGGTGCGCCGACCCTGGGGATTCCATTCGAGATATTCGATATCGAGGCGCGAAGTCCGCACCGAGTGTGTCGTGAAGGTGTTCATGAAGCCGCCGTTGCGCTGACAGATCTGCGCGAGAAAGTTGAGAAGGTGAGTGGATGACCATGTCGCCATCCGCCGCGCACGACTATAGCGTCAAGCGGTGTGTGTGCCTATTTGCCGATGGCGAAGCGGCGTTTTCCACTCGGGCATCCCCTCGCAAAAGGTTTTAAATTTATTAATCAATCAACACCGTCGCCCGGCGGTTCATGCCCTTTTCATGCTCTTTTCGTGCCCGCTCGACGGGTCAAGCGCGGGCTTCGCGGCTCCCCGGGCGGACTTGCGCTCATAAAAACTGCACACAAGTTTTGAATCCAAGGTGTTTTGATGGCACAATTTCGAGCTTTGCCGTTTATCTGCGAGAAGCAAGCGTTGCCGAACTGGCCACATCAGTCGGCGCGCAGGCCCGGTCCGGTGATGCCGGCCCGCGGTGCGTGGATCAGAACCCTATCCTGGATAAATAAGACGCCAAAAAATGCAAGGATTACACCTCACTGCCGACCTGGCAGGATGTCGGCAAAACCTCTCACTGATGACGGATGTCGACACACTGCGCAGCACCTGCCTCGATCTTGTCCGGGCATCTGGCCTCACTGTGGTAGGAGAACTGTTTCACGCATTCCCGGGTCTCGTGGAGGGCGAAAGCGGTGGGATTACCGGCACGGTGCTGCTCGCCGAATCGCATCTCGCGCTGCATACCTGGCCTGAGCAGCAAGCAGTGACGCTTGACGTGTATGTCTGCAACTTCTCCACCGATAACAGCAGCAAGGCCACGCTATTGCTGGATTCGCTGGTCGATCTGTTCAATCCCGAGGATTCCAACCGCCAGAGCCTGCTGCGCGGAGAAGTCGGGCGCGCGCATTCGGGCGCCGACGCGACCATGGGCCATGAATACCTGAACCATAACAGCTCGTATGCGTATCGCCTCGGCCCCTTGCTGCATCGCGAGCAGTCGCCGTATCAGCTGATCGAAGTGCATGATTCCCCGCAGTTCGGCAAGCTGTTCCGTCTGGATGGCGATTACATGACCTCGGAGGGCGAGGAATTTTTCTATCACGAGGCGCTGGTTCATCCGGCAGCCCTGTCCCATGGCGAGGTGAGAACCGCGCTGATCCTCGGCGGCGGTGACGGCGGTTCTGCTGAAGAACTGCTCAAGCACCCGAGCGTTGAGCGCATCGTGCTGGCTGAGCTGGACGAGGCGGTCGTCCGCATCTCGCGCGAATACTTCGGCAACATCCACAAGGGCTCGCTGGATGACCGCCGGGTGGATATACGCATCGGCGACGGACTGGCTTTTGTGCGAGAGAGCAGCGAGCGTTTCGATCTTGTGCTTCTGGATCTCACCGACCCTGACACGCCGGCATCTCAGTTGTACACCGCAGAATTTTTCGCGTCGGTGAAGCGTCTCCTGAATCCCGGCGGCGCGATGGTGCTGCACACCGGCACCCCCGTATTTGCGCCGCAAGTGGTCAGCAAGATCTACAAACACCTCGCCGGGCAATTCAAGGTCGTCGCACCCTACGGTCTGTACATACCGCTGTATGGCGCTTACTGGTCGATGGCGGTCTGCAGCGACCTGCTGGATCCGCGCCAGGTCAGCGTTGCCGAAGTGGGCCAGCGTCTGCAGTCCCTTCAGGGGGACAAGCTCAACTACTACAATGCGGCCACTCATCAGGGGCTGTTCGCCCTGCCCGGGTATTTCGAGGACTTGCTGAAGTGAGCGACGACCGGGGAAGTCAGCCGGGCGCCGAACCCGGCGCGCACCTTGACCATGATCAATATCCGGCGCTGTCGGGCAAAAAACCGGGCCATTGAGGGCAGCAGAGGCTTGGCACAAAAGAAAAGATTGTCATAATATTAACTACACCGGATTATGTCTGGTTTCTCCGGTGGGGCGGATCACGGAACATTCACCTTGTTTCCCGTCAGCGTTAACCGGCAAAACCAGCAGCAAACAAGAAGCAAGCCATGAGCAGCCTGAAAGAAAAGCTATACGATCACCTGGTCAACGATGTTTACTGCAAACTGGGCGTATCTGGCATCCACGGTATCGGCGTATTCGCATTGCGCGAAATCCCGGCGGGCACGGCACCGCTGAAGAGCCTGGTCACCAACAAAGAGATCAAGTTCTCCCGAACCGAGATGAAAAATGTACCCAGCAGCGTGCGCAAGCATCTCGCCATGTTCTGCCTGATCGAGAAAGGCCGTGTTTTTGCTCCGGAAATCGGCATGAACGCGGTCAACCTGTCGGTCTACCTGAACCATTCCAAACAGCCGAACCTGAAGTTCGACGACAAGGACGTGCTGCGCGCGATAAGGACTATCGCCAAGGGTGAGGAACTGACGATCGATTACGACGAGAGCTTCGACGACGAGCACGATTTCAGCGACGACGACGACGAGGATTTCGGGGGAGCCAGCGTCGATCCGCAGATTGGCGTGCCGGGCCAGCGAGGAAAGGCCCAATGAAAAATGCCCCGGCTTGCCGGGGCATTTTTTTTGGGAGGCTGACGTTGATGAACGGTCAGGCCGCAGCGTTCTTCAGCTCGACGGCCGGAGCACCGTTGCGATAGATCTGGTTCAGCTCTTCCGACTTGAAGTCGATCTTCAGCGGCGCGGCCGGGTCCTGGGCGAGCGGATGCTCGGGATCGACTAATGCCAGCGCCTCGACGGGCTCGTAATCGGTGACGAACAGCGCCTTGTAACCATAATCGTCAACCGGACCCAGATTGTAATAACGCAGGCCGTTGTCGCGTGCCCAGCGGCAGGCCAGCAGACACGCGAAAATCCCGGGCGACTTGTTCTTGAAGTCGCGGTTCCACTGGCAGAAGCTGCCGTACAGCTGGTTGTACTTGGGCAGGATGACGGAGACGTCAGTCAGGACCAGCTCGCCTTCCGGTGAGACCACACGAATCACCAGCACGTCCAGAGTGCGGATGTAATCGACAAAGCCGGCGACCTCTTCATCAGCGATATAGCATTTTTCGAAATGCTCGCCGCCCATGTCAAAGATGTCATCAACCGTCAGGTCCTTGCCCGGAATGCGATCCATGGTGATCGTGAAGTTCCGGTACTGCTTGTCATATTCTTTGAACTTGCGGGCACGGCGCTCTTCATTCCAGAAATCCTCGGAGAAGCAGTCGACCATCCCGTATTTGTCATTGATGGCAACGCCGAACTGGCTGTCCGGAGGCAGTGCGTACACCACGAAGGGGCGGGGCGCCATCGACAGCATCTCCTCGCTGACATCGATGTAGGGGCACAGCGCGTCCCAGCGGGTGGTGTAGTAGAGGATATCCTCGTGATAGCTCTCGACGCACAGGTTCTTCGCCGTCCAGCTCTGGCATCCGACCTGCATGGTTTTTTGCGGAGCCCTCGCCTGCCTTGCCTCACGCAGCCTGTATAGAGAACCGTTCATTTTAGTTTTCCTTGGAAAAAGGTTGAAACGGAAGCTTTTTGAGATCGAAATAATCCGAGTCGATCGCGAAATTGTTCTTCAAAAATCCGCTGTCAGTCTTTTCCAGTCTGGCCAGTTCATTCGAGCAGTCAGCCAGGTGCCTGGATGCCTCACTGCCGGAATCCTTCAGCTGCCGGACATATTCCGGCATGACCGGGCAATCAGTGTCGTAATAAAATTCGCGACGCTGCGGATTATAGGCGAGAGGATAAAGCTTGCAACTGAATGGTTTGGCGTCGCCGAGCGTGCAGCCGGCGGGGCCGAGATGAAGACAGTTGGTCTCAATGCAGACACTGCCCAGAGACTTGTGCTCTTTTTTGGTCAGCGAGATCTCGAGGGGTGGATAGCCCTCCTCGACGAAGCAGCATCGTCGGCATTCGGCGCAGTGATCAAAAGGCATGCGCGACCCTGTGTGAGTGACCGTGTGTTGGCAGCATGGGCTCCATACGGATTTCCCCGGGCGTTCAGCACTTTGCGGGGACACTCACAAAATGGTCTCTACGCTCATCAGTCCTGCGGCGTACTGCCGAGATGATGGCATTTTGTGAAGGCCTCCAAGCGACAAATCCAGCCCGGCTTTGTCATTTCGGCGTAAAGATAACTCAATATACGACGAGATTCCAAACATATTTTTTAATTTTGTGCCTCATCCGCTCCATTTTTTATCCCCTCCTGCTCCCGCCTCGAAGCCTCACGCTTGCGCTGCTCTCGCTTCACATCACGTATCTGGTGCATCGCGAACAGGATCACGATAATGAAAATACCCAGCTCTATCCACATACCCATCGGTTCGTCCTTTCGTAAAACTTACAAAAAACAAGGTGATAGCCGCAGCTGCTGAGAACAATTCTATCCAACGATGTGGGATGAGTTTTCATGCACGCAAGTAGTGCTTCATTAGTCGTGGCCACAGTCGGCAAACTCGATCCGGATTAGGCAGTTCAATTTTTATATCGCATCCCGATCATGGCGTTCGTCATAAAATGCACAGCAGACCCGAAGACATCCCCTCTTTATCTGAACCAGCAATGAACTCTACCCAGACAAGCGACGTCATTGTGCTCGGCGCGGGCATCGTCGGCGTGACGCTGGCACTCAAACTTCAGGATCGCGGGCACCAGGTCATTCTTGTTGATCGCGACACCCCGGGTGCGGGCACCAGCTTTGGTAATGCTGGCCTGATAGAGCGCTCCTCCGTCTTTCCGTATGCGTTCCCACGCGACCTGCGGACCTTGCTCGGCTATGCGCTGCAGCGCAAGCCGGCGGCGCATTATCACTGGCAAGCCTTGCCCTCACTAGTGCCCTGGCTGACGGCGTACTGGCGCCATTCCTCCCCGCAGCACTATCCGGCGGCGATCTCGGGCGCACTGCCACTGATCGAGCATAGCTGGAGCGAGCATGAGCCGCTGATCGAAGCCGCGGGCGCATCCGCTCTGGTGAATCATCACGGGTGGATCAAAGTCTGGCGCACCGAGGAGAGTGAACAGGCCAGCCTTCTGCAGGCAGACCAAAGCCGGGACTACGGTCTGAATGTGCGCGCGCTGTCGCGTACGGAATTGCATGAAAAGGAACCGGGCCTCGCGCAGGAAATCGCCGGCGGCGTGCACTACCCGGACTCACGGCAGATACAAGATCCGCAAGACCTGACCACCGCCTATCTGAAGCTGTTCGAGCAGCGCGGCGGACGCTTTGTTCACGGTGACGCGCGCACACTGGACGCCGACGGTCATCGCTGGCGCGTGCGGACGCAGAGCGGGACGGTGAGCGCTCCGCACGCGGTGGTCGCGCTTGGCCCATGGGGAGAGGAATGGGCAAAACGCCTCGGATACCGGCTCAGGATGGGTGTCAAGCGCGGCTATCACATGCATTTCGGCAGCGAGGCCTCGCCGCTCAAGCACGTCATTGTCGATGTCGATCATGGCTACGCACTCGCACCGATGAAAAAAGGCCTACGGCTGACGACCGGTGCCGAGTTCACGCATCGCGATGCACCGCCGACGCCAGTGCAACTCGACACACTGGAGCCGATTGCGCGCCGCCTGCATCCGCTGGGCGAACGACTGGATGCCACGCCGTGGATGGGCTCGCGCCCCTGCACCTCCGATATGCTGCCCGTGATCGGGCCCGCGCCCGCGCACAAGGGGCTGTGGTTCTGCTTCGGCCATGCGCATCACGGGCTGACGCAGGCAGCCTCAAGTGGCCGCCTGCTCGCGGAAATGATCAGCGGACGGGAGACCTATGCAGACCCGGCGCCCTATCGCATCGACCGGTTCTGAATTGCTTCAGTCGGCTTTCTCCATCGACTGCACGACAAACTGCCCGTTCTTTTTCGCCGGTACAAACCTGATCTTGTCGCCGACACTGAACGACTTCAGCAATAACGGATCTTCGACGCGGAAAACCATGGTCATTGCCCCCATGTTGAACTGCGTCAGCGCTTCGTGCCTGAGGGTGACCTTACCATTCTCGACATCGATCTTTCGGATTTCTGCATTCACTGCCTCAGGGGCTTGCACGTTTGCGGCATCGTGCCCTCCCTCATGATGTCCGGCCTGCGCGGGCAAGGCCGCCCACAGCAGAGAGGAAACGATCACTAGCGCGGATATCAAGTGCGTGCCAGTGGTTTTGCATTTTTCTTGACGATTCATTACGTACTCCTTTCTGATTAATGTTCTTGATGGCCCTTCGGTTTGCGCGCCTTGAGATCCATGGTTTCCTTGTGCTCGGCAGGCATCGACTGCCCTCCCGCTGAACTGCTGCTCGGCGCTTCGGGTAGGACTCCTGTCCATTCCCACGCTTGTGTGCCGGGCGGATGGCGGTACCAGCCAGGATCGCTGTAATCGCCGGGCTTCTGCTCGCGGCGGACCTTCACCACGGTAAACATGCCACCCATCTCGACGCTGCCGAATGGCCCTTCGCCAGTCATCATCGGTAGCGTGTTGTCAGGAAGGGGCATGCTCATCTCGGCCATCTCGCCCATGCCATGCTCGCCCATCGCCATGTAATCGGGGATCAGCTGGCTGATCTTTTCGGCGATGCCGCGCTGGTCCACGCCGATCATCGTTGGCACCTGATGGCCCATCGCGTTCATCGTGTGATGCGACTTGTGGCAATGTAGTGCCCAATCTCCCGGCTCAGTGGCGTCGAATTCGATGGCGCGCATCTGCCCCACGCCGATATCCACGGTCACCTCTGGCCAGTGCGAAGCAGGCGGCGTCCATCCGCCATCGGTGCCAGTAACAACGAATTCATGACCATGCAGATGGACAGGATGATTCGTCATCGTCAGATTACCGATGCGCACCCGCACACGATCGCCCTGACGCACGTGCATTGAATCGATCCCCGGAAACACCCGGCTGTTGAAGCCCCACAGGTTGAAATCCAGCATGGTGTTCACCTTGGGCGTGGCACTGCCCGGCTCGATGTCGAAATTGTTCAGCAAGAAGACGAAGTCGCGGTCCACGCGTATGAAGTCCGGGTTTTTCGGATGCGTGACCCAGAAGCCGTACATGCCCATCCCCATCTGCACCATTTCATCGGCATGCGGGTGATACATGAACGTCCCTGCCCGCCGTGCCACGAACTCGTACACGAAGGTCTTGCCAGCCTCGATCGCCGGCTGCGTCAGTCCGGAGACGCCATCCATGCCATTCGGCAGCCGCTGTCCATGCCAGTGAATGCTGGTCTTCTCGCGCAAACGGTTGGTGACGAAGATGCGCACGCGATCGCCCTCGACGACTTCGATCGTCGGCCCCGGTGACTGACCGTTATAACCCCACAGCCGGGCCTTCATGCCGGGCGCCAGCTCACGCTCGACAGGCTCTGCCACCAGATGGAACTCTTTGACGCCCTGATTCATCCGCCAGGGCAGTGACCAGCCGTTGAGTGTCACGACCGGACGGAAGGGTCGCCCCGTGGAGGGCAGTGTTGGCGGCTGTGTCGCGGCACCCGGAGCGACCACCGCCTCGGGCAGCGAAGCTGCACCGGCACGGCTGACGACGCTCGCTCCCAGCGCGAGCATCCCGGCGCCGGTGACGAATTCTCTTCTCGATACCATGATGATGTCCTTTCTCAGTGCGCGGCTGCAGGAGGAGCGCTGACCGGCATGCCGGTGCTCGCCGGTATGGCCGTCGTCAGCAGCAGGCTGCCGCCATGCATCACAAATTGCAGCTCGGTGTCGGCCACCCAGAAATCGCGCTGCGCATCGATGGCCGCATTAATGCTGGCAATCTGCGAGCGCGCATCGGCCAGCAACTCGAACACACTGGCCAGCATGCCGTTGTAACGCAGCAGGACTTCGTCTGACACGCGCTTCTTCGCCGGCACGATCTCGTCGCGGTACTGGCGCGCAACCTGATAGCTGCTTTGATAGGCGGAATGCAACTCTCGCACTTCCGAGCGCGCCTGCACGGCAACGTCAGCGGTGCGCTGCAGTGAGCGCATGTAAATAGCCTCGGCGCGGCGCATGCGCGCTGTTCCCCAGTCGAATAACGGGAGCGACAGCTCGACTTCATAACCATCGGCGCGCGGCGCTCCGTTTGCGCTCTTGTTCTGGTATCCGATTTCCAAAACGTTCACGAAACGCGTTGTGCGTGTCAGGCCAAGGGATTTGGCGGTGCTCTCGGTCTCCAGCCTGGCCGCCTGTACATCAAGCCGCTGACTCAGTGCGCGAGATTCGATGCGCTCGATGGACTCGGTTGCCGCGGGCAAATCGGGCAAGCGGTCCGGCAACTTCAGCGATGCATGCTCATCGGTGAGGCCGAGCAGCCGAACCAGTCGCTCGCGAGTCGCACGCGCGGCGTGACCAGCGCGCACCAGCTGAGCGGCAACCTCGGCGCGGAACGCCAGCTCACGGGCTTCCTCGAGCTTGCCCCAGTTGCCGACTTTCGCCATCCGTTGTGCCAGCTCTGCACTGGCCTGTGCCGCCAGATCGGCCTGCTGCAGGTAACGCAAGGTCTGATGTGCAGCCACCGCCTGGAAATAGGCGCGGCGTGTGTCGGTCGCGGTGCGCACCGCCTGCAATGCTGTTTGCAGCTGCGCCTGACCGAAACGCCTTTCCTCGATAGCCCGACGCATCGGCATGGTCAGCAGACCCGTCAGGTCGACCAGAATCGCACGCTCGATCTCGGTCTCGCCGCCACCCGACATACGACCGAAGGAAATCCCGGGATTGCGCAGCCGCCCTGCCTGCACGAGATCGGCCTCGGCAATGCCAAGATCGGCCAGCGCGACTTGCAGGCGCTTGTTGTTCAGCAAAGCGATCTCGGTCACACTGTCCGGTGTGAGGGGCACAGACAGCAGTTGCGACAGCCTTTCTTCGCGTGCCTCCGGATTCACGACTTTTACCGGGTAGCCGGTACGTTCTTTGCTGAGCGCAGAGACCCGTTCCACTCCGCCGTCCGCAGAAAACCCGGCACAGCCCGCCAAAGCCAGCGGCAACAGCCAGCCTGGCAATCTGTTGAGCAGGTGCCTCGGTAAAAAAATGTCAGGACGCATGCGAATCTCCAGGGATGTGAAAAACGCATGTCGTCACGGCTGAGCGAGCCGCATCAGGGTGAGTCATGATCAAGCCTCCGCAATTTTTTTTGAATGCGCGCACCATGCGCGCCCAAGCTGACTTGCAAAAGTCAGCCCGTTGGAAAGACGAGAATCAGCTGCAGCGAGGAGGTCGCTCGGGGCCGTCCGGTATAAAGCAGGACGGTGTCTCTGAGGTGGGAGAAAAGATCACACGAGCCGCAATGACATTAGCGGCTTGCGGCCATATCAGCGGAGGAGCCACCGCGCCTGCAAGGCAGCACTTTGCGCAATTGTCGCAAGCATTGCCGGATTGCGAATGCGATGCATGAGGGCTGGCAGCCTTCACCTTTGTCACCGGATGTGCGAGTATTGCCGTGCCGGCATCCAGGTTGTGATGATGATCGTGTTGCTCCGCGTGCGACGCCTGTTCAGGCAAGGATACCGTGGCGACCACCGTCGCCTTCATGCTCATTGCTGAGCCTGCCGTCATGCCGACCGCGCGCGCATAGGCCAGCGACGCCTGAATCGGCAGCAGCAGGCTCAGCGAGGCGACAATGACAATACGGGGAAGGAAGGGCATGTCTTGAAGTTATCACAAGGCCGGAGGAAGTCACAGGTGGCAAGGTGAAAAAACTCAGAAATCCCGGGACAACCTTAGGTTCCCCGAGCGGCTGGTGAAGGGCGTGCTCTCATCCCCGCTCTGCGCCTGCCGGACTGACAAGGAGCCCGACAGCTTCCAGCCACCGGTCAGGGAGCGATTGGCCGACAGTGACAGTGTTTGTGATCGATCTCTGGACGTGTCTTCCGCGCCAGATCGATTGACCGCCTGGTACAGGGAGCCTCCCAGTACCAGCCGCCAATGACTCGGAAGGCTGGCCGTAAGCTGCGCAAAGGCCTGCGCACTCTCGCTGGTCTCAAGACTGTGTTCAACGGCCTCGCTGCTGCGCTCGAGCCCGGTTCGCAAGGCGAATCTCTCATTGAAGGTGTGGCGCCAGCTGACCGTGACCGCTTTTCTCGACTTGCTGATTCGGGTGGCAGCGCTGTCTTGCCGGGTGCTGGCGCGCGCCTCGAGCTTGACGCTGTCATTCGGACCCAACTGGACGGTCATCTGCGGCATGCCTGATGCCCATTGCGATTCGCCGCTCGCAGACAGCACCTCTTGCCCTGCCTGTATCGGCATGGCCAGTTCGATCCGACCCCATGTCAGTTCCGGACCGGTGGTGAAACGGGCGGACTGGTGACGAAACGGTGCCGCCTGATCATAGCGTGCGCCGGACAAGCCGGTGGTCGTCTGCCAGACCAACCCCGGACGCAGTTGGAGATTGCTCTCGGATGCCAGTTGCCGCTCGCGGAATTCACCGGGCAGAAAGCGCGTGGTGACTGTGGTGGTGACGGGCTGCTCGCGGGTAGATAACGGAGAGGGGAAAACGATCAGTTGCGCCCTGGCCTGTCCTGCACACAACGCCACACTTGCCAGCGCTGGCATCCACCAACAATGACGAACAGCACGCATGCGTCTCCTGCAGCTTGAAATCCGGGCGGTACAAAATATGGCTGTGGAGAATTATACGTGCAGCGAACACGCGCTACGGCACCATGATGAACAATTGCAGGCTGGAGGGCACGCGTACGTCAGACAACTGGGCAGGCCCATCCTCTGCCCGCCCGGGCCAATCCAAGGGGCCGCACGGGGATGTGCGAGTGAGCGCTAGCGTTCCGCAGCAAACACCGCATCAAGCGATGTCGCCGACAACACGGCCTCAGTCCAGCCATCCAGCGTGTTTTCATCCGCCCGTGCGAGACGATCGCCCACCCAGACAGGCAGCTCGCCAAATCGGGCTGCCAGCTGACGCGTCAGTAACTGCAATTTCCCCTCCCTGCGTCCCTGTTGCATGCCCTGTTGCATGCCCTGTTGCATGCCCTGTTGCATGCCCTGTTGCATGCCCTGTTGTATGCCCTGCTCCATGCCCTGCTGCATGCCTTTCTCCATCCCCTTCTGCATCCCCATCTGCATACCCTCTTCAATCGCCAGCCGCTCGATGGACGTAACGTAGGTCATCTTCGATTCCTCCTCCAGTGTGTGAAGATCCTGCCTCAGCTGCACCTGCAATTCCTTGGGCAGTCGCATCATCCAGTCA
>JACCDY010902990.1_pt1 | contig 29758 bp, 23 predicted proteins | sample 7446391 | NCBI WGS metagenome assembly JACCDY01 (sample SAMN15323451, study PRJNA562643) | freshwater metagenome | isolation source: river surface water | place: USA:Blue River Watershed | collected 2017-08-18 | reverse complement strand
GTGGCATCGCGTGCCGGCAGTTCGGTGAGTGGCCAATCCGGGTGGCCGACGGTGAATGGTGCTGCGGGTTGCGCGTGGTCGAGCCCGACCTCGTTGCGCCATGCGGCCACCTGTTCGCGCAGGCGGTGGGTGGTTGCCGCTTCGCTGGCTGAGATGTCATCTTTTTGCCCGGGGTCCTTGAGGATGTCGTAGAGTCGGCCTTTTGCATCCAGTCGGTAGCGTGCGCTGCGGGCGCTGACCTGTCCTTGTTGGGAACAGAACAACACGCGTTCCTCCGCTGCTCTTGGTGTGGCCTGATCAGGATCGGTTAGAGCGCCGGCCAGATTGATGCCGTCGAGCGGTTTGCTGCCGTGGTGCTGGATGCCGGCCAGTCTGGTGAGTGTCGGTAGTAGGTCGATGGCGCCGGCGACCGGTTTGACCGTGGTCCCTGATTTTACTTTTTCCGGCCAGCGGATGAGCAGGGGTGAGCGCAGCCCGCCTTCGTCGAGCGAGCCCTTGATGCCGCGCAGCCCGCCGTTCCAGCGCGGCCCGTTCGGCCCGTTGTCGCTGAAGTAGACGACGATCGTGTGGTTGGCGATTTGCAGTTGCTCGAGTTTCGCCAGCAGGCGACCGACGTTGGTGTCGATGTTCTCGACCATGGCCAGGGCGGCGCGGGCGTGGTCGTCTGCCTTCGGGTGCGTCATCTGCAGCGTTTGATTGCTGTGGCGGTTCCAGTAGGCATCCGGCACTTGCATCGGCGAGTGCGGCGTGCACAAAGGCAGGTAGCAGAAGAACGGTTGGTCGCGGTGCTGTTCGATGAAGCGGATCGCTTCGTCGGTGAAGATGTCGGTGATGTAACCATGGCTGCGGCGGTATTCACCGTTGTGTTCGAGTTCGGGGTCGAAGTAATCGCCCCAGTGGCCGGAGCAGAAGCCGGTGAAGGTATCGAAGCCGCGGGCGCGAGGGTGGTACGGGTATTGCATGCCGTTGTGCCATTTGCCGAAGCAGCCGGTGACATACCCTGCCTTGCGAAAGTCGTCGGCAATCGTGACTTCCGTCGGGTCCATGCGTTCCTTGCCTTCAGTCACGCCGCTCACGCCGCTGCGGGGATGGTAGCGGCCGGTGAGGAATTCGGCACGGGTCGGCGCGCAGACGGCGCAGACGTAGAACGATTGGAATGCAGCGCCGTCGCGTGCCAGCGAATCGATATGAGGGGTTGCCAGATCGCGGTTGCCGTGTAGCGAGAGGTCGCCCCAGCCCTGATCGTCGGCGAGGATGATCAACACATTCGGTGGCTTCGCCATGGTGGGTGCTTGCAGCATTCCGGCGATGGCGGAAATGAGCAACCAAGGGCGCAGCCAGCGGAGGTGTCGAGCCGATGCAATCATGCTTGGTCAGGGATTGTGCCGCATCAGTGATGCCGTAACGAATGAAAAATCCTTCATTCTCCCGCTGAATCGCGTTATGGCATGGATTGTCATGATCCGATGCCTGTCTGTGATTTTCTTCGTGCTGGCCGTGCCCGTGCTGGCTACCCCGCGTCCCGACATCGTCATCGTGCTGGCTGACGACATGGGTTACAGCGACATCGGGTGTTTCGGTGGTGAGGTCAAGACACCGGCGCTCGACAGTCTGGCCCGCGACGGTCTGCGCTTCACGGAGTTCTACAAGGCCGGCCGTTGTTGTCCGACGCGCGCTTCATTGCTGACCGGGCTGTACCCGCATCAGGCGGGCATCGGTCACATGGTGGAGCCGGGCAAGACGCCGGGATGCATCGGTCGCCTCAACGATCGCAGTGTGACGATCGCCGAGGTGTTGAAGGGTGCCGGTTACCGGACCGCTTGTTTCGGCAAGTGGCATGTCACTTGGTTTGATTACGTGACCGGCAAGGCGGCGCATCGCGACAGCTGGCCCTTGCAGCGTGGATTCGACCATTACGTCGGCTCCTTGGCGGGCGGCGGCAATTACTATCAGCCGAAAGGATGGATGGTGGACAACGAGTTCGTCGAGCCGGGTGAGGGGTTTTATTACACCGATGCCGTTGCTGATGCGGCGGTTGACTTTGTCGGCAAGGTGGATGCGTCGCAATCCTTGTTCATGTATGTCGCCTTCACCGCGCCGCATTGGCCGCTGCATGCGCATGAAGAGGACATTGCGAAATACAAGGGGGTCTATGATGTCGGTTGGGATGCGCTGCGCGAATCACGCTACCAGCGGATGCTGCAGATGGGCGTGATTGATCCGAGTTGGAAACTCTCGCCGCGGGATTCGCGGGTCGCGGCGTGGACTGAGGACAGTGACGACAAGGCGTGGCGCGTGCGGCAGATGGCGACCTATGCTGCGATGATCGACCGCATGGATCAGGGGATCGGGCGGATCCTGGCCGCGCTCGAAAAGGCCGGGCGTTTCCAGAACACCTTGTTCCTGTTCCTCTCCGACAACGGCGGCTGTGAAGAGACGCCCGGCATGCCCGGTCTCCAGCGATTCGCTGCGCCGGGGCAGGACACCAGTCGTTGGGGCAACCGGCCAGATGTGCAGGCGGGTCCGCCCGGAACCTTCCAGAGTTACGGTATTCCGTGGGCGAATGCTTCGAACACCCCGTTCCGCTGGTACAAGAGCGAGGTGCATGAAGGCGGGATTTCCACTCCCTTGATCGCGCATTGGCCGATCGGGATCGACCCCTCGCGGCGTGGCGATATGGCCAGGGATCCCGGGCACTTGATCGATCTGATGGCCACTTGCGTGGATGTTTCGGGTGCTGCGTATCCGACGTCCTTTCAAACGCGCGAGGTGCGGCCGATGGAGGGGGTGTCGTTGGCGCCGGCATTCAAGGGTGACGCGTTGCAGCGCAAGCAGCCGATTTTTTTCGAGCACGAGGGCAATCAGGCGATCCGCGACGGTAAGTGGAAGTTGGTCAAATTGCCCAAGCGCGACTGGGAGCTCTACAATCTGGAAGAGGACCGCAGCGAGTTGCATGACCTTGCGGCGGAACAAGCGGAGCGCGTGAAGGCGATGAGTGAGGCCTGGCTGGGGTGGGCGAAGCGGGCGGATGTGCTGCGGCCTGTGAAGAGTGGCGGGGCGGACGCCCGTCACTGACCCCGAGTTGGTGGCAGTGGCCCATTTGAATTCGCTGGCTTCGGAGGCGTTCGCGTGGTTGACCTCGTGGTGTTCGCTTTGCAATGAACCTGCCAGCATGAGATCGATGAAACGCCTGATCGCGATGTTTTTCCTATGCCTGTTGTCGGGCTTCGGATCCTTTGTTGCTGCCGCTGAACGTTTTGATGAGCAGCTGCGCTTGTTGGCATCCGAGGATTTCTCCACCCGCGAGGCGGCCACGAAGGCGCTTTACGCCATCTGCATCGAGAACCCCTCGGTGATCGACGTATTGCTGAAGATCGCTATTGATCCGGAAGAGGATGTCGAGCGTGTCGCCAGGGTGAATGAAGTGATCCGCGCGGTGTTTTTCAAGAAGGTGTTTGTCGAACGTGGGGTGTTGGGGATCCAGCTGAGTGAAGATTACAGGGTCGTCCATGTGGTGGATGGTGGTCCTGCGCATCAGGCCGGCATGCAGGTCGGCTGGCGGATGACCACGCTTGGCGGGATCGATCTCGCGGCCAAGTCGATGGAAGACGTCTATCGGATCATCCATGATTCGAAGCCCGGCGAGGTGCTTGAGGTGGAGCTCGTGAAGCCGGGTGGTGGCTTGGTGGTGTTGCGGCCGGTGGTGGCTGCCCGCAGCACCGTGCGCGATGATGAGAATGTCACGCTACGCCGGGAGAAGTCCTATCAGGAGTGGCTGGAGCGCAAGCGGGAAGGGGTTGAACGCTAGCAACATCGAAGGTCCAACATCGAACATTGAAGTAAAGACAGGCTGGCAAAATCGTTGCGTCCATTCTGCCTCACTTCGATGTTCGACATTCAGTTTCGACCTTCGATGTTTGATTCTCCCCGCTTGGCCAGCAGTGGCTTGCAGGCGAGAGCGGTGACTGCCAGTGCCAACATCGGCACGATGCCCGAGCGCAAATTGTCGCCGACGCCCCACGGGTGCAGCGGGTGATCCGCCAGATTGTAATACAGGTTGAAGGCGGCGTAGGCGAAGACCCAGCCGGCGTGCAGGCCGATGGGAAACCACAGCGAGCGGGTGCGCAGGCGTGTCCAGCAGAGGATCAGACCAACGACGGTGAGGGTGGCGAAGTCGGTGACGAAGAATTGGGGCTCGGTGAAGTGCAGGAGGATTTTCGACAGCAGTTCGAAGCCGGCGAGCGGGTGGGTCGGATCGGTGACGCCGCCCGGTGGTTTGAGGAAATGCAGGAAGGCGAAGAGGAGCGAGCTGCCGATACAGGCGCTGGCCGGTTTGGCCAATCGCAGCCAGAGGCCGAGCAGCAGTCCGCGGAACAACCATTCTTCGACAAAGGAAGCGCCGACGGCGGGCAGCACGCATTTGGTGAGGATGCGGCTGGTTTTCACCGGGTTGATTTCCGCGCTGAAGGCGCCGAAGTGGACCAGCAACATGCCGGTCAGCCAGAGGATGCCGCCTGCGATGAGGAAGGCGCTAAGCCAATCGAGGCATGCGCGGCGGGTGCCGAGCGAATCGAGTTGGATGATTTTTCCGGTTTCGCCTCTCGATCGGGCGAGTCGTTTGATGCGACGGATGAGCAGCGGCATCAGTGCCAGCGCGCAGAGCAGCATGGCGCGGCTGTAGAAGCGGCCGAATTCCGCGCGGCCGCAGGCGGCGCCCAGCCATTCGACGATGCCCGGCAGATCGTCCTGGGCGCAGGCGTCCGCGAGTTGCTTGCCCCACAGGTGGAACCATGGGGCGAGGATGGCTGCGCCGACCAGCGAGCCGAGGGCCCACAGCACGATCGCGCCGACTTCGGATTGGAGGAACTTCTTCAGACTTCGGCATTCTTCGGCGCCCGAGTCCGATCTTGGAAGTTCAAAGTTCGGGGTTCCGGGGTGGCTTGGGCAGCAGGCGTCTGACCAGCCCGTATTTCGGGCTGAACAGGAAGACGACGAGGAACAGGGTGCCCAGGGTCAGCACGATGGTCGGCCCTTGTTCGAGGTTGAGCCACCAGCCGAGCAATACGGCGAGCACGGAAACGGCGCCGCCGACCAGCGCGCCACCCCAGAACAACGAGTGGGTCGAGTCGGTGAGCAGATAGACGATGGCGGCGGGGGTGACCAGCAGGCCGATCGCCAGCATGCAGCCGACCGCCTGCAAAGACGAGATCAGCACGACGATGAGAATGGCCATCAACAGGTAGTTGAGCGCGCGCACCGGCACGCCGAGGGTGGCGGCGACTTCGGCATCGAACAAGGTCATCAGCAGCGGCCGGTGGAAAGCGGTCAGCACGGTCAGCGCGACCAGCGAGATCCACCAGTTCGCCCACAGGTCGCTGTCGCGCAGGCCCATGATGCTGCCGAACAGCCAGTTGTCCATTTCCTGCGGGATGTTGAGCCGGCGCAGAAGGATGACGCCACCGCTGAAGGCGGCGGTGTAGAGGATGGCGAGTGCGGATTCCTGGTCGAGGCGGGATCCGCGCGACACGGCGAGCGAGCCGAGGCCGATGAGCAGTGCGGCGATCAGTGCGCCGAGGAAGGCGCTGAAGTCGCTGAGTCCGGCGATCAGGATGGCCACCGCGATCCCCGGCAGCAGCGCGTGGGACAGCGAGCCGACTTTAAGTGCGGATTTGCGCAGCACGACGAATGCGCTGGCGTAGCCGTTGGTCACGCCGATGAGCAGTGCGGCGAGTAGCGCGCGCTGGTTGAACGGGTGCTGAAGTGGTTCGAGCAGCCAGTCGATCATGACGGTTCCTTTCCATGCCAGGCGCCGTCGCTGAAGGTGGCGTTGATGTTGGCTTTGGTGAACACCTCGCCGACCGAGCCGAAGGCGATCGGCTTGCGTTTGAGCAGCAGCACTTCGTCGAAGATCTCCTCGACTGATTCGAGCGCGTGGTGGGAGGCCATGACCAAGCGGCCTTCGGTGGCCAGCGTGCGCAGCAGGGTGGCCAGCTTGGTGCGGGTCGTGCGGTCCAGACCGGTGAACGGTTCGTCGAGCAGCAGCGCGTGCGCTTCCTGAGCGAGTGCGCGGGCGAGGAACACCCGTTGTTGTTGGCCGCCGCTCAGTTCGCTGATCTGCCGGTGTTCGAGTCCTTCGAGTTCCATGGCGGCGATCGCGCGGTCGATCGCCTCGTGGTCGGTTTTCGAAAATGGTCGCCACCAACCGGCTTGCGGGTAGCGGCCCATGGCGACCACGCCGCGCACGGTGATCGGGAATTTCCAGTCGACGTTTTCGCGTTGCGGCAGGTAGGCGATCTCGCGGCTCCAGCGGCTGACCTGGGTGTTGCGCCAGAAGATGCGCCCGCGTTCGACGGGCAGCAATCCGGCGATCGCCTTGAGCAGGGTGCTTTTGCCGGCACCATTCGGGCCGACCAAGGCGACGCAGGATCCGCACGAGGTGGCCAGCGAGATGCCGTCGAGAGCTTGCACGTTGCGGTAACTCACGCGCAGATCCGCTACCCGCTACTCGTGGTGGTTGTGGTGGTGGGCGCAGCAGTCGTGGTGGCTTTCGTGCATCGTTTCAATGGTCGCTCCATTCGAAGCGCAGCAGTTCACGGATGTGGCCGCGGCCGATCGCGTGGCAACTCGCTTCCTCGAAGCCGTCGGGTGCCAGCGTCAGGAAGGCGGCGGTTTCGTCGGTGGTGTCGCTGAAAGTGATTTCGAGGATGAATTCGGCCTGTCCGGGCAGCGGTGGCAGGCTGAAGCGCGATTCGTGTTCGCCAGCTGCCACCGGGCCTGTCGACCAGACCGTTTGTCCGTCGGCCTGCCGCAGCACCACGGACTGCGCGGGTGCCAGCAAGCGAAGGGATGCCCAAGCCATCACGCAGTCGTCGATTTCGACGTTGGTGGGCGGCGCTTGAATGGCGGGTGTTTTCGAGGTGAGCCGCTGCAGTGGAATCATCAGCACCAGCATGCCGAGGAGCACGCCGAGCGTGGCAGCCAGCGGCGTGTGAAGGATCGAATGGGAATGATGGCGTGGCATCCGTCTTATTCCTGCTGACTGTTGACTGCTGGCCGCTGACGATTCTGTTCCTGATCGTTTTCTGGTTCTGGAATCGTCGGACGAGCGGGCCGCTCGTCCCTACCGGTATTTACAGGACGCATGGCATTGGTGATCGTGCTGACGTTGTGGCGGATCATGCCGATAAACCCGGCGGCTTCGCCTTTGCCGTTGCCGTCGGCGATGAGGGCGCCGCCGAGGCGGGTGCCTGCGGAGCGGCCGACCGACTCGAGCATGCGGGTGCTGGCGTAGGCTTCCGGGAAGACGACATCGACACCCGACCGCCGAACGCGTTCGATCGTCGCGGCGAGGTCCTGCGGGCTGGTTTCCTGCTCGGCATTGAGGCCGGCGATGGCGATCACTTCGAAACCGAACTCATTGGCAAAATAAGCGAAGGCTTGGTGGGTGGTGACCAGCTTGCGGCGGTCTTCGGGCACCTTGGCCAGTTCCAGATTCGCCCAGCGTTTGAGTTCCGCAAGTTGCCTGCGGTATTGCGCCGCATTGTGCTGATAGATCGCTGCGTGTTCCGGGTCTTGCCGGCCGAATGCCGCGGCGAGGACGCGTGAGGCGCGGGCCATGTGGTCGATGCTGTGCCACCAGTGAGGGTCGTGCGTCCCGGCATCGTGGTGATGGTCGTTGCAGCCACCGTGGCCGCAGGTGCCGAGCGGCGGTAGGGAAGCGCCGACTTCGAGTAATTTGTCCGGCCCGAGCGTGTCGCGCAGGCGTCCGAGATAGGACTCCAAGCCCATGCCGGCCGCGAGGATGAGCGAGGAGGCACGCAGGCGCTCCATGTCCTCCGGCCGCGGTTCGAATCGGTGCGGGTTGCTGCCTTCGCCGACCAGATCGTGCACTTCAACCAGTTCGCTGCCGACCTGGCGGGCGAGATCGGCCATCAGCGGATGCAATGCCGCCACCTGCTGCTTGCCGCTGCTTGCGGCAGGCAGGGCGCAGAGGCCGCCTACAAAGGCAGCGATGGCGGCAATCCATGTCCTCACGCGCGAAAGATCGGCCGCTTAACCCCTAAATGCAAGAAATTTGCGTTTAGGGGCTGGGCAGGCGCGTCCATGAAGGCGGAAATGCTGGAGCGGTGGCACTCCGCGACCGAGTCTTTGTGAAAGTCGCTCGTGATGGCTGGGGTATAATTGGAGTTATCCTGATGTCCCTGATCCCTTCCCTTGCGCGTCCTTGCTTGTTGCTGATCCTGCTGGCTGGTTCTTTGCATGCGCAGTCTGCGCTCAAACGTGTAGTGCCGGTGCGCTATGAGGATTTCGGCGCCAAGGGTGATGGCAAGAGCGACGACTTCGAGGCTTTGGTCAAGGCACATGCCCATGCCAACGAGAAGGGCTTGCCGGTGAAGGCGAAGGATGGCGCGACCTATTACCTGAGTGGTGCGGGTCGCACGATCATTGTGCAGACCGATACGGATCTCGGCACGGCAAAGTTCCTCATCGACGACACCAAGCTGGAGAATCACCGGGCGAACATCTTCGAGTTGCGTTCGCGGCAGGCGGCGATCCGCTTGCAGGATCTGAAGGCTATTGCGAAGGGTCAACGGCGGATCGACGTGAAGCTGCCGGGTCCTTGTGTGGTTGTGTTGACGGATGACTCGACCAAGCGCTTCATTCGCCGCGGCAAGAACCAGAATAACGGCAGTTCGCAGACGGATGTGTTTCTGGTGGATGCGCGTGGCAACGTCGATCCGCGGACGCCGGTGATCTGGGACTTCAAGCAGATCTCCAAGGCGGAGGCCCTGCCGGTGGATGAGAAGGTTTTGAATTTTCGCGGTGGCTTCTTCACCACCATCGCCAACGCCACCGAGTCGACGGGTTATCATGCCCGTGGGATTGCGGTGCGGCGGTCGAATGTCCGCATCGAAAAGCTGGAACACCGGATCACCGGCGAGGGTGCCAAGGGGCCGCCCTACAGCGGGTTCATCAACGTGTCGCGCTGTGCGAATGTATTGGTCAAAGACTGCGTGGTGAGCGGTCACAAAACCTTCTCCAAGATCGGTTCGGCGGGCAAGCGGGTGTCGATGGGGTCCTACGATATCTCATTGGGCAGTGCGCTCAACGTGGCGCTGGTCAACGTCACTCAGGCCAACGACATCATGGACCGCAGTCGCTGGGGGGTGATCGGTACCAATTTCTGCAAGAACCTGTCGTATGATGGCTGCAAGCTGTCACGTTTCGACGCCCACCAGGGGGTGACCAACGCGACGATCCGGAATTCGACGATTGGACACATGGGTTTGTTGCTGACGGGCTTCGGTGAATTCCTGATTGAAAACAGCACGGTCCAGAGTCGCTATTTCATCAGTTTGCGCGATGACTACGGCAGCACCTGGACCGGTAACGTCACGATCCGCAACTGCAGGTTCATCACCTCGGACGGCGGGGTGGTCCTCAATGGTTCCAATGATGGTCAGCATGACTTCGGATATCCCTGCCAGATGCCGACGCGTCTGAGTATTGACGGTCTGGCGATTCAAGACGGCAAGTCGTCGAAGAAGGGGCCGGTGTTGTTCGGGAATTTCAATTCGAAGTTCACCAGTGACAAGTATCAGCAGAAATTTCCCTATGGGATCACCCGCGAGGTGTCGCTCAAGAATGTCACGACCACCAGCGGCAAGTCGCTGCGGCTGAGTGACAATCCTTACCTCTTCCGTGGTACGAAGGTGGAGGGGCTGTGATGGGAGATTGTGGATCGTGGATCGTGGATCGTGGATCGTGGATTGGTCGGCGGCAGGGGTGCCGGAGCGACCTTCCTGCCGCTTTTCCCAATGACCAATGCTTGCCCGCCGAAGCCCGAAGGGCGAAGGAGGGGCCCATCACTTCTTCATTCTCCTGGCCGATTCTCTGAAAGGAGGGCTTGGGGCTTGGGGTATACGGGTTTTTGCCATGAAAGTCCTTATTTCCGCGATCTCCCTGCTGGTTTGTCTCCTTGCTGTCGTGTCGGCCGCCGAGCCGTTGAGCGTGCGTTATCCTGGCGGGGAGGGACCCGGCAAGGGCAAGCACGTGGTGTTGATTGCCGGGGATGAGGAATACCGTTCGGAGGAATCCTTGCCGATGCTTGGCCGGATCCTCGCGACCCATCATGGCTTCGACTGCACCGTGTTGTTTTCGGTTTCGCCGGAAGGCTTCATCGATCCGAACGCCCAGGCGAGCCTCACGAATCCGGAGGCGCTCGATAGCGCGGATGCGATCGTGATGCTGATTCGTTTCCGCAACTGGCCCGCTGAGACGATGGCGAAATTCGAGGCGGCGATGAAGCGTGGGGTGCCGATCGTCGGTTTGCGCACCAGCACGCATGCCTTCCGTTTTCCCAAGGGCAGTCCGTTCGTGTCCTACAACAACTTCGGCAAGGATGTGTTGGGTGAGAATTGGGTGAGCCATTGGGGCGTGCACAAGAAGGAAGCCACGCGCGGGATCATCGAGGCGGCCAATGCCAAGCATCCGGTGCTCAACGGGGTGGCCGATGTCTTTGGTGACTCCGATGTGTATGAAGCGGCGCCGCCGGCGGATGCCGTGATTCTGCTGCACGGGCAGGTGCTCAAGGGGATGACGGCCGACACCGAACCCGCCGACTACCGCAAGAAGACCCGAGCCAAGGTCGAGCAGGGGGTCAATGATCCGATGATGCCCGTCGCCTGGGTGCGCGAGTTGCCGCGCGAGGGGGGTGAGGCCCAACGGATTGTCACCACCACCATGGGGGCTGCAACCGACCTGCAGAGCGAGGGTTTGCGGCGTTTGGTGATCAATGGGGTGTTCTGGGGTCTGCGGATGGAGGTTCCGGCTGCGGCCAAGGTCGACATCGTCGGCGAGTTCCAGCCGCTGATGTACGGCTTCGGCTCATTCCGTAAGGAAGTGCGGCCGTCGGCGCATGCGGCGAAGTAGTTGCGAGTTGTTTCTTAACCACCGATTGCACGGATTTCTCAGATTGGCGGGTTGAGTCTGAATGGGTGGTCCATGTGGGGTGGGTCTCGACTTTCCAATCATCCATATCCAGTCACCAATCATCATTCCTCTGATTTCTCCCTTCACAGGGGCGATTGCCCTCCTCTAGAACTTGCTGCCCATGAGTCATTCCATCATTCTGAACGCACCGGTTGAGCTTGGCATCGTGCCGACCCACCTCAAGTTTGTCGGCTGTCTGGTGCCGGATGGGGAGGGTCGCTTTCCGCGCAATGCGGCGGGCGAGATCGAGGTGGTGGCCGGCGTCCGCGAGTTGGTTGAAAAATCACCGGTGGCTTTCAGTTGCGTGCAGGTGTCGTTGTTTCCTGGCACCAAGCCCGAAGAGCTCGATGTGCTGGTGCACGGGCTCAAGGGTCTGGGGCTTGAGGTGGACTTCGTGCTGATGGTTGGTGGTGTCAACCCGATGAATCCGGCTGACGAGGATGCGGTGCTTGCCCAGCTGCTGCCCAGTCTGAAGTCGGCGGTGCAGCATGGTGCGCGTCACGTGTCCTCGACGTCTTTGGAGGAATGGATGAGCGCTGAACCCGCTCGCGAGGGTGCCGATTACCAAGCTGCCATGGAGCAGATCGCCAAGCTTCATGTTCGTGCTTATCAGGAAGCGGGACTCGAAGGATCCACGGTGCAGAGCTGGAACATCGAGTTCCTTCGCCCCGGCGAGTTCAAGACCTTCACCAGCCTGCAGAAGGGCTGGGAGTGCATCCATCATATCAACCAAAAACTCGGCAAGCCCTTCTTCAAGATCCTGGTCGACGCCGCGCATTGCGGTGACTCCGGAGTGCCGCTCGCCGACAACCTGGCACTGGTGCAGAAGATTGCCGATGCCAAGGAGCTCGGCGTGTTTCACGCCTCTGCCAAGACGACCCGCGGCTGTCTTAGCTCGGACGACGGTTGGATCGCCGCCATGCTCACCGCGATGGCGAAAACGGGTGCGCTCCATCTGGTCTACGTCGAGATGTTCGACCACACGGACGCCGCGCTCGCTCCGCTGCGCGCCCTTGAGCCCGGCCATGGTGTGGACACCACCGGCGGGCGTTCCTACACCGATGTGATGGCCGATGGCCTGGGTGACATCGCCCGCCGCCTCAACAACCTGGCCGCCCGCGGCATCCTCTGAACCCACCATCATCATGAACATCATCCACGGCGAAGCGTCGCATACCCTAGATACGCCTGAACTCAGTCTCGCGGTCACCGCTCGGGGCGGGCATCTGGCACCGGTCGTGTTCCATTTGCCGGGGCGTGACGTCTCGCCGTATTCGCTTTCGCCATGGTTGCCTGCGGAGCATGAGGATCAACCGGTCCTGCTGTCCGTCTTGCGTGGGGATTTCCTTTGTCTGCCTTTCGGTGGTCAGAAGGAGGGGCCGCCGCACGGTGACCCATCGAATGCGGGTTGGCGGTTGGTGTCGGCTTCGGATCGCGAGTTGACTTTGGAGCAGGATACCACGGATTCGCATGCTCACGTTGAGAAGCGTCTCTCGGTGCTGTCCGGCCAGCATGCCATACGCGCCGAGCACCGGATCTCCGGGCTGCAGGGCGAGTGGAGCTACGGCACGCATCCGATCTTGGATCTGTCCCACCTGCCTGCAGGCTCCGGTCGCATCAGCACCAGCCCGATGCGCTGGCTCTCGACCTTTCCCGGATTGTTCGCCGTTCCTGAGGCGGGTGAAACCCAGGCGCTCAAGCCGGATACCCGCTTTGCCGACCTGCGCGAAGTGCCGCTGGCCGACGGTGGCACCGTGGACCTCAGCCGCTGGCCCGCGTTGCCCGGCAACGAGGAGTTGGTGATGATGGTCAATGAACCGCTCAGCGAAGCCCAACCGTTTGCTTGGAGTGCGATGGTGATGGATGGCTACGTCTGGTATTCTCTCAAAGATCCTGCGGATTTTCCCGCCACCTTGTTGTGGATGTCGAATGGTGGACGCAGTCAGGCACCCTGGAACAGCCGTCACACCGGCCGCATCGGGATCGAGGAAGTGTGCTCGCATTTTAGCAATGGCGTCGACATCTCGCGTCAATCGCTGCTGGCTGCAGAGGGGATTCCCACCGTGCGCCATTTCGAGGCCGACGAAATCGTATCGCTGCGAGTCATCCAGGCTGTGGCGGCAGTGCCCGCCGAATTCGACCGTGTCGCGTCGATCGTTCCCGCCGATGATCATGCCGTTACCCTCACTGCCGAATCCGGGGCCACCGTGACGGTTCCTCTCGACTGGAAATACGTCCTCTCGTAATTCTCACGCCTGCCAACGAAGAACCAAGAACGAAGAACAAAATCATGAAACTACACAACGCCATGTGGCCCGGCCTGGTTGGCAAGGAGCCCGATACCGACCACCCGCCGATCTCGCTCGATCGCATGCTTGAACTCACCGTTGCCGCCGAAGTCAACGGCCGCAAGTTCGACGGGGTCGACCTTTTCATTTTCCATCCGCACACCGATCCCGATGCCTCCGAAAGCGAGATTCGCGCGATGGCTGATAAGATTGCTTCCAAAGGACTCAAGGTCGGTTCCTTCGTGGCTCCGGTGTGGCCCGGCACCGTCGGTGGCACGGCCTTTGGTTCCGCCGAAGACCGCAAGAACTTCGTGCTCGCCGTCGAGAAGTCCTGCCGCATCGCCAAGATCCTCAACGAGCACGGCGTGCGTCAGTCCGGCATCATCCGCATCGACTCCGCTGGTGGTGTGCATGACTGGGCCAAGGACCCGGTCGGCAATACCAAGTTGATCGCTCAGACGTTCCGCGAAGCGGGCAAGGTGGCCGCCGACAATGGTGAGCGCCTCGCTGCCGAAGGGGAAATCTGCTGGGGCGGCATGCACTCGTGGAAGGCGATGCTCGAAACTCTCGAAGCGACTGGCATGCCCGAGACCGTCGGCTTCCAGGCCGACCTCGCCCACACCTACCTTTACCTCATGGGCTACAACGCTCCCGAAGCAGCGCTGCTCAAGGAAGGCTACAGCGACGAGGAGTTCTGGGCTGCCTACAAGACGATGACCGACGCGCTGCGTCCCTGGACTTTCGACTTCCATGTCGCTCAGAACGACGGCACCGTGCACGGCACCGGTTCCCACGACAAGACCGGCCGCCACTGCCCCGCCAACGATCCCAAGGGCAAGTTGGACATCGCCAAGTGCTCCACCTATTGGCTCAAGGACGCGGCTGCGCGCGGCATGAAGCACATCTGCTGGGACGGCTGCATGTTCCCTAACGAGACGCTCGAAAACCCCGGCACCTGGAATGAGGTGCTCAAGGCGATGATCGCCGTCGACAAGGCGCTGTAGGCCCAAGTCCCATCACTCACAAACCCGCCGTGCACTCCGTGCCGGCGGGTTTTTTATTGCGCTGAAATCCCCTGGCTCCCCTTTTCTGATGCATTGTCATGGGGCTATTCCCACTGAGGGTGAAAAAGCTGCTTTCTAGGGCACTCTTGGGAATTTCGTGAAGTCGGGTGCGCGTTTCTCGATGAACGCCTGTTTGCCTTCCTTGCCTTCCTCGCTCATGTAGTAGAGCAGGGTGGCGTTGCCGGCGAGGTCGAGCAGGCCGATCTGGCCGTCGCAGTCGGCATTGAGTGCGGCCTTGAGGCAGCGCAGGGCGATCGGTGAGTGGGCGAGCATTTCGCGGCACCATTTGAGCGTTTCGGTTTCCAGTTCGGCGTAGGGGACCACTGTGTTGACCAGTCCCATGTCGAGCGCCTGTTGGGCATCGTATTGCCGGCAGAGGTACCAGATTTCGCGGGCTTTCTTCTGGCCGACGATGCGGGCGAGGTAGCTGGACCCGAGACCGCCGTCGAACGAGCCCACCTTGGGGCCGGTCTGGCCGAAGCGCGCGTTGTCGGCGGCGATCGTCAGGTCGCAGACGACGTGCAGCACGTGGCCGCCGCCGATCGCGTAGCCCGCGACCATCGCGACCACCGGTTTCGGCAGCGAGCGGATTTTTTTCTGCAGGTCGAGCACGTTGAGCCGCGGCACGCCGTCGTCGCCGATGTAGCCGGCGTGGCCGCGCACCTTTTGGTCGCCGCCCGAGCAGAACGCTTTTTCGCCCTCGCCGGTGAGGATGATCACGCCGACTTTCGGATCCTCGTGGGCCAGGTCGAAGGCCTGCAGCATTTCCTTCACGGTCTGGGGCCGGAAGGCATTGCGCACTTCCGGGCGGTTGATGGTGATCTTGGCGATCTGGCCCTCATCTGTCGTTTCGTAACGGATGTCCTCGAATGTGCGTACGGTCGTCCACATGCGGTGACTGTGGCGCATGTGGACGACGGCCGCAATGCAGGAGATGGGCTGAGTGGGAGGTTCAGCCCCAGTGTTGCGGTTGATAGCGCAGCAGGCAGCCAACTCCGCCGTGGCTGTCGAGCAGCGGGTCATTTTCGCAGACTTCGACCGGCAGCTCCAGCGTGGTGGCGAGTCGGACCAGTTCCTCCCGGTCCGGGATCGGCAGGGATTCGGAAATGACCAGTTCGGAGACGGCGCCCAGCTCCATGGCCTTGCGGCAACGATGGATGCCCACGACGGCCAAACCTTGCCGCCGGATCCGTTCATGGAGCATTTCGACGGTGCTGCGCGATTCATCCTGTTCGTATTCGATGAAGGCGGCGATGGCCTCATCGAGCACTTGCGAGTAATCCTGTCCGCTGGGCGTGCTGAACAGCGCGTCGGCAACCCTGGATTCCAGTTCCTTGGGCAGGGCCGAGCGGAGGCCGGAGACGGCTTGATGCGAGCCGGCCAGGATCAGGTGGTTGATGCCGCGTTTGGCCATCAGGTTGTTGATGATGGTTGCTTGCTCCTTGAGGAAGCGTTTGCCGGATTCCCGTTTGTGCTGGTTGTAGTGTTCGCGTGTCCATTCGCGGCCGATGCGCCGGCGGATTTCGGGGCGGTTGGCCAGGATCTCCTCGCTCACGGCGCCGAGGGTGATTTCCAGAACTCGGGCGTGTTCCTCGGTGGTGATGGCGACGACGAAGCGGTGGAAGCGATCCTTCATCTGCACCAAGGGGAAGATCACCGGCATCTCCGCGACGTGGAAGGAGGTTTCCAATGAGGCGGCAAAGGGCAGGATGTGCAGCATCGGGGTTTCTCCGGCGCGCGAATAGAGCGCCAGGCTGCGCACCTTGGTGGGCCAGGTTTCCCGGAGGGTGATTTCCAGTGCGGCGGCCGCTTCGTCGAAGAGTCCTTTCTGTGCCGGTTTGAGTGTACTGCGTGCCGCTTGTGCCCAGAGATGAAACTCGCGGCGCAGGCGGCCCGGGCTATGGTTCAGATCGAGAAAGATGCTCAGCACGGGTGCTGGAGTGACCGGAAGGGTGGCCAGTGTCTGCAGGTGACGGCGGAGCGAGGAAAGGTTACAGATTTCTTGGGTGCGTGTAGGTATTGCAGGCATGCCATAAGGTCCGCAGCAAACGCATACACCCAACTGGAATTTCGCGCGGAATTTCCATGCGCGCGATTGCGTGTCAGATCCGAATGGGGCGTGATCAAGCTAGGATGTGCCCCCATGCCTGCGCCCTCGGCGAGGGCGCGCTACCTTGATCAGATTGCGAAATCATTCTTGATTGAGCGTCATTCTTATCAGGCGCCTTGATTCAGGAAGCGGCGGATCGTTTCCGCCAGCCATTCGCCAGCTTGCCATGGCACGCGGTGGCCGGCACCCGGCGCGATCGCCAGAGTGGCATGCGGGATGCCTGCGCAGGCACGTTCGCCGAGCGCGCGGAATTTTTCATCGTGCTCGCCGACGACCCAGAGCACGGGGATGTGGATTTCGGGTAAGCGGTTCCACAGTGGTGTCTGATTGCCGAGCGACCAATCGACGAAGCTGCGGGCGATTTCGCGGCGGCGCAGTTGCAGGCGTGCGGAGTCGTGGGCATCGCGCGGCGCGGTGCCTTGCAGGACCGCTTGTTGTTCCCAGTCATGGAGGAAATCCGACCAGGATCCCATGAGTGCACGGCTGGCCCATTGGGCATCGGCTGCGGCGCGCTTGGAGCGCTCGCTTTCATCCTCGATTCCGGGGTGGGCGCCGATGATGACGGCGGCTTTCCACGGGTGATCCGGCTGCAGCAGTGCGTGCAGCGCGAGTCGGCCGCCCATCGAGTATCCGATCAGGATGCGCGGGCCGCGCTCCACGCTGCCGCCGGCATCCGCATTGAAGGCGGCACCGAAGCGATCCAGTGGCATCGGTTCGCATTCGAGGAAGCGCCACAAGTCGACCGCGCGGCTGCCGATCCGGGCTTCGGCCAGCGCTTGGGTCAGCGGGCGCCAATCCGCGGCCAATCCGACTGCGCCGTGCAGGCAGCAGCATTCGATGGTGCCGGCTTCGCGTCGCTCGTCGGCGAGTTTGCTGGTACGGATCACGGGGTGGCGGCTGGTGCTTCACCGCGCAATTGCTGCACCAGGGTCTTGAGGTATTCCTGCGCGGCCGGGCTGTCCAAGACGATTTTGAAGCCGACGGTGCAGATCAACACGACGGTAGCGATGATGGCTAGCCAGTAGAGCCAGAACAGGATGGCGAGGAAGATGCCGACGCCGTCCATTTTCTTGTGGGCGGCATAGCCGGCCGGGCAGGCGAACTGGCGGTAGCTCACCCACAGGTTGAGCAGGGGAACCATCTTGCCGAAGAACCACCATCCGCTCATGCCGAGGTTCTGCAGGCGCTTCACGTTGGCGGCGATGTAGAGGACGACCAGAAGCAGCATGCCCACCAAGCCGACGATCGAGGAGCCGGTGTCGCCGAGCATCGATTTGGCCAGGCCGACGACGAAGGAGAGGCCGAAGACCCAGAGGTTCGGAAGAATCTGGGTCATGAAGAAATACAAGCCGCGTTTGATTCCGGGCCACTCCATGTCCTGGGTGGATCCCGCGGTTTTGCCGGCTGCCTTTTCGACCTTTACGGTGGGTTTGGCCTCGGTTTTCGGGGCGGGTTTGGGTTCCGCCTTCGGAGCGGGCTTGGGCTCCGGTTTTGGCTCCGGCTTCGGTTGCGGTTTGGGTTCCGGCTTCGCTTGGGGGGCTGCCGGTTTGGGTGCGGGCGCCGTGGCGACGGCGCCCGGGGTGACCGGTTCGTTGTGGTTTTGGAACAATTCCGGCATTTCGCCCAAGGGCTTCCAGGCCTCCATTCCTTTGGTCCAGACGAGGTAGGAGAGCGGGTCGAGCCGGCAGTGCAGCACCATTTGCTTCAATTCATCAAGCGGGACCGGTCCGTGACGTTCGCCGGATTGTGAGTAGAACCACGTGGCCGCTGCTTCTTGTTCCATGGTGGACAGAGTTAACGGAATCGGCGGGTGGTGTCAATTGTGCCGGGTCGGGATCGCTTGAGAGATTCGCGGCGGTCGTGCAGTATGGCGGGGATGAAATGGTCATTGCTGTGGATCTTGATGGTGTTGCCGTTGGCGGGTGAGGAGTCCGTGCCGGTGGCGAAGGCGATGGAACAGGCGGCGCAGCGCCTGATGCAGTCGGTGGATGAGGCCCAGCGCAAGGCCATGTGCTTGCCGATGGCGGATGCTTCGCGTGAGGATTACCGCTACACGCCGCGGGACCGCAGCGGTCTGCTGATCAAGGGCTTGCCTGAGAAATCGCGGGCGGCGGTGATCGACTTGTTGAAGTCGGCGCTGAGCGAGAAGGGCATGCTCAAGACGCAACAGATCATGATGCAGGAGGGGGTGCTGGCCGTGATGGAGAAGCGCCCGGAATTCCGCGATCCGGAAAAGTATTACGTCAGCGTGTTCGGCAAGCCCGGCGACGAGGCGGGCTGGGGGTGGAAGTTCGAGGGGCATCACGTTTCGCTCAACTACACGCTGCACGGCGGGCAGGTCGTTGCCGTGACGCCGTCGTTTTTCGGGTCCAACCCTGCGGAGGTGCGGCAGGGAGAGCATCAGGGCCTACGGGTGCTGGCGGCGGAGGAGGATCAGGCGAGAGCTTTGGCGGTGCAGTTGACCGTTGCCGGCAAGCCGGTTCGCTTCAGTGAAAAGGCGCCCGAGGAGATCCTGACCCGCGAGGAGAGCCGTGTGTCACCACTGGAAACCATCGGTGGAGTGACCCACGACCAAATGGACAAGGACCAGCAAGCGGCGCTGCTGCAGTTGATCGAGACTTATCTCGATCGGCACCGGCCTGAATTGGCGCAGGCCGATCTGAAAGCGATCCGCGATGCCGGTCTGGGTAAGGTGCTGTTCGCTTGGGCGGGCAGTCTTGAGAAAGGTGGTGCTTGGTATTATCGCATTCAAGGACCCACCTTCCTGATGGAAGCGGCCAACACGCAGAATCAGGCGAACCACACCCACACCGTGTGGCGGGAGTTCAAGGGGGATTTCGGCCGTGATGTGCTGGGGGAGCATTTTCGGAAACATGCGCACTGAAGTGCGACTTCAGATTTCAGATGTCAGCAGAGGTAGGTAAGCCGTTCCGGCGCTTCTGCCTCACTTCTGCCTCATGACTCTTGACCCATGACCCATGACCCATGACTCTTGACTCATGAGTCAGAAGACGCGTTTTCATTTCACGGGCATCTGCGGCACCGCCATGGGATCGGTGGCGGCGGCGATGAAGCAGCGGGGCTTCGAGGTGACCGGATCGGATGCGAACGTGTATCCACCGATGTCGGATTTCCTGCGCGGCCAGGGCATCACGATCACCGAGGGTTATCGGGAGTCGAACATCCCGGCGGATGCCGATGTGGTGGTGATCGGCAATGCGATCTCGCGCGGCAATCCGGAGGCGGAGGCGGCATTGGAGCGCAAGCTGCTCTATCAGTCGCTGCCCGAGGTGATGAAGGAGTTCTTCCTCCGCGGAAAGCGCAACTTTGTCGTCAGCGGCACCCATGGCAAGACGACCACGTCGTCGATGCTGACCTGGTTGTTGCGGCATGCCGGACGCAATCCCGGCTACATGATCGGTGGTCTGCCGAAGAACCTCGGTCGCGGTGCGGAGTTCACCGATTCCGAGTTCACCGTGCTCGAGGGTGACGAATACGACACCGCGTTTTTCGACAAGCGCTCGAAGTTCCTTCATTATTTGCCCGAGTGTGTGGTGATCAACAACATCGAGTTTGATCACGCCGACATCTACAACTCGCTGGCGGAGATCCAGCTGACCTTCCGGCGTTTGCTCAACATCGTGCCACGCAATGGCATGGCTTTCGTCAATGGCGATGATGCCAATGTGCTGCAGATCCTCGACGGCGTGCCGTCGCCGGTCACCACCGTCGGTTTCGGTGAAGCGTGCCAACTGCGCATCGAGCAGGTGCGTTACGAGGCCGATCACAGCGCGTTCATGTTGGGTGGGCACGATTATGTCGTGCCGATGACTGGTGAGTTCAATGTGCGCAATGCGGCGATGGCGGCTGCGGCGGCCGGTTTCGCCGGCTTGTCGCCCGACGAGATTCGTGCCGGGCTGGCGGCGTTCGAAGGTGTGGCGCGTCGTCAGGAACTGCGAGGCGAGGTCAATGGCGTGAAAGTGATCGATGACTTCGCGCATCACCCGACGGCGATTCGTCTGGCGGTGCAGAGTTTGCGTCAGCGTCACCCGGGTTGTCGTTTGTGGGTGTTGTTCGAGCCGCGTTCGAACACGACGCGGCGGTCGGTGTTTCAAGCCGAGTTGGCGGAGGCGCTTGCCACGGCGGACATCGCGGTGGTCGCGGCGTTGACGGACTTGCACAAGATCCCCGAAGGCGACCGGCTGGATCCGGCGCGCTTGTCGCAGGACATCGCGCGTCACGGCGGGCAGGGGTATTACATCGACGGGGTGGATGCGATTGTCGAACAGGTCCGGCAGCTGGCCGTGCCCGGCGATGTCGTGGCGGTCCTGTCCAACGGTGGCTTCGGCGGCATCCATGAGAAACTGCTGCTTGCCCTGAAGTGAGGGGTGGTCGGGTTGGAGATTTGACTTCGCATTTCTTGCTATCAGTGCTAGGGTCTCTGCTTGTGAAAGCGGTGCTTTCGAGGCTGTCGTCCTATGTGCTGATCGTGCTGATCGGCGTTGCCTGCATCAGTTGCACGAGTCTGCAGCCATCGCCGCCGACCTTGGCTGAGGCAAGGCGGGTCGAGGGGGTTGATTCGACCAATTTGATCGTGAGCGGACCTTCAGCGCTATGGTGCACGGACCTGCGTTGCTGGGAGCTGTTCAAGATCGATCCCGGGACCCGCAAGCCACTTGCCCGCATGCAGATGCCGGCGACTTATGCTGTGGAGGATTTGGCGGTCGGCCACGGCGCGATTTGGATCGCTTCGGGTGGCAGTGAGCCGGCCATTTCCAAGATGGATGCCAGTAGCGGCCGATTGATGGCGCAGACCACGCTGGCCAAGTTGTGGGGCAGTAAAAACAAGTGGGCCTATGTGGCGGTGGGCGAAGGTGCGGTTTGGGCAACAGTCAATACGATGGATCAACTGTTCCGTCTGGATCCGGTCAGCGGTCGCATCACCGATCGCATTCCGATCCGGCTCGATTCCTTATCCGACGAACTGCATCGGCTTGCGGCGGGAGAAGGTGGCGTCTGGGTATTGCATCAGAATCTGCTCACCCGGGTGGACCCCGGCAGTCGCCGCGAAGTGGCGAGGATTGCCGTGCCCGGCGTGTTTGGCCGTGTGGGTGAGGTGAGTGTGGGTGCTGGCTTCGTCTGGGTGACAACGGGTTCCTCGCTGATGAAGATCGATCCGCGGACGAACCGGATTGTCGCCAGATTGCCCGCCGATTGGGCCCAGTCGCCACCGTCGAGCCCTTACTACATCGGGCACCCGGTGATCCGTGGCGGGACGCTCTATGCCCTGGCTTTCCAGTCGGTGCGGACTTTTGCGGATCCGACCTACGGGCGATACGCATTGATCGAGGTGGATGTGAGCAGTTGCCGTCTGCGATCGATGCGCAAGCTGGGGGTGGGGGATATCAGTCAGATGTTTTTCGGGCCGACCGTGGCGGTGACGGATCGTGAGGTGTGGGTGAGTCAGCCCACGGGTTTGTATGTGCTGCCGCGGAGGTAGGAGTTGTGGTGGCCGTGCCAAGAATTCGCTTGTCCGGGTCTCGGGCCTTCCTTGATTCTGGCATCATGCAGCCAAGCCACCCCGATGAGTCGACGATCCGCAAGGCCTACCTGTGGACGATCTGCCTGGTCGCCACGCTCGGTGGTTTCCTGTTCGGCTACGACTGGGTGGTGGTCGGTGGGGCCAAGGAGTTTTACGAAGCGCATTTCGGGCTCTATGGTCCCGGCACGGATCTGGCGAAAGGCTGGGGCACCAGTTCGGCATTGATCGGCTGCATCGTTGGGGCGCTCGCCTGCTCGTTGGTATCCGACCGCTTCGGCCGCAAGCGCTTGCTGATCCTTGCCGGCTTCTTGTTCACGGTGTCTGCGGTGGGCACCGGGTTGGCCCGCGATTTCGCCGAATACAACTGGTACCGGATCATCGGCGGCTTGGGCATGGGCATCGCGCTCAACGTGTCGCCGCTCTACATCGCCGAAATGAGTCCGTCGCGGATGCGGGGCATGATGGTATCGGTCAACCAACTGTCGGTGATGTTCGGCGTGTTGGCCGCGCAGATCGTCAACTGGCGGATCTCCTTGATCGACACGGAGATGCCGGTGGATGCGACGCCGGAGTTGATTGCGCAGAGTTGGAACGGTCTGACCGGTTGGCGTTGGATGTTCTGGGCGGAGGCGGCGCCGGCGGTGTTGTTCTTCCTGCTGATGTTCTTCGTGCCGGAAAGCGCGCGCTGGCTGATCAAGAAAGGCCGCCGCGAGGATGCGCACCGGGTGTTCGGGAAATTGGGTGGCACGGCCTATGCCGATGCCGAGGTGGCCGATGTCGGCAGCACGATTTCGGCGGACGAAGTCGGCGTGGTCCGCTTTTCCGACCTCATCGAGCGGCATGTCCTGCGGGTCGTGTTGTTGGGGGTTTTCCTCAGCTTCCTCCAGCAGTGGTGCGGCATGAATGCGGTGTTTTATTACGCCGCGGACATCTTCAAGGCGGCCGGCTACAATCTGAAGGCGATGATGCTGAACATCGTCGTCATCGGCGGGGTGATGGTGCTTTCCGTGTTCGTCACGATGGCGCTGGTCGACAAACTGGGGCGCAAGAGCCTGTTGTTGTTCGGTTGTGCCGCGTTGGCGCTGGTGTATGTCGCCATCGCGATGTGCTTCCAGGCCGAAGTGAAGGGCTTGCCGGTGGTCCTGCTCACCCTGGTCTGCGTCTCGGTGTATTCCTTCACGCTGGCGCCCTTGCTGTGGGTGATCCTTTCCGAGATTTACCCGAACCGGATCCGGGGTGCGGCCATCTCGATCGCCGCGACCGCCCACTGGGTGGCCAATTTCATCCTGACCTACACGTTTCCGACGGTGAATTCCACGCTCGGGCTGTCCGGCGTGTTCTGGTTGTTCGCCGGCGTCTGCGTGGTCGGCTTCCTGGTCGTGCGCCGGGTGCTGCCGGAAACCAAGGGCCGCACGCTCGAGGAGATCGAGCGGGAGTTGTATCGCAAAGGCCCCTGAAAGGGCGGTGGCGGGTGAAAATCCAGGGATTCCGGGCGCTTGAGGCGTCTCCTTGCGCCTGCGCGGCGGCTTTTACCCCTCTCTTGTGACTTGACCCCGTGGCCGTGGATGGGCAGGGTGCCGCCCCGCTATGGCCCTGTTGGCTGTGGCGCCACCACGAAACCAACACCTACGCTCCCGTCATGGCTGCCAAGATCTATACCCAGAAGGACGCCCCGATCACCCCGCTCAAGAAGAAGACCCTGGCCGTCATCGGCTTCGGTTCGCAGGGCCACGCCCACGCGCTCAACCTCAAGGACAGCGGCCTGAATGTCGTCATCGGCCTCTACAAGAAGTCCAAGTCGCGCGCCGTCGCCGAAAAGCTCGGCTTCAAGGTGATGGACACCGCCGATGCCGTGAAGGCCGCCGATGTGATCTTCGTCGCCACCCCGGACACCGTGATCCCGGCCGTCTATGAGAAGGACATCCTTCCGAACCTGAGCAAGGGCAAGACCCTGTTGTTCTCCCACGGATTCGCCGTGCACTTCAAACTGATCAAGCTGCCGAAGAACATCGACGTGATCCTCGTCGCGCCGAAAGGCCCGGGCCACACCGTGCGTTCGCAGTATGTCGCAGGCAAGGGTGTTCCCGGCCTGATCGCCATCCATCAGGACGTCTCTGGCAAGGCCAAGCAAACCGCGCTCGCCTGGGCCGGTGGTATCGGCTGCGCCCGTGCCGGTGTCTTCGAAACCAATTTCCGCGAAGAAACCGTGACCGACCTGTTCGGCGAGCAAGTGGTGCTCTGCGGTGGTGCCTCGGCACTGGTGAAAGCCGGCTTCGAGACGCTGGTGGAAGCCGGTTACCAACCCGAGATGGCCTACTTCGAGTGCTTGCACGAGCTGAAGCTGATCGTCGACCTGATGAACGAGCAGGGGATTTCCGGCATGCGCTTCTCGGTTTCCGAAACCGCCGAGTGGGGTGACGTTTCCGTGGGCCCGAAGATCATCGACGCTTCCGTCAAGAAGCGCATGAAGCAGCAGCTCAAGGAGATCGAGAGCGGCCGCTTCGCCAAGGATTGGGTTGCCGAATACCAAGGCGGCTACAAGCGCTTCAACAAGATCCGCAAGGAAGAGGCGGCGCACCAGATCGAGAAGGTCGGTGCCAAGCTGCGCTCGACCATGAGCTGGATCAAGAGCGCCAAGATCAAGAAGGGCGCCAGCCAAGCCAGCTTGGTTTCCAGCTCGAGCTGATCGCATATGGAGTGATTCCAGATGCCCGCCATCCACAACGGATGGCGGGCATTTTTGTTTATTGGCCCTACGCGATCTCGTCATCGACAGGCGGGTGTTCCCGATGCATCTTCATGGATGTTGCAGGTGAGTGATCCAATGATGATGCCAGCCTCTGGCGGGCCGATGCCGGTCGATGAATTCGACCGGATCATCGAGCTGGCCGACTATGGTCTGGATTACGCGGCGCTGGAGGGTGAGTTGACCGGATTGACCCGGCTGGCGGCGACCATTGCCGGTGCGAAGATCTCGATGATCAACCTGATCGACCACTACACCCAGTGGACGGTGGCCCGCGTGGGGGCTGACATCACGCAGATGCCGCGCGAGGATTCCGTCTGCCAGCATGTGATCATGGGGGCGGAGGCCATGGAGGTGAGGGATCTGAAGGCGGATGAGCGCTTTGCGGATAAATTCTACACGCAGGGCGATGATGGCCTGCGCTACTATTTCGGCATCCCGCTGCAGGCGGAGAACGGATTGAATCTCGGTGCCTTGTGCGTGCTGGATACGCAGGTTTGCGAGATTGGCGAGCGCGAGCACGAATTATTGCGGATGGTGGCTGCGGAAGTGATGGAACGTCTGGGAAAGATCCGCGAACTCCATCACTTGCGGGCGGATCTCAGGGTGAGCCGGGAACAATTGCGCAAGGTGAGTCACGACATCCGTGGGCCGCTGAGTGGGATCATTGGATTGGCGGATATCGTGAAATCCCAACTGGAGCAGCAGGGTGATGGTGAGGCGGCCGCGCTGATGGCGATGATCGGCGAGTCGGGTCAGTCGGTGATCGATCTTGCCGATGGCATCCTGAAGGACGGAGCGACCGAGCGTGGCGGATCCCTGCGAGAATTCCGTTGCACCTTGCGGGATCTTCAACGCTCGCTGCGTGACTTGTTCGGGCCGCAGGCGAAGTCGAAAGGGGTGGTGCTCTCCGTTGCTCTTGAAGCTGCGGACGACAGTTTGGCGCTGGCCAAGAACCAGGTGATGCAGGTCTGCGGGAATCTGATTTCCAATGCGATCAAGTACACGCCCGCTGGCGGGCGGGTAGCCGTGTCGCTTGGCGTGGTGGGCGATAGCGGGGACCGGCGCCTGCGGGTGCAGGTGAAGGACAATGGAGTGGGGATGAGCGAGGAGGTTCTGGCGGAGTTGAGGCGGGCCGGTGTGGCATCGCGCCAGGGCACCGCGGGCGAGCAGGGCTATGGACTTGGCATTCCGCTGGTGAAGCGGCTGGTCAACCAGATGCGCGGCGAGTTGCGCATTGATTCCAGTCCGGGTGAGGGGTGCATTGCCGATGTGGATCTGCCGGCGTAAGGGATTTCGTTCGCCACGCTTCGCTGCGGAGCGTCTGCAGTGAGACGTTGGGGCTTGCCTTGTCGTCCCACTCTGCAAAAGAAGTTGAGCAAAGTGGATGGATGGGTCGCATTGCTAGGTGCCATGTGATTGTGTGGTGTCGATTTATTATGTTAGTATGGCTTGACCACGATTGCGGGTGGGCGGTATGGGCTGCGCCGTGCGCGATCTGTGCAGTGTTAGAATGAGTTGGAAATCATCCGGTTTGATGATTGCGCTCGCGCTGGCGTTTTCGGTGCAACCCGGCTGGTCGGGCCCTCTTGATGAGTTCCTTCGGAATCCTCCTGACATCAAAAGGCCGACATGGTCGGTGGAGTATCCACCCGCTCAGCAGATACCCAAGTATTTGGCGATCCTTCAAAGTCGCGAAAGCGACCTGCGCCAGAGGGGTGTGGCTGTGGGAAATCTGGCCTGGCTGGCACTCAATCTGACCGAGGAGCCCAAAACACGCGCAGCGGGCGAGGAGCTGCTGCGCAATCATGTCGTTCCGAACCTGGCTCTGGCTAAGGTTCTTGAGGACAACAATGTTTGCGGGTGGCGGCATTCCCTGCTCGCCATTCGCAGATGCTTCAACCACCTCGAAGACTTCGAGGCATCGGAAGAATGCTTATACGTTCTTCATCGATACTCGGATTGGCCTGGTGACCAGGAGATGGCGTTTTATCTGCATGCCTACCAGTTGGCATCGCGCAAGAGGTACAAAGAAGCCATTGAGGCACTTGAACGCCTTCCACCGGAAAGCAATTGGGCCAACCAAAACCCAGCACTCATCAAGATTTGGGGTAAAAAGCAAGCTGCTCTGGAAAATCAAATCAAGCAACAGGCTGTCAAAAACCGGCTCAAGGCCAGCAAGTCGTCAAGCGCGAGATAGGCGACATCAACCTTCATTCATTCTCCAGAATCCCTTGTCATGTCATTCGCCAGCATTTTGAAACGTGTTTCCTTACTCATCCTCGTCCTGCTCGGCATGGGCGGTGGCCTATCGGCTGAAGTCGATTTGATTTATCCCGTATGTGATAAAAATGGCGGAGGATGGGAGGCGGTGAGGATGCAGGCGGCCGCTTTTGCTGCCGGCGACGGTGAGGCTCTTCCCTACCCCAGCACTCACGTGGATGATTTTAAGGACTTCAATGTGAAGTATGCACCCCCGAAGCTTCCATCCGGGAAATGGGGTGTTTACGGACTTGCGATCTTTTCGGATGACGGCTGCAAGGTCACGGTTGATGGGAAAGTGGTTCACAACCGCTACAAGAAGGGGCAGGCCCTGCCTCGATTGGAACAGTCGCTACATCCTCTGCCGGTTCAATTGCAGCCAGGGCAGGAGGCTAACATACTAATCAATTACTCCAATGTCTGCTTCATCACCAACAGCAACAAACCCGATATCGATGGCTGCGCGTTGTTTGTATACCTCATTCCGACAGCAGGTCTGGACGCCGCGATTGTTGCTTTTCAAGGGGATGCGGATGACTTGGCTGAAGATGCTCAAGGTGTCGCTGCTCCGCACGAAATGGATCCGGGAAGCGTGGTTCTCGCTCCGGTTGAGGGCTATCCGTCGCAGGGAACCCGCTCCAGACTCACGCTGACCGTAAACAATCCTCTTGAGGATGGTCAGTACAGCCTGAAGGCCGTCAATTTGCCCAACGTGCAAATCTTCACATCAGAAACCGGTGGTCAGCCCTTGGGCGAAGCCGATTTGGTCTGGGACGTGGCGGATTTCGCACAACCCAAGACCCTCTATGTCGGTGCAAAGACCCTCACTGCATCACAAGCTGCGGAAGTGGGAGAGATTGTCTTCAAACACGAACCATCGGCTTCATCCGATGCAGCGGCATCCGAGGATAGGGTGAAGATCACCATCGAGCCCGTGGCTGTCGATGCCGCGATCGTGAGACATCAGGATGCCAGTGAGGATTTGCCGGATGATCTGGTGGCTGGTGGGGCCGACAGTGACATGGATCCGGGAAGCATCGTGATTTCCGCTGTCAAAAAGCTGCAGGGTGGTGCCACCACCGAGATTGGCGGCAGTCGCTCACGCTTGACCTTGGATGTCAAAGCTCCTGCCGGGGTGGGAGGTGATTACAGGCTGGAGCTCGCAGATCTTCCTAATGCGGTGCTCTACAAAAACGAAACCGGGGATGAATTGGCGAACGCGACCTGGACGGATGCTGATTTTGAGGGGGAACAGAAAGTTCAGATCTATATCGGGGCAAAACACATGGATTCGAGTGAGGAGGTTCAAGAGGGCTCCCTGACCTTCACCTTCACCCGTAAGCCGCTGGTTGCAGGCGGTGGGGCATCCGATGGGATTTCATACAGTGTCTCGGATACGGTCAAGGTGACGATCGCCCCTCCTGTCGATCTTGATATCGATTCGGACAATGACCAAGGATTCGCGTTTGAGCAGGGCACCAAGGACGAGGATTTGATCGAGGCCAGCAGTGATCAACCTGGTAAAATTGTGGCGGTGCCGATTGATCCGGATGCTGACGAAGATGGTGTGCCGGATGCTGCGGATGGATTCGATGGATTGGGTAATACTTTGGGTAAAACCCAGTTCGTGCCGATGGTGATCTGTTTGCCGTCGGTTTACGATGCCGAAGTCGCAACGATCACGTTGTCTTACACAATGAGCGACCCGCGAGGGATTGCCGATGGATCAAAGCAAGCGTCATCCGGTTTTCGTATCTGGACATCCGATGCTGCCACGCCGCGAAGCACGGCCGCGCTGCCTGCCGATAAGCCTGCGCAGGCCACCGGGTATTTTCTCGCTTCAGGCGAAGAAATATCATGGTCGCTGCTGAAGACGCATTGCAGCTCGGCGTCAGGAGGGTATCAAGGTGAGGCGATTGTCGTTTACCTTGAGACCTTGATTGTCGGTGATGATCAAGGTGCGGTCACAAGCATGCCATTCAGCGAGCGGGAAAGCATCAAGATCACCGCCAGCCCGGGATCCGAGAGTCAATATCCGGTCACGGAAGACGAGGTGAATGTTGGTGTGCGCTGCACGGGTGGTGTGCAAATTTCGGGAATCAAGGCCCTGATGGTGAATGATGACGATGACAACTGCGATGGATTGCCGGATAAAGATGATGATAAACTTGGTTTTCTGGATGATGACGTCAAGCAGGTCACGGTCAAAATCACCACCTTGGATCAACCCATCAAGGTTACCATTGATAGCAAGCAATTGTTTACCGATCTCGTGCCAACGCCACCGGGTCCGGGTGGGCTGATTGACGGGGTCTACCCGGGTTTGCGTCTGGCCAATGGCGTGGCTGTTGGTAGGGATGGCGACGGTCAGACGGAAAGTGATGCTGACGGACAATCCAAAAAGGGCTGGAAGGAAGGCATTTACACGATTGATGTTCCGGCCAACACCACGATTGTGGACAACCTCTACATCGAAGGGCTGAGGAGGAGCACGGCGACGGATGATGTGATCATCACTGCGGCAATCGAGGCTCCGGATGTATATGCGGGAAATCCGGAGAAGTGCATTGCCACAACCAAAGCCGATCACAAGCTTACGGTCTACGGACTTGATCTTGACGTCGATGCCAATGGCAGCGTGCTGGATGCTTATGATGGACTGAAAACCTACTTGCCCGGATATCAAGGAGTCGATCCGCAGTTGCATCAGGGAGGAAAGTACAAGGATGCCAGCTACAAGGATGCTCAGGACAT
>JACCDY010756561.1_pt1 | contig 29776 bp, 59 predicted proteins | sample 7446391 | NCBI WGS metagenome assembly JACCDY01 (sample SAMN15323451, study PRJNA562643) | freshwater metagenome | isolation source: river surface water | place: USA:Blue River Watershed | collected 2017-08-18 | reverse complement strand
GCTTTTATATGAGCAATTAAATAATAACTATTTCCGCTAATTCTATTTATATTACTATTAGTTCCAACATAAGCAGCGTTTATAGTATTAGTAAATGTAATTTCACCTAAATTATATGTAGGAGTTCCTACACCATACAATAAATACCCAACTCCTAAGTTAGTAAAATCTTTATATGTATTTAAGTTTCCGTCCTCAAAAACTTCTCTAAGCGTGTGGTTGTTGAGTTCTGCGAAAGGTGTGTCTAGTCCAATTTCCGCAACCGCTTTTGTTGTTGGGTATTTTGTGTCGTTTACTACTGTGAAGTCTGTGGCTTTGTTTGCTAGGGCTTCTTTATTAGTTTCCACACCCTCAACTCTAGCCTCGACTTCATCAATCGCACCTTGAACGTTTGTTGCGGTCATTCCACTTGTAGCGTTGTTATAAGTCGTGTCAACCGCTTTAAGTTCGGTGTATTTCAAGCCCACGATTTGTAGTGTCCAACCTGCTGGTGCAACGAACGTTGAGTTTGTCGCTCCGATTTCTAGGTAAACGCTTATGTCGCTTAGTTGTATCTTATTACCTGTAACTACGCCTAGTGATACCTCAACTGTGTCGGTATCTACAAACGATGTAGATGTGTTTTTAACTTGTAATCTTAACGAGTTATAAAGTAACAATGTCGCTGTTGCAATCGTGCCACTTGGTGCTAATGGCGTAAGTGTTAGTAACTCACTTTCCCAACCGTTTTGGTCTTTTAGTGCGTCAATGTAATTCTTGTCATAGTATTGACTACCGTTTAGTAACCCATCTAACTTGTTTTTAAGTGCGTCTGTGAAATCATTTTGTGATAAACCATAGCCTACAACCTTGTCAACTTTACCTTGTAACACTGTAACTAAATCCGCACCTTCAGGGTAGTTATTGAATATGGCTAAGATTTCACCAATCGTATCAACAATCGTGTCACCATCGCTATTTTCAAGTAATGCAACCAAACCATCTAGGTGTGTTTTATCCTCTGCACTAAGTAACCCTGCCACGCTTTGTGTCGCATTACCTAATGCGGTTTTAAACTCGGTAAGTAAGATGTCATCTTGCAAGTCAATACCGATAATCTTTTGTGTCTTATCTACTTTTGATGTTTGTATGTTTGTGATGTTGCTTTCGGCTGTAACTAGTCTTTGTGAGTTACGCCATACTCCATCTGAACCACGAACTAGAATATCGTTGTTTGCACCGCTTGTCACCTCAACATCGCTTAAATGGTCGATGTGTGGCACTTTAATAAAGTATACAAAAATGTTAGCGTTTGAACCAATGGTTCTTAATACCCACCCTGCGTGAATGTGAGTTGTAGGTTTTGCAGGTTGCACGTTTGTAAGTTTACCGTTTGTCGATACGAATAACGCTTGATTTTCAGCATACGGTGTTCCTGTAACCTCAAAGTTAGCAATAGGGATACCGTTTACCTCACCAAAGTGTGTAATCTTGCCTGTGGCATTAACTGCAATACCTGCATCCATTGTGCAAACACCGAGTTCTTTAAAGTGTAGTAAATCGTTGCTAGGGTCAGCATGGATAACGGAAAGTTGTTGACCGACTACACCATTAACTGCGCCAACCTCACCGTTTTTTAAAATAGTTGTATCTTCATTGCGTGCGATTGCCCAAAGTTCTAAACCAACTTCCATTGTAGTGCCGTCATCGAATACTTGCTCAACAATCTTTTTAGTCGTGTTGTAGCGTAAAAGCGCTGTGCCTAATAGGATTTCGCTAAATGCGTCAGTTCCATCTTTCATGTCTGTGATGTTTTTGGCGTTAGCGTCTGACTTTGTATTTACTTCTTTGATGGCTTCTTCAACAAAATCTGAATTAAGGTTAGTTCCTGTTTTATCAAAAGCAATATCGGTTGCGCCGTTAATAATTTGATCTATTCTTATTTCTTGATTTTCTACATAATCTCTAAGCGCTTCATAGGTCGTCATTTCAGGCACAATCAAAGTACCTTTACGAACCCACAAAGATGTTTCTTGCGATACTAAATTGTTAAACTTAAATACGACTTTCATTTCGCCATCGACTAACAATTCGTCTTGTGTGGCTGTTTTTAGCCATCCGCCAATGGTCGAGTTATAATCTAGTTGCTTCCACAATGAAAACTCTAAATCGCCATTACGCTTCGTTTTAATGTAGACTTGCGTTGTGGTTAAAAACGGTGCGAATACTTGGTATGAATCTACACCGATTGAACCTTGTTGAAACACTGCGTTTTCTTTCTTTTCAAAACCGCCGTTATAATTAAACGTAAACTTTGCTATCATAATATACCTCCTATGTATAGCGTTATGGTGTTGCCAATAATACTGTTTGATTCATAATTCATGTAGTAAAGCAGTTTGTTTAGATCATCATATACCGCCCACGCTCTTATTGGCAGCGAACTACCAACATTATGCGTTATGACTGTATTTGTTGCAGGTGTTACACTGATAACATCGCCGATTGCCAATGTGTCATTGTTATATAAATCCACATTGTGGTCTGTGATGTCTAATGTGCGGTTAAACGTTGCAATCTTTTTAGGGGTTTTAATTCGGTTGTTTAATGCGCCATTGATTGCGTAGTCTGTAAACACCATACCGTCAACATCAACTTGATGATTGTAAATAATCTTTTCGGCTGTGTCTTTATCTAAGTAGATGTCTTTTGTAAAAAGTGTATCTAATGGTGTTTGGTCGTCCTCTAGTAAAGGGTAGTTAAACTGATAATCGTATCTATCGGTGTTTAGCAAATTGCCATAAGCAAACGTCACGGTCATGTTTTTAACCTCTCCGTTGCTGTCGGTGTATATAATGCCCCTTTGTGAATCAACATCATCATCTAACCATAAGATATTAGCCTTTAGTGACTTCACAACACCAGCAATGATATTGTCATAGGCTTCCGTTTTATAAACGATACTACCACTAAATGAAATCTTTGTTACAGGTAAGATTACCCTTACATAATTGTTGTCAGTGTGGTTAAATCTAATCACCGCATACTCTACGTTGTCTAATATAATAACACCGCTTAAGATGTTTTTCAGAATGTCTGATGTGTATGACGAAGCGCCTACATCATCGGTAAGACTTACTTTTACTGTGTCTAAAGTGTTGAGGATTCTTTCGGTTACTCTATCTGTTGAGATTTCATAAGGGTTTGGCTTACGATTTACTTCAATCATGGCTGACTTACGGTTGTATTCGCTTAATGTTGACAGTATAACCTTTTTCCCTGTTGGGTAGATTGTTTCGTTGACGATGTTTACAAATCTATCATCAATCGTAGTACCTGGCTCAATCTCGCCTTTAGTCAATATACCGTAGTCATAGTTTCTTGATAGTGCGCTTTTAACCTGTTTATCGGCGTATCTTGAGGCTTTATCCACGTCAATGTATGCGCCATTTAGGGTTTCTGACTTAATCCAATCAACGCTACCTTTATTCTTTTTAATGATTAAAAAGTTATCTACCATCGGGATGTAAGTAACTCTAAACGCAAACTTTCTTGAACGTATAGACCTATTGCCGTTGACTGGGCTTCTTAAATAAATCTTAGCGATTGCTTCGGGTTCTGTCACGGGGTTTATGCCATCTCTTGACATGTCTTGTGTAACATACAATCCAACATCCGCAGGTGGTTGATAGTCATTTGATATCGTATCTTGAATGTTATAAATGTGATAATCGCCAATGTCATAATACATTGTTGTGTTACGATTTACTCCGCGTCTTAAATAACTCAATGCCCATGTAGGTTTTAATCCTTGCCATGTTTTACGGTCAACGCACCACTTATCTAAGGTTTCATCATATTCAGTAGATAACGGATTACGGTTTGCAATAATCTTCCACCATCCGCCACTAACGCCATCTTCTTTGGTATTTGCAGTACCATTAACAAACGCTTCTACTTTTAATACTTTGAATATTTTGTTTGATAGTGTGAGTACTGCGTTTGAGTTTGTAACGTTGATTTCGTCATATTTGGCGTTTACGGATACCATCTCTACAATAGCGTCTGCTTCTGTTAGTTGTGTGTCTGTTGGGTATTTAATCGATACGTCTTGTGAGGTGATTAAATTGTCACCCGAGATTCTAAACTTATTGGCGTATTCACCAATATTGTGCGATTCTACAACAGGACTATGCGATGTTTCTAAAGGTGTTTTGGTAGGTCTGTCAATCTTAATAAATCTAACACGTCTAGGGTTTCCAAAGTCGTCATATTCTAGCGATGGAAACAAACTGACATATTCGCCAATCTCTACTAACGCGTCATATAGAGTTAGATCACTGAAATAAAACTCTGGCGCGATTGTTTCTAATGTGTTATCGTAAACAACTTCAAATTGTTTTACAGGCGTGTGTGTTGCTTGTGTTATACATACATACGAAAGCCTATCTAACACTTGCCAAAGCGTTTTTTTAGTGGATACACGCTGTTTGAATGTTAGGTTAGGTAAAATGATTGATTGAAAGTACACAATGCCCTCTAAGAGGTTATAGTGATACATTTTAACGTTGCTTAGGTATGGCGTTTTCTCGAATGATTCCAACATGTATGGTTTATCATCTACGTCATACCATGTAGCAACACTTAAATCTAGGTTGTCTTTGGAAATACGACTAAACGAAATCATGTCTAGCGTTTCATCGTAGGCTTTTCTTCTTTTGATACCCGCTAAGATATTATCAAGTTGAATGCCGTCTTTTTTAATTATCATGCTAATATCTCCTTTTGCCTACTACCTTGCCCGTCCATATATTGCGTCTGAGGTCTGTTTGGTTGGTTGTATCGCCAACGCCATACCTACGCATGACTTCCGAGTACTCTTCCATTTCTTTGTTGAATTCAGTCCATTGTTTGTAAACATCTAATGCAACTTGGGTTGCTAATGCCACCCCATTTAGTGCGATAGTAGATGAGGCTAACATCATGCCTTTTTCATCTAAAAACATATTAGCGCCTTTTTGAAACACATTCGAGGCTTTACGGTATTGGCTTTGCAATGAACTTAAAACTTCGCTTTGTCTAATAATCTCGTTTTTGATTTGAGTAATTGCTTGTTGATTGCGTTCGGCTGTTCTATCGGATTGTTCTTCGTCCATGATTACTCTCATAGCAACTCTCCATAAGATAATGTAACGCTGATACGCCCTAATTGACGTTTAGAACGATTGCGTGAAATAGATGTTATCACATACGGCTCGATGAACTCAAACGCACTAAGATTTTGAAACACAAGCGAGTTATACTTGAATTTAAGTTGAATTTGTTTCGGTGATGTCTTTTGGTGTCTTGCCTCTAAAATAATATTGTCAAACGTCTTGGATGGGTTAATCAATTTACTAAATGTGATATTGCTTGACGATTCCGTATAGAATGTCTTTTTGCTTTTAATCTGTCCTAAGTTGTTGTCGATAAGTTGGTTTTCTACTGAAAATGTAGCGCCATCTTCAAACGATTCGATGTCGATAAGTTCACCCTCACCACTGTTTACAAAATGCCATGAAGCGCTAGGTTGTGCTTCGTAGTACTTGTATGTATCCGCAATAGATATGTAATATAGATTGCCTAAGCGATTCTGTTGCGTTAATTTGCGGTATTCATAGCCGAAGCCTGTATTAACCCTTATAACGCCTAAATCGTCATAGAAGTCAATTAAACCGTTAAATACGCTAAGGTGTTCTGTTTGTATTCTTTGCCACACGTCATTATTATCCCAACCCTCTGTAACGCTTATCGTAATACGAGGTGCGATTTGTACTGTTTCGCTTTGATAATATGCCGTAGCAGTAACATTTAGTGTGTAATATACGTTCGCACTACCTGTGATGGGGACAAACTTCCAATATGCGGTTGTTACACCGTTATTGAACTTAACCACGCCTTGATAGGCAAACTCAGGTAAGTCACTCCAATACATGTCGTATTCGCTTTGGAAATTAAACAACATATCGTCTACGTTGGTTGGCGTCCACGATGAATCTAAAGTCATATCGGCTTTTATTAAAGCGTCGTTGTATTCGCTTAAAGTTGCAATTGTAGGAGTGTATCCAATAATGGTCGCTTTCTTTCCGATGTTTGCAATGCCACCAGGAAGCAACGAAAGGTTTGTTTTGATAAACCCATAGTCCGCATAATGAAATGCGTTAGATTGCCATGTTAATGTGCGTACACGCGCTTTTAATCCTAATGTTAATGGTGTAGGCAATGTTTCGGTTGAAGCGATGTCGTAATCGTATGGTGCGTCTAAGGATACTTTGGATACCCATTGGATTTGGTATCCTGCGTTCCATTCAATGTCGCTTGAGTTGACTAAGGTGTGACCTGTTGCGATGGCTTTAACGCCTAAAATGGTTGGTGTGCCTAAGTCTGCGAGTGTGGATCGAATAAATCCATTGTCACCGACATGTGTAGTAGTTTCATCCCATGCGAATGTATCTGCTACCTTTGCCGTTTCTCCAAACTCCGCCTGTGGTAAATCACTGAACTTCGAAACCGTGTATGTTGGGTCTAAAATCTCGGTGGTTTCTTGCCAATCGTAGAAATCAACTTCACCTGTCCATATTGAACCATCGGCAGCGGTTTTAGGCACTCCAATGTAGTCGTTAGGATTTTCAATAGGCGGTGTGCATTCATCTTCATTTAACATGTAATAAATGTCTACATCATCGCCCAATGTAAGGTCGTTCATCTCGAATACTTCACCACTTACAGAAGCGGTAATCCAATATTCGCCTGCTACGGTTTGAGAGATAAACTGTGAACTTAACGGGAATATCATTTTAACCGTGTAGTCAATAAATGTAGTCGGCGCTTCGAGGTCTTTTAATCTTGCGACGTCCTCTTGAAATAAATCTCTTAAATCGGATGGTATAAAGAAATCAATCGTGACTGAATAATTGACGTTGTGTTGCTCGATGAGTTCTACTCTATTTTTAGGGGTGATATTGACAATCGCGGTGATTCTTTCTTTTGGTAGATCACTTAGATTACCTGGCACTGCTCGTTGAGGTGTGTAAACATCATAATCTCTACCGCCCTCTTTTAGTTTTTGTTCTATCATATCTGCGATATACATTAAAAGTCACTCTCCTCATATACAATTCTCATGTTTAGGGATTTGCCTAAACGTCTTTCGGCTTCTTTGATGGCGTCTTCTACCCAACCCTCATTAGGGTTTTGTTTGCCTTTCCATCTTTCTGCAACCCATTTAAGGTTAGTTAAAGCAGCATATCTCATGGCTGGCGTGTTTAATCCACCTATGGTGATTTCGTTTGTACCCATGATGCGAAATATGCTATTGCGCTTTAAATTACCTGTGGTGCGTTTCTTTCTTACTGTTCTCATACCGTGAATTGGTGCGTATTCTTTCAATACCTCAACCACAAAATCAATATCGTCCATTATGCCCTCTTAAGTCTTAGTTCGTAAACTCTCATACTGTCGTTTTTAAATGTGTGGTTTTTTTGGTCGTATAGTTCGCGGTATGAACTTTCATCTATTGAATATGTCTTTCCCTCGAATATAATTCTATCGTTGGGTTTGTAATCTAGGTTGGTTGGTGTTTCTATGGTAAACATTTCTTCGTGTGCTAATAGCCCATTTAACGGATTGTACACACGAGTGGTTTTTTTGCTCATTTCAGAGCATTTTATTTCGGTAGATTGATTACTCCAACCTCTACCGTCAAAAACGTAATGTAGGGCGTTTTTAGGGTATGTAATACGGTTGATGAACATTATCTCAACCCCCTATATAATAGCCCTCTTGATGTTAATAGATTGATGACTTCATCGGAAATAACCCATTGTCTTAATTGGGTCTTATCGCCGACTTGTAACTTAGTGATGTCTACGAGTGAAAATGACTGTAACTCACCGTTAATCTTTTGATACTCGATTTGCATACAAATGGCGGTCTTTACGATTTCCTCATTTTCAGTGATGACTTTATCGCCCAATAAAACGTGTTGTCTAATGTAATTCTCAATTAGAAACGTTACACGTCTTAGGTAGATTTTAGCGTCATCAGTTAATACCTTTGATAGTTCGATACCTGTATATTCTAATACTTCATTCTCTGTTAATGCGGTTAGTGGTTGTAACATAAAGTCCTCCTTGTAATAGAGAAGCCCACCCTTTCGAGTGGGCTATACCCTTGATTATGCTAATGCTTTGTATGAAGCAAGGAACGCAGCAGTTCCGATAACTACGATTGCCCATGCTCTGAATACGGCTACGCCTAGTCTATATGCTGGTTGTAATTGGATACCTTGCATACCTTGTGTAGGGATAACCTTAACACCTAACGAGAAGTCAGTTGCTCTTGTGGTCGCGATTGGGTGAGTAACGATACCATATACGCCATCATTGACGGTTAAGGTTGCTACTGCGCCTGTTTTAGTAACGATTGCGTTCTTGATAAGTTGTTGAGGCACAACGATAACTTGTGCGTCTGCAACTGTGCCTTGTAAGAAGCGGTTAGTTGCTAAGCCTTCTTGACCTAAGTTAGATTCTGTGATGATACCTTTTTTAGTCATCATAGCAGAACGTGCTTCAGGACGCATTAAGACTGAACGACCAGCAAACGGTGCTGTGGTATCGCCTGTGGTTGGGTTACCAGCGGTAATCTTGTCTTGTGCGGATTGAATGGCTTTGTAGAAATCTTCACCGAATGTCGCAGCGGACGGGTCTACTGAAATGTAGTGAGAGTCAGAGTTAGCAACCGAGAATGCTAATGAAGCAGTAAGCATAATAGATAATGTTAATCTGTCTACCCATTCAGCAAACACTTGAGTGATTTCTTGAGTGTAGATACCATCAATGTTGACAGGTAATGAAGCAACTAATAATGCTGGAATATCAACGGGTTTATCAAATACATACTTGATGTCTAGTTGATGTAAAGTTGATTGTGGGCTAAACGTAGAACCGTAAGACCATGCGTTACGGGCGACAACATCTTTTGCTTCGCCGTCATATCTCTTTTGTTTCAAGACATAAACGGAAGCGTTACCCTCTACGTTGCCTTGATAATCTGTGTTGACTACACCATACGCGGTTACGGATTCCGCGAAGATGTTCTTTAATACGTTTTCGGATAATTTAAATCCGAGTTGTTGCAAGTTAATTTGTAATCCTGGATCTGGCATTTTATTTTCTCCTTAGAAACGTGGCTTTTTATTAGTCTCACTGCCATCTGTAAAGTGAGGGTCATACTGTAATCCAAATTCTTCGTAGGTCTTATCCTCGACTTGAGGTTCAGGCTCTACAATTTGCGCTTTCTTTAAGGCTTCTAATTCAGCCTTGATTGTTTCGAGTTCTAACTTTAGCGACTTTACTTCATCGCTTTCAACTTGTTCTATTTCTTCGGCGACAGGCTCTTCGCTAACTGTTTCCGTTGCTACCTCTTCTGGTTGCATTTCTTCTTTAGGTTCTTCGGTTGTTTCTTCAACCTTAGTTTCTTCAACGACAGGCTCTACTTTAGGCTCTACGGTTTCATCTTCGATTTCAACCTCGTTGCCTTGTTCGTCTACGATAACCTCTTTATCTTCTTTTTTGCGTCTAAATAGTTTGAATGGATTCATATTTCCTCCTTAAAATCTTGGTTGTAGTTTTTCAATTTCAGCAATCCAATCACTTTCTTGAACAAACTTACCTTTGTAATATTCTTTTAAGTCTTCCGCTAATTGTTTAGCGTGTTGCTCGCTCCTAGCGTCCTCTACACCCTTGTAAATAAGTTTCTTAGGATTTGTTTGTGTAATTGTTATTTTATATCTATCCATCTTATCTCTCCTTAAAATCTCTTAAATACTTGTATATTGAATACTGCCATTTGGGGGATAGGGACGCCTTGCAAATTAAGTGCTTCCTTAATTTCATTCACAACCGCTTCCGCTTCTTCTCTTGTTCTAAACTCTCTCGCTTCTTCTAATCTGTTATGCCATCTTGGTGTTTTAATCCCGACTGTTGACATACCAGAGTAGAAACCGTGTTCTGCTTTAATAATATACATCTTATCCCTCCCATATAGCCTTACTCTTGGCTTCTCGTTCTCTTCTTAAATCCCACACTTTAGAATCCTTTTGCGATTCAAGTGTTTTAATGATACCGTCAAGAGATGTAACGGCTTTGTTAAACACGTCTGACAATTCCTTTTGATTGGCTTCTCGTGGTAGTTCTTTATTGGGAGTCCAATCCTCAAACTTTTTAATGTTGCCGTAGAAATCTTTTACGGCTTTGATAATTTCTTTCTCGTCCAACTACTTACATCTCCATTCTTCGATTGCTCGATTGTTCTTTTCGCCTAACTTGAAATACTCCTCAAACAACTCACCCCATTTAGCACGGGCGGATTTGCGTTGTCCTAAATCGGGGGATACTTTGTAAATCTGCCATAATTTCCTCATCTTGCGTTCATACTCTCTCATGGCTTCATCAACCTTACGAGATTGCTTTATTTCACGCTCGGTGAACTCTACGGGGGGTTTCATGCCTGATTTGTATTCATAGGCTCTATGACGGCAATTATAACCGAATAAACCGTTGCCATCTCCCTTATCGCCTTTGATAGCGGTATCGAGTGGGATATAAGGTTTACCATCTTCGGTCTTGCCTGTCGAACCATCTAGTGAGTAAATACCGCCTTGCCACTTTTCACATCTTGCTGAACAGTTAGCATGAGTAGATACCACGATAATGTTTACACCTCTTTGGCGCAACTCCTCTAGGTTCTTTTGTATGGCGTCATTTCTTACGGATAACTCCGCTTTAAGTCTAGCGGATACTTTCTTTCTACCCTCTTGGATAACAGGCTCGATGTTGCTAATTGCTTTCGTAATTTCTTTTACGCGTTGTTGATAGTCTGTGATGAACACCGTTGTATCTCGAACTTGAACAACATCTTTACGGACATCGTATTTAGTATCAACATATGGCGGTATTGGTTTTAACGTATTCAACTTACGCGCTTGTAAGAATACCTTACGACTTAATGCATTTAGCGATTGACGATAGGCTAGTCTATCTCCACTAGGGATTATATCTAAATAGTTATTTATTTCAGTAACTACTAGTTTCAGTAAATCTTGTTCTGACTTGTTTTCAATGTAACCATTCAAGATGATATCTTTGATTTTAGTTTCGGTTGTGCCTAGTAGCGCTGTTTGTTCGTTGTATGGCGCACGTCTTGGCTTTGGTTTCATTTGATGATGTCCTCATCGGCTAACGGCATTTCTTCAACTTCTAATCGATCGATTTCTTCTTGAACCTCTTGTTCAGTCCATGACGGGTTACACGATTTGATTGTGGACTTCAATGACCTTACACCTGCGTTATATTCCTTGATGGCTTTCTCACTCATTTGTTGGTCGTTGTTTAGTCCAGGTGAGTTAAACACCACAAAGGCGTTACCCTCTTTTTTGTAATACTCGAAAACATCTTTTAACATCTGATTAGCAATCTTCTTAATGTATCTTCGCTTCTCGTTGATGTAGTTCACCGTGTTATGTTCAATGGCGTTAATCTCGGTGGCTGTTTTCATTGAGCCATCGTTTAAGAATGGCGCTACTGAACTTGGGGAAGCCATGATACGGACTAAGATTTCTTGTAATTGGGTGTTAAGTGATGTCGCCCACTCTTGCGCCCTTAATTCAAATTGAATTGACATAGGTTTTTGTTCTTCTGGGTTAATAGACGGGACATACTTATACATTGTTGTGTTAAGCATTTGTTGAAGCATTGACATGTATGTATACATATCCGACTTTCCCGATGTTGTAATCTTAGGAAGCATATTGTCAGGTAGTAAGACTTGCCCACGCCCTAATGCTAAATCGTTGCACATGAGTGTATATGATCTATCGTACTCGGCTAATAGTTCAATCGCATTGGCTAATGTAGAATCGCCAACACCCATACCGTCAAAGAATGCTGATGTTGGGGTGTTACGGTAAACTAAGATACCTAAGTGTTTGAACGGTAGTTTATATTCCTTGCCTAACTCTTTCTTGCCTAACTTGGCTTTGATGGTTTCAAGGGTTTTGTCCTTTAACACGGATACGTTATCAATTACATTACCACTAGCCCATGTGTTGGCTTGTGTTTGGTTGTTTAATATGCGAATGAAATACTTACCGCAAGGCTCTAATTGTTCGTTATAATAGCGTTTTTCAACTAGAATTAACTTCTGCGTTGGGTAGTTTCCGTCTAAGACTGATACATAGGTTTCAACCTCGATAGGTTTACTTCCGCTAAACACAACTCTGAACCTATCTTGTCTAACCCCCGAGAAACTTAGCATACCAAAGGCGTCTATGTCATATTTTACTAAACTTGTGCCACTTGATTGACCGTATGTAAGCACTTGAGATAAGGCTAATTCAAAGTTAGATTCTTCGGCGTAGACATCTGAAAGCCATTGTAGTATAACTTTTTGCTTTTCTTTATCTCCACCGCTGATTTCATACTTAACGCCTGTATCAATAATCTTGTTTGTTAGTAATTGAATGATGGTTCTACCTAAATGCGTTGGTATGACGTTGTTATGCCATTCGGGAACGTATCCATTTGCCCATTGTAGCCATCTTTTGATGAGTTGGTATGGCGCTAACGCTTGAGGGCTTAACATCGTGAAGAATAAATCGTCTACGGTGTTTTGGTATTGTGCTACCGTATTGTATTTCAATTGTGTGATATCGTCCATGTAATCACCTACCATTTCGTTATTTTGTCTTTGTGCTGATGTATTGTTGATGGATGACCGAAGTATTTAGTCGCATATTTAGTTGCGTCTATTGAGTGGTCGTCTTGCCCATCAGGGATTTTGCCCGTTCTTTCTTCGTCATAGATGTAATGTTCTATCTCGTAGATGTTAGGGTCATAATCTCTAGTAATAAAGCCCGTGTGTGGGTCTTTGAAGTCTTTAATTTCTAGGTAAACTAATGTTTCTTCGCTAATAAGGTTCTGCATTCGTGCCGTATCTGCTTGTATTGACTTCTTTTCAACAATGATGGCGTTTACGTCAGTCTTGAAGTTAAACTCTCGTCTTAAGTCGCTTGAAGCACTGTCAAATACCCATAATGAATTCTCTTTGGTAACCATTGGTAAACCATACTTATCGGCTAATTGGTCGTTCGTTAGCCATTTGATGATTAAATCGACTTGTTGTGATGGTGCTAAAGGGTAATTGCCTCTTGCTTTAGGGTCATAGTAGAATCTATCGGTTCTTACTAATCTACCCATATTGGTAACGCCTAACACAACAACCGCCGTAGCGTCCTTTTCGATAGCGCCATCGACACCGCATATATAATATAATACGCGCTCGTTGTCTTTGAGTTTCTTGATGATGTTCTTTTCTCTACTAAATGAGAAGAACACACGCCCTCTAAAGTCTGTTGCTTTGCCTAAATACTCATGTTCGTATCTCTTGTAATCGTGGTCTTTTAGGCTATTGGCTTCGTTTATAAAAGTATTACCTAACCATTCACTCGGTACATCTAAATAGGTTGAATGGTGGCTATAAGCGTCTTCTCGCTTCTTATCGGCTTCTTTGTAAACCCAATGGTCTGCGATGGCTGGTGGATTCCATGAGTAGATAAACAGTATGTTATCGTTTGATCCACGCCCTAATGACTGAATAACGCTTCTTATCTCTTCGGCGTTTTTGTATTCGTCATACTCTTCAAACCATACTAACTTCATTTTCATGTTTGGTGGTAACTTAAACCCTTTGCGCTTCTTTGCTTCGTCTAAGCCTCTAAAGTATATTGTTTGCCCTGTTGGCTTATATGTAATCTTATGAATGCTTTCGGGGATAATGAAGTAATCGTCTAATCCTAGTTTATTGATAGCCCAAATGATTTGAGCCTTGACTGAATCTGTGATAGTGTCTGATACCTTACGAAATACCGCAAAGCACCACGTTGGGTCTTTTAGTAGCAATATGAGAATAATCAAACTTACGAATGATGACTTTGTTGAGCCTCTACCACCGTAAACATAGTAATGAGTGTGTTTCTCATTGAGTATGTCTAATAGTAGATCATGGAAAGCCTTTGCTATAATCTCACTTGCTCTTACCTCGTTAGTCTTTGGCGACATCTATAATCACCTTTGGCGTTGGCATGTCGTCTGTTGGCTCTGCTGTCTTACCCCATACCTTAGAGCGTTTCTTCTCTAGGACGAATTGAACTGCTGGGAAGTATGGTAATGATTCTTCCTCGACTTCCTTAGCAAGTTTCTTTTCACCGTTGATAACAACATACTCTCTCTTGGTGGTTTTAACTCCGCCTAGAGCCAATTTATAAACGCCTACTGTTTCAATGCTATCTAGTAATTCTTCTCTGCCCTTTTCTAAAGCGTCAACTAATTCATGGTGGTCTTTCTTGCATTTGTAAAATGCAGTGTGTGAGATGTCCAACTTGGTGTAAATGTCCTTTTCGTTGTATCCCTCACTAGCCCATAATTGAACCTTGTCTAGTTTCTTCTTGATTTTCCCCCATGCGGTTGTTTGTCTGCCTCTTGGCATAATAACACTCCTAATTGTTTTCTTTTTGGGCTTCTTGGTTAAACTCTGCTATGACTTCATCTAACTTAGTCTTTAGCACTTCCATGTTATAGCCCTCTTGGTTCGCTGCTTGAAATATAGTCGCTTGGATTGCTTGATAGACAACTTGGGCGATAATTTGTATGAATGATTGGTCTGTTGCGATACCGTGTAACATTCTTCGGTATAAACTCTTTAGCGATTCTTCTCTTGGGTATAATTCGTTTTCTTGATTCAATTCTTTTTCGTTCATAATGTTCTCCGTTCTACTTTCTTACTTTCACTATAACCGAATCCCATAAAATATGCAATAAAAAAAGGCTTATAGCCTCTTTTCTACTTAATATTGATAACTCGCTTAATTACAGTCTTACTCACGTTAAACCTGATGGCGATTTGATTGAGTGATGTGTTGATACTTTTTAGGGCGTTTATTTGCCTTAATTCCTTGTCCGTAAACAACACCATTGGCACTTTTCGTTTCATGTCTGTGAGTTCATCGTAATACTTAATCGCAACGCTTTTTACTTCGTATCTCCCCTCGATACGTTTGTCACATTTTCTTGCCATCTCTTTGAGGCAGTTCACAATTTCATCTGCGTTTTCGTGGTTTAATCTAATCTCATGTTCGGCTTGTCTGAATGTCATACTAGAAAGGCAACGGTGATAGTTGCTCCAACTCCTTTTCTCTTTGGCTTAGTTGATATTTTCTACCCTTTATTTCGTCTACATCAAGTTTTTCACCTAGAACCCACTTACATCCTACTTCTCGTGTTAAAGCGTGTCCTAACTCGATTTCTTTCTTTAGAACGTCTATATACATTCTTGTGACTTGCTCTTTGTTTTCAGAGTCTATACTAAACTGCAATATGGGTTTTACTTGTGGCTGGTTAAATATCTTTTCTAGGTTCATACATCCTCCAAATTAAACAAATTATATTCCGCTGGTTCATCTATGATATTCAGCGTGTTTGTATGTGTTGATTCATAAAGGTTGCCATCAATCATGTAGTGGCGATATTCGTGTCCTTTTGGGCATTTATCTACTTGCGTAAATACTTGATAGCCTAAGTGCGGCGATGTGCAGTAATAGGCGTTTTTATGCTTCGTGACTTCGATTACTTCGCCTAATAAACTCTTAGCCGTCATTCTTTCTCTACCAACACAATTTTATACGTTGGTGGGTATATTTCCAAGCGGTTGTCTACCTTTACAATGATTCTGCCATCGGTGTAAATGTGGATGTAGTCTATTTGATCCATTTGATAATACGCGCCATCCATCCCATTAACAATATAAACGCTCTCATATCTTCTTGTGTTTATCTCTTCTTTGCCATTACATGCGGTTAGGGTTAGTAACAATATGATGGCTAGGATTAGTTTTTTCATCTTATTCTCCTTTTATTTTTCAATCGCTACTCTAAATAAATCAATGATGTCTTTGTTAAAATGCAACTTACCGTTTTGCCCTAACTTAAACGAACGCAAATACCTTAATTCGCCTTTGACGATGGTTGCTTGACCTTTGGTTAATTCCCACTGAAAGCAGTCTTTTAGGGCTAATTTAAGCGTCTTTAATCGTGAGCGTAAGTATCTACGGTCATGTCGGCTATCAATGGAGTAGTTTTGGGCGATACTCTCCATGAGGGCTACGATGAAGTCAATGTGATGTGTCATTTAACATCAACCTCTTTGAATTCCATCGGTGTGGGCTTTTTGGCTTCCTTTTTAAGATACTTAGCAATATACTTGACGTGCTGTTTAAACTCTTTTTTTGTAAGTTTATACTTGCTAATTAACCCTTCAATTAGTAAGTTGTTTCCGTTGTATACTGCGTGTTTAACTTGTGTATATTTAATATCAGCGTCACCATTTACTTCGTATAAATGCTTTTCACCGTCTACTTCAATTATTAACTTTGTCATTTATTTCCCCTCTTTTCGATTATTTTAAATATCGCCAATACAAACCATAAACCACTTAAAAGACCTATGATTGTTGCTTCAATATAATACTTATTTAATGCTAGATCGTATGAACTCCATGAGCAATAGATACCAAGCGCCAAATATAGCAATACTCCAAATATTTTTGCTTTCATTTAACATTACTCCTTTTAGCCTTACGCTCGTAAATCTTTCTTCTTTTCATCTTTTTTACTTGTTTTTCAAGCATTTTCCAATACGGTTCGAAGTTCACAAACACATGTTCTTGACGGTATGCGTCTATTTGTGTTGTTTCACTAAAGGTTTCACCTCTACACTTTGAACATATACCATTAAAATCTGCTGTTGCTAATATACCGTTGCATCTTAAACATCTGTTCATTTTTTCTTCCCCACTTTTCTATTTACGATTATTCCACTAACGATAAATACTATCGGAAACGCAATAATACCTGCAATCCCCTTTATATAAACGTGTTTCCGCTTTACGTTTATAAATACCCAAAGCAATAATTCTGATAATACGATATATCCAATTAAAATGATTTCAAGTGTTGTCATTCTTTCACCTCTAACCCCTCGTAAAATCTACCAATCAACGTGATTAGATGTGGGGGTAAATACTCATTGATAGACCATAAACCATCACCGTATGTTTCGGTTACAAACATTATACATTCCGTATTTTCTATGGTGTAATAAAATTGTTTCGCACCATAACTTACATCTATTGCTAAATGTTCACTCAACGCCTTACAAACTTCCTCAACCGTAGGCGGTTTCTTTAGGGCTTCTAGTTCTTCAATGAAAGGTCTTAAATCACGATTTATTTTAAGTAATCTAGCGACATCTTTCTTCAACGCTTCGTGTTCGGCTTGTAGGGCTTCTAGTTCGGTGAGGGCTTTGTTTACTAACCTATACTCTGGTGTTAGGTTAATAGGAAATTCTAATCTGTCTTGAAGTTCTTTTCTAATCGCTTCTAGTGCTTCTTTCGGTGTCATTCTTCCTTGCCTACCTTTGAGAGTTTACCAAATAATTCACGGTATAGTGCAACTTCTTTTTCTAAACTTATTTCAAGTTCCTTGTTTGTTTTGTTAGGGTGTGAGTGTTTATAGTCATCAATAACCTTTAGATTATCAAAATATCTAGCAACATCACGCTTTAAGGCTTCGTGTTCTTTTTCGGTTGTTTCAGACTTGTTTAAGTAGTCAATTAACGGTTGTAGTTCATCTTTTGTGAAATCGGTTTTGTTGTATATCTTGTCTACAATCTTAATTGCTTCATCGTAGTTGCTCATTTCATTACCTCATCTAACTTTTGTTTTATATTGTATCTTTCGTCTTTTCTTACCCATTCTTCATATAATGGTATGTAATATTCTTCTAAAATGTATGAGTAATATCCTCGCATAGTTTCGCTTAAATTAAAGAATTCTTCACATTCTTTTTTTGTCAAAACCAATGTGTTGTGAACACCAACACCATCTAAAGGTGCTGACAATGAAATGTAGTCATCATAGAAATGGATATTACTTTTGTTGTAACCCCTAGTATTATTTTCTAATAGTCGTTTTGTAAAGCGGTCTACACTTACAAGTAAAACCTTAGTTGTCCCCTCTAATAGTTCAAATTGTTTCATTTCATTTCCCCCAATTCTTTTTCTAGTTTTTGAATTTTCGCCTCAACATGAGGCATTGTGTCCCATGATTGTATAACACCATGAACGCTTTTATACAACCCCAATAACTCGGTAACTTTTTCTTGTTGTGAGATGTAGGCTAATAATTTATCTTTTGTTTTCCAATCAGTGTGAACATATATTCTGTCTACAAGTTCTCTTGCTTCTTCGTGTGTAATCATTTTTCTTCCTCTTTTCCCTCAACCTTACTCGCATAACTAAATGCGTTGTATCTAATTCTTGCTGTGTGTAACTCTTGGCTTTTTTCAATGATGTTTGATATATTAGCGTTGTTACCGTCTTGCTCGTATCTAACACAAGCATTTTTGATAAGCGACACTAACGCTTTAATGTTTTCTTCTTCGTATATGACAGTTTCTTTAATTTGGCTCATTTTGTTTCCTTTCCGCCATCAAGGCTTTTTTGAATTCTAGGTAGGATTTCATAGCCTTTTCTCCAATCGTTTCTTTTTGTAAACTTTTCGTGCGTAGACTTTGGGTGTAATTGAGTAGATCCATTTTATCTGTTCTAACATGATTTCTACATCTGCGACTTCATCAATCAATTCTTGCATGTTTATTTGCCCTCTAAAGCCTTTGAGTATAACTTTCGATAATTCGCTCATTTCTTCTAACAAAACGTGTTCTTGGGCTAATTTGCCGTATTTAGCAAGGGCTTGTTCGTATAACTCTGTGCGTTTCACCATTTCACCTCGATATTTTGTTTCGTCATGTGTCCTTTTGCCATCATCTCAACCATGTGTGTGATGGCTTTTATAGGGATATCTACCTTGATTGGCGTTTTTGATAATTGATATGATATGTACTTTGGGTTGATGTCTACGGATTGTAAATATCGGTTGCCGATTTTAATTGTCATATTTTACCTTGCTTCTTTAGTTCTTTATAACACTTTTCACAATACCAATATTTATGGTTGATAGTTATTCCAATCTTTAAACACATTGTTATTTGGGGTTTTACTACACCGCAATTTAAACACTTTCTTCTTTCTCGCCCTATTTCCATTCTTGTTTTTCCTCTAAGATATGTAATCTTTTACCGTCAAAATACCCCAATGTAACAAATTCGCCTTTGTCATATTTTTGATAACACTCATACGCTTCTCTATGGTTTGCGAACTTATAGGATTCACCCTTGTGCAAAACATAAAATTTAATTATGCTTGGGCTTATAGCCACTGGTTCACCTTGAAACATCAATACTTTTTCCTCTGCTAATATTTTATTTAAGTGACGATTCCCAAACACTCTTTTCTCAATGTCTTTCCCGCCATCATCATAAACGTACATCTCTACAATATCGCTATGATTTATTTGGGTTTCCCATAACAAATCGTTTTCTTTGAACATAAGGCTTGTTACACCTCTATGGAAATCAACATCTACTTTTTCAACTGGATACTCATTGAATCCTTTACCGCCAACTAATAATATTCTAGCCGTTATCATTTTTGATCTCCTTATAGTTTAATTTTGGTAGTTTAAATATTTTTGCGCCTTTTATGCGTTTAATGTTTTGGTGTGCTTTGTACATTCCCTCTAATTTTACAAGTGACACCTCATAGCCCATTGTAAACCATGTGCCATCTTTCAATTCACTAACGGGTTTAATTTGGATAAATGTATCATTCTTAAATAGTTTCTTGCCAATATTTTTAAAGTATGTTTCTGTGAGTCTTGGCTTATATCCATTTTTTCTAAGTAAATCTAATACTGCGTTGTCTAAGTCTTTTCCGATATATTTAATAACGTCATATATGCCGTCTGAAAAGTTGCATTTCGTTACATGTGGTAAGTCATCAATATTGATATTAAAACGGTGATTTTCCATCATGTACCTCTGGCGGATATTTTACCGACCTGTATAACATAGTGTTTAAATCCACGTTAAACCACGCTGTGTATCGTGCATAATCATAACCCTCACTTTGAACTAGAATCCCATAGTCTGCGCCATCATAAGTTACTAATAAGCAGTGTTCTACGTTAAAATTGTCTGTAAACATCAAATCTTTATGTTCTGTGATAAACAATTGGTCCTCTAATAAATCGTTAGCAAAATCTGTAAAATCTTGCTTATCGAGTAAAATCACAAGTTCTATTTCAAATTCTGTTTTTGGTTTAAGTTCTGCTATGCTCTCGGCTTTACATTTTAAAGTTGTTCTCATTATTTACTCCAATCTAATTGCTGTCCACATTGTGAACAAAAGTTTTCAAACGAATAACATTCTCTGCCACAATTACAAATACCTGTTGATGGTTCATCATCTACTAATATTGGTTCTTTTGGTTTAAACGGTTCTAATTTTTTAAGTGCTTCATCAATACAATCTACTGCAAGACTTACTTTATGTGGTACATTTGATTGCATTGACATAGATGTTAAAATATCTATTTCACCTACCAAAACATTTAATGCTTCTTTTTCTTTTGTCATTTCTTCCTCCCTTTCTCGCAGTCACATAATACAACTGCGTTTCCCTCCTCGTGGATATATTTATTGCCTTGCTTGTCTATGCGTGTTTCTCGTTTTTAAAACTTGTCTGTCGAATCCCATACCCAACCTTTATCTTTGCAACGTGAACATTGATATGTGCTTTTATCGGTCATTTTTTAGCACCTTTTTAAATACTAACCAATAACTATGTGTTTTTGCAAGACAATTTTGTTGAACTGCGTCTTTTTGAAGTTTTTTATTTGATGATTTAATCGCTATATCTTTTAATTCAAATCCGTTGTCTTTAGCCCATAAAACGGTATCAATGTGCGTTGCATAAAACTTACCATCACTCATATCTTGACACTTTAAGAAAACATAACCGCCTTTTATAAGAACTCTGTTAAACTCCTTTAATGATGAATAGTACATCTCTTTTAATTCTTCATAACTCTTAAAATATGTAAATCGCTCACTTATCTTATCATTATTTTGTGATTTTCTATTTCTAAATAAAAATGGTGGGTCAAAAACTACGCTTGATACTTGTTCATTTTTTAAAAACGCCAAATCATTACTACTAGATTTAATAATGTCGCAACCAAATAAGTTATTATCACATTGAGGGTATAAATCACTTTTAATTTTCGGTTGTTTAATCCCATTGTAGAAAATACCTTTTGAATAAGTGCAATCTAAATCGAACCATTCACCTTTTAAATGTATATCACTAAACGCTTTTAATATTTCGCTATCACTTTCAAACACTGATAAGTATCTCATTCTATCAACTTATTCTCCTTGACACCTAACATGGCGTTTGTTTGTAATTGCACATCGTCCTTTATTTGGGCATTAAATCGTTCTGTAAAGTCTTTTCTTAGTTTCTCACGTGTTTCATCGCCGACATCATAAAAACGTGTTATAAGCGATTTTACAACGCTTCTCGTGGTTGCGTTTGGTATCTTCGCCATGCAAGTGTTCTCGTTTCGGTAAAATCCATAACGTTTGTTGAGTTCAATCACTAAATCAAACTCCACGTCTGCTTTAGGTTGATTCTCTAGGATTTTAACTTTGGCAAACTCTAAGATAGACGATGGGCTTTGAGGTGCATAAATATTCTCGGTGCAATATCTTTCAATCAACTTTGTGAATGTGCCATCACTCATGTTTTTAAATGTGCCATACCACATGCGTTTTCTAACCTCTGTTTGTCCGTTAAACTCCTCAACCCAAAACTTAAATGTCATGTAATAAGCGCTAAGCATTTCAATGCCTGTCTTGAATCCGATTTCGGTTAGTTGTCCGTTATATTCGTTAAACTTTTCCATGTTACCACCTGTCGTTTATAGTCTTTGTGACTTTCTTAGGGTCTTGCTTTAAAGGAAATAACCCTTGCCATGAGTTTAATATGGATTGTTCTAGTATTTGTATCATGGTTTCAACATCGTTGTTGCCCAACTCTTGCAACTTAGATACGGCAAGTTTAATCGCTTGTGTGGTTGCTTTCTTTTTGATAGACACCCTCATGTTAAGATAATCTTCAAACTTGGCGTTCAGTCTTTCGTCTAAGAAATAGTCTTGTTTTGATTCTTTTATCTTTTTAGAAGATGTAGAAGAAGAATTAGAGTTAGAATTAGAAGTATTATCTAGATGTCTAACGTTAGTTTCACCGTTAGCCTTACTGTTAGTCTTACAAGGTTCTTTTAATGCTAATTGCTTTTGTTTATCTCTATATTCTCTCATGTACTCCTTTTGATATTCACGTTTATTTTCAATAGCGTCTAACTTTTGATGTTTACCCCAATTAGGGATTGTTACAACGCCATTTATAATCTCAATCATATCTAGGCTTTGAAATACCTCTAAAGCCATTTTAACCTGTGATATTTTGCGCCTAAATATAGTTGCCAACATTTCGTCTGTGTATGGGATTCTATCGTTAATCATTAACACACCGCTTGTATTTACTTTTCCTGCAAGTGTTAAAATCTTAAACCATAGCACTATCATTACATCTGCATCAGGCATGGCTTCGATGATGGCTATTTTTTCATCATCAAATATGTCCGTTGCTATCTTAATCCACTTTACGTCACTTGCCATATTAACCTCTTAATTTCTTTAACTCATCTTTGTGAATGCGAACCACTTTACCAATCTTGACGACTTCGATCACCTTATCTTCGTAAATCCATTTTCGGACAGTAGCCTTATTTACACTAAATAATTTTGCTAATTCGTCCAACGTGTAATATTGTTTTTCTTCCATTGTAATTCCTCCTTGTCTTTATTGTATCAAATAGTTATAGCGATTACAAGTTAATTATAGATATTTTGCGATTAAATTAAAAGCACCGAAGTGCTTATAAATCGAATATATCAAGTTGTGTGAATGTCGTCTTACCGCGTTTAATTGTTTTTGTTTCTCTAATGTTTTTGATGGCATCTTGATAAAAGTTTTTCTTGATTTCAAAACCGTATGAATTGCGACCAAGTATTTTGGCTGCGAGTAGTGTAGATCCGCTTCCTGCGACAGGGTCAATTACCACATCACCCTCATCAGTATATAACTCAATCAATCTTTTAAGCACGGACAATGGCTTTTGTGTAGGATGTATCTTTTCTTCACCTCTTGTAAACTCCATGTGATTCAGAACCATTTCACCACCATTATTAAACTTTGGCAACTTATCACGATAGAACACCAACGCATATTCACACGCTCCAACAGGTCGTTGATTCACTTTTAATACCTCACCACTTGTGCGCTTAGTAAATATCATAGGGTGGTTGTATGTTTTAAATCCGTGTTTTTTAGCAATATCAATGAGTGGTGTTAATTGGGCAAAAGCACAAAACACAATCAATGCAGGTGCTTTACCAACTTCTTTAGGTTCAGGCTTTAACATTCTTTTAACAAACGAGAAGAAATTCGCAATCTTAAAATCTTTGTCGGTATCGAAAAATTGACTTCTCGCTAACTTGCTTTCACCGTTTTTGTTATCGCCATCTATATACCATGACGGGTTAGAAGCGTAAGCATTGCTTCCTAAATTGTATGGTATGTCTGCAATAATCAACTGTGCCTTTTGAATCGGATACCTTTTGTGATTCTCAAAGTGGTCGTGATATAACTCACATTTAATCATAATCGCTTTCTCTCTTTCTTCAACTTCTTAATCTCTTTATCGTAGTCTTTCTTTTTACTGCCTGGCATAAACCATATCGCTGCGATGATGGATAACACAATCAATGCTTCGATCATAACGAAATCTTCATTTCATCTAACATTTGCTTAGTGTAGTATCTTCTGTTTGTCTTAGTCCTTAGCGCTACCCATTTTCCTGATAAATCCCAACGTTGCAATCTCTGATACGATATGCCTAAATATTTGCATGCTTCTTTTGGTGTGTATTTTTTCATTGTATCCCTCCTAACCAATTTTTATAATACTTTTGAAACAACACTTCTTGGTAGTAAACCGTAAACCCCTTAGCACCAACCCACAACCAAACTAGCAAGATGGCTAACTGCGATAGTGTGCTAATCATTTCTCACCTCTACATAGCCTAAGTCGATTAAGTCTTGAATGTAATATCCAACTAAATTGTTGTCACCATAATTATTTAATACTTGTTTATTGTAACCACTATAAAACAACGATATATAAATTTGAATATTACTATTTACAGGTTGAATGTAATCGCCATCTTCAATATTGCTTGGGGTATCTTCGCATAATCTAAACCCCACCGCTACTAACATCTCGTCTGTAACGTGGTCTTTTAGGTAGTATTTACCTATACGCTGTCACCATCGGTATAGTCACCGTATAGTGTGACCTCGTTATCATTATCACCATATAGTTCAACCTTATTGCTTTCAACATATCCTGTTTTATAAGATACTTGAATTTTGACTAAGGCTTCTTGATTTTCTTCTTGCAAGATTTTAATAAGTTGTTTCACAGTCATTCCGCCATCTCCTCTAGGTATTGCGTTAAAATGCGTGATAGTTCAAGTGATACCTTTGTGGATTCTTCCCATTTTGTTAAATAGTAGGTCTTTTCAATTGGATTAAATGATAATTCTAATCCAAAATTATTTCTATATATTGGGTATTTATCAAACTCTAATGTTGCCGTAAACCCCATCTTAATAAGTTTCTCGTGAGCAGTCTTGTAGGGTTTCAAATCATCTACACCAAACCATACACTGTATGTTTTGATACAAACTTTACACTCAGATATTGTTTTATCTTCCCTAGTAAAAACATCAATTACTTCACCAACCCCCAACGGTGTTTCTACTTTTTGTCCGATTTCGTAGGTCATAATGTTATCTCCTTAATTACAACGTCTGTTGTTTCTAAACCGTCTAGTTTACCTCTTTTAGCCAAACTGACTAGCAACATACTTACTGCACCTAAACTTTCAATGGTTGTAAATGTATTACCATCGAAATCGTTGTCACGGCTATTGTAATAAACCTCTCTACCGCTTTTTAGTGTCTTTGCAATTACATATTTTTTCATCTTATTTCTCCTCTTTTCTTTCTTCAATCTTAACTACTTGCATAGGCATATACGGTCTTGATTGCTCGTTGTCTAGTATCACCCAAAAACCGTTAATAATTTCAGTAACAACACCATCTTTTTTATTTGGTAAAACTTTAACTTTGTCGCCAACTTTTAGCATTTTCTTACCTCCTTAAATATGCGTATTGCTTCTTCTAGGGCTTCTAAACTGAAATCCTCGCAAGTGACATCAACATACTCTTTGTCGCTTCTTTCATTCTTCCAATAACTAATCGTGCAAGTTTGGTCGTTATGCTCAAACTCCATGCGTTTAACTTTTAGGTCTGACATTATTTAATCTCCTCAATGGCTTCTTTTAATAGCCCTTTAAAATCCATAACTCTTGCAAACTGACTGTATGCGTCTATTCTTGAATTAAAACGACTACTACTTTTCTCAACGTATTGTTTAGGGTGTCTTTTCTTATATCCCTTAGTATGTGTAAAGTCTTTTTTTGGGTATTGCTTTTTCTTACTTACAGGCATTATTCCTTACCCCCAACTTCATATCGTTTGTAATCACCGTTTGATTGGCGTTTGTATATTGCTTTAACTTCTTTTTCGCTAAAGTCTGTATCACTAAAAACTTTGTCAATCATAACATAATCGTCTATATTATACTCATATAAATCACCTAGCAAATCATCTAAATAGCATGGCTTAACCAAATCTAAAATGTTGTCGCTTGTGGTTTTGAATAGTCTATCTGCAAAGAAATTGTCAACCTTTCGTTGCTCCTCAAATTCTTTCTTGGTTAAAATCGTGTTGTTTCTTAGCAATACAAATCTCTTTAATTCCATCTGACTATCTCCCTTTCTTGTGTGTCGTAGATCACGATAATCTTTTCTTCTACATCATGCTCGTAAGCATATCTCTTCGCTTCGATAACGTTGTCAAATTGCTTCTCTTTAATTGGCTCAAAGCCGATGTATTCAGTAACGCTATATCTCATAGTTCAAACTCGCTGCATGTTCTTTAACGCGCTTGTATGCTTGACTAAACTCTTTAGAATCGTAAGCATTCACCGTGTGGTCGATGAGGGGTTTAATGTTACCCTCGTAAGATACGTTGACGGATTCACATACGGATTGAATCTTTTCGTCTTTTGGCATTCCCTTAAATGTTTGAAAACTAATCACTTTGCTACCTCCTCGTAAGTGTCAATATCTGCCATGCCATCATCTAAATAGAAATCACGCACGTCATCACAATGTATGAACGCTTGGAAATCATCACTGTAAACTAAATCATCTTCGTCACCCTCATATAGAGAGTTGTCATATATACATCTATACGGCATATCTATTCTCCTTTATCAAATGTGTTTTCGTGATTGATACATTTACTTTCATAATTCCCCACCCTCATGGCTGAATTCATATTCTCTAATCCAATCTTGTTTTGTCCCTTTTACATACTCCTCAAAGTATGCTACACTGTGTTTTTTGTCTAACTCAACACACGCTTCTTCGTATGTTTGTTTTTTAACCGTTGTCACATAATATCTTCCATTTATGTGACGCCATCTAATTGTATACATATCTATTCTCCTTTTTGCTTCTGCCATCTACACCCTTATTCTACACCCATTGAAATATGATGTCAACACTTTTTGATATAATTTTTGATATTTATTTTGGCATAATAAAAAAGGCTACCTTTCGGCAGTCTTTATTTTTTCAATACTCTAATTCTTTTTTGCTTGGTTCAACTAACATATACTCTACTTTGTGTTTCTTGAGCGTCAACCTAATTACATCTCGTGTGTCTAACGCTAGGCTATTCCCAATTAAATCGCCGTTATTATCAAAGTATAGTTTCATATCTTGCACTTGAACTTTGTAATCTTCCTGGCATAGATTAAACATACAATCTTCGCATATTAACATACCATGAATGTAATACATATCATCTACTATACTTTTCTTACTTGTGCAACGCATACATTGTTTGAACTTCTTAGGCATTTTCTTGATCTCCTTTTCTGTTGGTCTTAATTTTACTTCGTTTGATAATGTTTTAGCGGTATTGCTAATTGTGTCTAATGCTTGTATTAAATCATTTCTTGTTAAATATTTCATGTTATCACCTCCTCTCATATCTAAGTCCGCATTTTTTTATAAAAGTTCGGGTTTTATAAAAATATTTTTAATACCATCAATTTACCAACAATATACCAACAAAAAAGCACCCTATTGAGTGCTTTCGTATTGTATCTGTATTGAGATAAAGTTTACATCGCTCCAACGTTTAGAAGCGGTGAGTGTATGAATGTATTTGTCATCGCTCCATAGAATGCCGTTGCCTCTATCTAAAACGTTCTTGATTAAATTATCTAGATCAATGTGATTGGTATGTGGCTGATTTTTTAACGCTCTTTGTCGCTTCATGGAATATGAACTTGGTATGACAAATCCAAACTCCAATTTTAACGCTATTTTTAAGCCGTTGTGGGCATTTGCTTCGTGCGATAGTATAATCTGTCTATCTTGCTCACTCAAAGCGTTTATGATGGCATATTTTAAGTTATCCATTTCTTGTAGCGTTTCTTTGTCGTAGTAAGTCCTGATGAATGATCCTTGCTTCGAGTGTCTAGCACGTTTGAGTGGTTTAGGCTCAATGTAGAGTAGTAAGTTAATTGTGTCCATTAGAATGGAAGTCCGTCACTTTGTGGTGTTACCCTCTCTTGACCGTGAACGGGGTCTTTGCCGAATGTTTCGCGCTTAGGTTCTTCTTTTTTTGGCTCTAACAACTGAACGCTCTGTGCGACTACTTCGGTGATGGTTCGTGTTACGCCATCGGCTTCGTATACTCTAACTTGGATTCTACCAACCAAACCGATAAGGCTTCCTTTGTGTGCGTAATCGTTTAATACTTCCGCTTGTTTCTCCCATGCGACACATGAGATAAAATCCGCTTGTTGTTCGCCGTCCTTTGAAAACGGTCTATTTACTGCCAATGTGAATGATGTTACTGATACATTGCTTTGTGTTTTCTTTAATTCGATGTCGCGAGTGATACGGCCAACTAGTGTTGTAACGTTTATCATGATTCCTCCTTATACGTTTTTAACGTTCCTTTTTTAATAAAATAGTCTAACTTGTCGTCTACCTTAATCGGCATCAAGTGATACCGTTCGATAAACTGTGAATCCATGTGTGCTTCGGTGTGATGTGTCCTACAAAGGGGTAATACTTCCATGCCAACGTGCGAGATGGTTCTTCGGTTGTTGCCCATACCTACGGTTGTAACGTGGTGTATGTCTGCTTTACCTCCACATATCACGCAAACTCTCTTAAGTGTCATGGCGTATACTTGTTGATAGGTGTATTTATACGCGTTATCGTCAAGTATCTTTTTGGCGAGTGGCACTTCTTGGTCGATGGCGAAGTTAATAATCGTGTCTATCAAACCGTTAGCGTAAGTCATTGAACACTTGCTTAGGCTTTCAACCTCAATACCCCTTAGATTGGCGTTGTATTGTTGCATGAGTAATCGAGTGTATTCAGAATCGTTGCCCGTGTAATGCTCAATTTCACCGCATAGGGCAAATATAAACTTACGTTGGGCGTCTGATATTTTGCGTGTATCGAGAATGGTTACTTCGCACTCTAGCGTTTCACCATTATCGAGAAACATATCGTCAGCGAGTTTTAAGTTTAGATCACTGACTAAATACTTGCCTTTACTCTTTTTTAATTGGCTCATTAGAACCCCCTTGATAAATACTCTTGTTCACTAGGGCGTTTTTTATATTTTACACACCATAAGAAATACTCCGCTCTGCTTTCGATGGCTGCGATTAAATCTTGGTCTAGTTCAATGACAAATTCTTCTTGCAATAATGAACTTGGTTGATATAGAAGCGGATTTTCTAAATCTTCTTCCGTGACTGCACTATAAACGATAATACCTTGTTCTGATTGTAAACAACATGCCTGTGCATGAACTTGTATATAATGGTTTCGTTCAGGTTTATCAAGTGTTTTAAACTTCTCAATGTTGATTGTTTTATGTTCAACAGGGATACCATTGTATGTGCCGTCCGTTGATACCACAAAGTTTTCAATACTAGGGTGTGCTACCCTCTCGTTTAATTTGTAATCGTGAATTCCTTTTTGCTTGAAGTAATAATTTAAACAATCTTCTTCTAATAAGTTTCCTGCCGTAAATACTTTTGTTGTTATTTCATCCCGTGTAATTTCGCCTATTTTTTCTCTCCATAAATCTTGTGCGCCTTTGTTGTTAAAATTAAACAACTTATGCATGTCAGAAGCACCTAATTGGTTTAAGCGCTCGTTACGTTCCAACTCATTTAACATGGCGTCTAATTTGGTCTAATAGGTCTTTAGGGGATGTTTTGTAATCTTCGATGAACTTCTCACGGTCAACACCTAGCAATTTGTATACGGAATCTTTTGAACCCTTAGATTTAACTAGTGTTTCAAAGTAAGTTGTGATTTCTTTTTGATACTTTTCAAAATCCTTAGTTAGATATTCTTGAACTAAGTCTTGTGTTTCTTTAATGTCGGTTG
>JACCDY010286460.1_pt1 | contig 29800 bp, 24 predicted proteins | sample 7446391 | NCBI WGS metagenome assembly JACCDY01 (sample SAMN15323451, study PRJNA562643) | freshwater metagenome | isolation source: river surface water | place: USA:Blue River Watershed | collected 2017-08-18 | reverse complement strand
TGTATAGGGATGCTCAGGATGATCGAAGGTGTCTTCTGTATTGCGACATTCCAATAAGCGCCCTTGATACATCACTGCAACGCGAGAAGCGAAATGACGCACCATGTTCAAGTCATGCGTAATTAAAACGACCGCCATACCCCCGTGAGCCTTGGCATCTTCTTGAAGCTCTTTTAAAAGATCTAAGATTTGCAAACGCAAACTTGGATCCAAAGCAGTGGTGGGTTCATCTGCAATCAAGAGCTTTGGCTTACACGCCAAGGCCATCGCGATCATGGCACGCTGTCTTTGACCACCTGACAATTGATGGGGGTAATAAGAAAATCTTTCAGCCGCTTGTGGAATACCTGTTTTTTCTAGCAATTCAATCGCGCGCTGCTGACAGGCAGCATGACTCCAAGCTGGCTCATGACATTGAACAGCCTCAACAATTTGATTGCCTACTGTGTAAAGAGGGTTCAAAGCAGTCATGGGCTCTTGGAAAATCATGGCCACATCTTTGCCACGCATTTTTCTTAAATCATCAACTGACAACTTCAATAAATCTTTCTGTGCCGAGTCCATGTGCGAATGAATCGCCCCAGAGACCTTGGCACCCTCTGGCAACAAACCCATGATGGCCAAACCCGTCATGGTCTTGCCAGAACCAGACTCCCCAACAATGGCTAAACGCTCACCCGCCTTGAGTTGCAAAGTGAAATCATCCACCACTGTTTTGCGACCAAACTGAATCGTCAAATGCTGAATATCCAGAAGTGTTGGTGAAGATTGCATGATGCTCATAAGGCACTCACCCCTGTCTTGGCGCGACGAGTGTCAAAAGCATCGCGCAATGCATCCCCCATGAAGGTCAACAACATCAGGGTTCCTGCCAACACTAAAAATGTTGATAATGAAATCCACCATGCATCTAAATTGGCTTTGCCTTGAGCCAATAGCTCACCCAAACTTGCTTGATCAGCAGGCACACCCAAGCCCAAGAAATCTAAACTGGTTAAAGCCAAAATCGCCCCACTCATTCTGAAGGGCAAAAAGGTGATCACAGGGGTCAAACTATTGGGCAAAATGTGTCGCCACATGATTTGCTGACTAGATAAGCCCAAAGCTTGAGCAGCTCGGACATATTCCAAAGATCGATTTTTTAGAAACTCTGCACGCACATAATCAGATAAACCCATCCAACCAAAGAGCGATAGCAAAATAATCAGCAACCCTACGCTGGGCGCAAAAATCGATGCAAAGATTATCAATAAGTACAGCTCAGGCATTGAACTCCAAATTTCAATGATCCGTTGGGAGACCAAATCTACCTTGCCTCCAAAGTAACCCATGATCGCCCCAGTCACAACTCCAATTGCCACACCCAAGATGGTCAGACACAAACCAAACAAAACTGAAAGCCTGAAACCATAAATCAGCCTCGCCACCACATCTCTGCCACGATCATCCGTTCCCAACCAATTGTCTTTTGATGGAGAAGCAGGATTGGGTTCTTTGGCAAAATAATTAAGGGTGTCGTAGCGATAAGTAATGATTGGATACAAGGCCCAGTTACCTGGCTTAGAGAATGTTTTTTTAATGTCAGGATCTAAGTAATCCGTAGGAGTTGGGAAATCACCACCGAAAGTAGTCTCGGGGTAGTCTTTGACAATAGGAGCATAAAAACTTCCCTCATATCGCACCAGAATCGGTCGATCATTCGCAATTAATTCAGCCAATAAACTTAAAACAAACAAAGTGACAAAAATCCACAAACTCCAATAACCCAAGCGATTGGATTTGAAACGCGCCCATTGATCACTTTGACGCACTTGAGCAAGCCACCCTTTTCTCATGAGCGGCCTCCAGATTGACTTTCAAACTGAATACGTGGATCAACCAAGACATAAGCAATGTCAGAAATTAGCTTTGTGAACAAACCAATCAAAGTGAATAAGTAAAGAGTGCCCAAAACAACCGGGTAGTCGCGTTTCATGACTGCTTCGTATGACAACAAACCTAAACCATCCAAAGAGAATAGAGTTTCAATCAATAAGGAACCTGTAAAGAATGCGCCAATAAATGCCGAGGGGAAACCCGTGACCAGAGGAATCATCGCATTACGAAACACATGCTTCCACAATACTTTGTCTTCACTCAAACCTTTGGCTCTAGCTGTAATCACATATTGTTTACGAATCTCTTCTAAGAATGAATTTTTCGTGAGCATCGTGATCACAGCAAAACTCCCTAATACGGAAGCAGTGATGGGAAGAACCAAATGCCATAAATAATCCATCACTTTGCCCATCAAACTAAGCTCTGCCCAGTGATCGGACGTAAGGCCTCGCAGAGGAAAGAGCTGTAAAAAACTACCGCCACCAAACAGAACCAATAACAAAACGCCCAAAACAAAACCTGGGATGGCGTAACCAATCAATATCACCACACTTGTGGCAGTATCGAATCGAGTTCCAGCTCTCACAGCTTTTTTTATTCCTAAGGGAATGGAAATCAAATAAGTAATCAGGAATGTCCAAAGACCCAAGCTAATGGATACTGGCATTTTGGATAAAACCAACTCACCCACACTTTTGTGCTGGTAATAACTCTGACCCAAATCAAACATGGCAAAACGTTTGAGCATTTGAAAATAACGTTCATGCACAGGCTGATCAAAACCATACAAAGCTTTGATCTCTTTCAAACGCTCTTCATCCACTCCTTGACGGCCACGATAGGTGCTACCACCCCCAGAAGATTCAACCGCACCCACGCTCGCTTCACCTCTACCTTTGAGCTCTAGCATCATTTGTTCAACCGGACCCCCCGGTACGAATTGAATCACTGCAAAAGTCAAAGTAATCACACCCAACAATGTTGGAATCATCAAAAGGACACGACGCAGGATGTAACGCCACAAGGCACTGTTCATCGGGCACCTCCTGAGCTGACTTGATTCGATTTGGCTTGATTGGGCTCACGCCACCAAGTTGACAGGATCCAAGGCTCGGCCGCAAAGTATGTGGGTGGCATAGGGAAACGCAAATCAGACTTATAGGCGACGCGGTGAGTTGGGCTGTACCAGTGAGGCACGATGAAATAACTGTGCGTCAAAACTCGATCCAAGGCACGCGTGGCTGTAATTAATTCCTTGCGTGTTTGCGCTTTGACAATGTGCGAAATCAAAGCATCTACCACGGGAGACTTCACTCCAAGAATGTTGTCAGAACCTTTGGTATCAGCCGATTGACTGCCATATCGATCCCAAAGCTCATTGCCTGGACTTTGTGAATCTGGAAACTTCATGCTGGTCATTTGAAAGTCAAATTCTTCCAAACGTTTTTGATACAGCGCGTAATCGGTTGTACGAATATCTACCTTCATGCCAAGTTTTTCCAGGTTGCGCACATAAGCTGCCACCAAACGTGACATGGCGCCACCATCGTCCATGAACTCAAATCGAAAAGCCTGACCTTGCGCATTGCGCAAAGCACCATCTCGATAAACCCACCCTGCTTGCGCTAACAACTCTCTGGCTTTTCTTAAATTCTGACGCAAGCTTGAGGGCTCTTCGGTAGTGACTGGCAACAACATTGGACCTAAGGCATTTTTAGGGAACTCTTGGGGATAAGCTTTTTGCAATGGTTCTAAAAGCTTTCTTTCAGCGGGACTGGGTAAACTTCCTGCCTCAAAAGAGGCGCCCAACTCACTATTGGCAAAGTAACTATCAATGCGGTGATATTGGCCATAAAAAAGTTGGCGGTTCATCCACTCAAAATCCAAGGCCAAAGTCAAAGCTTGACGCACACGCTGATCTTTAAAAATGGGGTGACGGGTATTCATCACAAAGCCCTGCATACCAGCACCATTGCGATGTTGAAAATGTTGTTTCTTGAGGCTTCCGTCTCTGAATTTAGGGCCCACATAACTTTTTGCCCAGTTCTTGGCTCGGTATTCCACCAAAGTATCAAACTCTCCTGCTTTGAGTGCCTCTAATCGGGCGGTGTCATCTTTGTACAAACGGTAAGAGACGCGATCAAAATTAAAGAATCCAACGCGCACGTTCAAACCAGCTCCCCAATAATCAGGATTCTTTTTAAAGACAATGCTTTTACCCAAGTCGTAACGTTCAATCAAATAAGGACCACTTCCAATGGGCTTCTCAATGGTCAGTTGATTAAATGGCTTACCCACACCTTGCTCGTCTTTGCCCCACCTCTCGGAAAACACTGGCATAGAACCTACCAGAAGTGGCAACTCCGTGTTGCGACGATGAAAGTCAAAACGAATGATGCGCTCCGACACAATCACTGCTTGCTTCACATCCGCGTACACAGTTCTAAATTGTGGGCTCGCTAATTTACTCATCAAAGTGTCAAATGAGTATTTAACGTCTTTAGCCAATACCGGACTGCCGTCATTGAATTTGGCATGAGAGCGCAAGCGAAAAGTGACGCTCAACTGATCTTTGGCCAAACTCACATCTTCTGCTAACAATCCATACGCAGAAGCCACCTCATCAGAACTGCCAATCAACAAACTTTCAAACATCAACTGAGCCACCCCAGGAGCAGCCACCCCTTTGAGCGTGAAAGGATTGAATTTGTCAAAGCTGGTCCGGCGATCAGGATTAGGGAGATTCAAAGTGCCCCCTTGAGGGGCATTGGGATTGACGTATGAAAAATGCTTAAATCCCGGCGGATATTGCAAGTCACCGTATTGGGCAAACCCGTGAGCCGCCCAAGACGCACTTGAGACACTCCACCCAGCCACAGCCAAGAGGCTTAAAATGATGGGTAAAAGTAAGGGTCTAATCATCCGCATGTGTGACAATTGTAATTAGACATTCACAAATTCAGCAAAAAGAAAAAAGGAAGCAAAAATGGGTTTCTTAGCCGGTAAAAAAATCGTCCTAACAGGTCTATTGTCTAACCGTTCTATCGCTTATGGCATCGCCAAAGCCTGCCATCGCGAAGGGGCCGAATTGGCCTTCACCTATGTGGGCGACCGCTTTAAGGACCGAATTACTGAATTTGCCGCTGAATTTAACAGTCAACTGATTTTTGATTGCGATGTGGGCAGTGATGAGCAAATTGATCAGCTTTTTGCTGATTTATCAGCCACCTGGCCTAAATTTGATGGCTTGATTCATTCCATTGGTTTTGCCCCAAGAGAAGCCATTGCCGGGGACTTTTTAGAGGGTCTCTCGCGTGAATCCTTCAAGATTGCTCATGATATCTCTGCTTATAGCTTTCCAGCCATGGCCAAAGCTGCTTTGCCCATGCTCAATGACAAATCTGCCTTATTGACCCTGACCTATCTTGGCTCGCAAATGGTGGTGCCTAACTACAACACCATGGGCTTGGCCAAAGCCTCATTAGAAGCCAGCGTTCGTTACTTGGCCAACTCAGTCGGGCCCAAAGGAGTTCGTTGTAACGGAATTTCAGCGGGTCCGATTAAAACGTTGGCGGCCTCTGGCATCAAAGGTTTTGGCAAGATTTTGGATTTCGTAGAAGCGAATGCGCCCTTACGTCGCAATGTGACCATTGAAGATGTGGGTAATGCAGCCGCTTTCTTGATGTCTGACCTGGCCAGCGGGATCACGGGCGAAATCACTTACGTGGATGGTGGCTTTAGTCACGTCGTCGGTGGCATGGCTGAAGCTGAGTAAGCCATCTCTTTTCTGAGAGCGAGGTATATAATCGCCCTCTTATCCGGAGAGGTGGATGAGTGGTTTAAGTCACACGCCTGGAAAGCGTGCGTAGGTTAATCGCCTACCGCGGGTTCGAATCCCGCCTTCTCCGCCACAGACAAAAAATGCCCTCGCTTGAGGGCATTTTCCTTTTCAGATAGTTTAAGACCCACTTGGTTTTTCTACTCTTTTCTTTTTTCTTTTCTTTTTTCTTTTCTATTTTTCCCCACTGCTTCTCTCTTCTTTTCTTTTTTGATTTTGTTTTCTTTTTGGTTTTAACCACATTTGTTACTTGGTCTTTAAATAAGAATGATTATCATTTGATATAGTAACGGTCTGCTTTCTCACAAAGAACAGCAGAAATGAAATTAACTATTCAAAAGATATCGGGAGATTCATGAAAAAAAGAACCATCGTCGTGGCCGTTCTCGGCGCAATGTCTGTGATGCAGCTAGCAAGAGCTCAGAATAATCACAGTACCCTCCAAGAGATTGAGCTACCTAGAATTGATGTGGTTGGTCGAACATCAGAGGACATTCAAAAAATACCTGGGGCTGTATCCATTGTTAGCAAAGAAGATTTGGAGTTAAAGCAACCCATCTCTACTGAGGCAGCTCTGAAATCAATCCCAGGAATTACGATTAAACCCGAGGAAGAAAGTGCGATCGTCACCAATATCGGCATGCGGGGACTGAGCTCAGGTGACGGTAACAAATACATCGTGATTTTGGAAGATGGCGTCCCTGTTGCGCCCGGTGCTTTCACGGGCAATCAGCGTTACTACAATCCACGCATTCAGAGAATGGAAAGTATTGAAGTATTAAAAGGCTCTTCTGCTCTTAAGTATGGCCCCAATAACGTGGCTGGCGTGATTAACTTTAAAACCAAGAAACCGCAAGACGGTTTTGCGGTAACGACTCGAATGGGGTCCTTTGGATACAAAGAAGCCACAATTGAAGCAGGCGGCAAGTCAGCCAATGGTCAATCCATGGGTGGCATCCATATTGTGACAACTGACAGCGATGGCTTTCAAAATAAAGCCTATAAAACACAAGATGTGATGCTCAAAGGTGGCTTAGCCCTAGGAGATCATCAATGGCTGGGAATCAAACTGAGTCACTATGACAATGAAGCCAATATCTCTTACCGAGGTTTGTCTCTTGCTCAATTTCGGAATCGCATCAAAGACAATCCAGCACCGAACGATCATTTTTACACCCAAAGAAATGCCGTTGATTTGAATCATGAATGGAATATCAATCCAGATATCAAACTCAATAGTTTGATGTATTACTCCAAGATGAATCGTGACTATCACCGATACAGTGTGGCAAGTAATTTAACCCTAGACTCAATGGCTGGGTGGTCCTTTACGGATACTTTAAATAAAAATGATCGAGACTTTGAGCGTCGAGGTTTTGAGTCTCGTTTGAATGTTCATCACAATACATTGGGTCTGAAAAATGATTTAGAGCTAGGCATACGTTTGGCCGATGAAAGTTTCAAACAAGACGGCAGTACGATTGGCTATGAAGCGAATAACTACGCAGTATTTGTAGAAAATAAATTCCATTTGAATGATGTGGTCTCACTCATACCAGGCCTGAGAATTGAAAACTATGACCTGAAAAGAACCGGCAGTAAAACTGGCAACACGCAAGAGACTGCATTTGTTCCAGGAATGGGTCTTATTTATCAAATGAGTCCCTCATCTCAGCTTTACAGCAGCGTCTACAAAGGTTTTGCCGCGCCGTCGAGCATCTCCAGCTTAGCCTTGGACGATACAACCTTGGCTGATTTGCCTGCTCAAGAATCTAAAAACTATGAGATAGGTATCCGCGGAAATAATTCAGGCTTGCGTTATGAGCTAACAGCTTTCTTGATTGATTTTAAGAATCAAAATGTCACTAGCAACAGTCAAAGTGGTGTACCAACCACAGCTGGCAGCACAATCCACAAGGGCTTAGAAATATCTGGGGGTTATGCCTTTAAAAATGGTTTTAGCTTGGATGGTGCTTTGACCTATATTCCTGTGGCTAAATTTAGAGGGACGCGAGGAAGCTCTGCGATTGATGGCAATCGCATTACTTATACCCCTGAATGGAGTGGCAATCTCAGCATTGGATACCGTTATCAGCAATTCAAATCCTCTTTGATTGCCTCCTATGTGGGTTCTCAATACACGGATGTGGCCAATAGCATAGAAATTGCCCCGGGGAGCAGCAGCAACTCTTTCTGGACGGGTCAATTAGATGCTTACACCCTACTGGATTTTCATACCCATTATCAAGTGGACAAACAATTATCATTGTTTGGCAACATCAACAACATCACTGATAAGAATTACAATGCGAGCCTTCGACAAGGTATTTATGCAGGCCCTTCTCGCAGTGTGATGGTGGGGGCGAAATATAAGTTTTAAAAAATCGCCACCTTAATTTTAATTTTTACTAAGTTATCGAAATAAAAAATGCCCTCAATTTTTAATTGAGGGCATTTGACTAAAGACCGATCGCCAAGATAACAGGTATGAATCTTTACTGATTTCTTTATTTACTTTTTCTATTCAATAAAACCTGCACTTCCCCAACAATACCTTTGCGGAAGGCCAAAACACAGATCACAAAAATAATACCCAACACTATCGTACTAAACGATCCAATGCCAGCAAGGTAGTTTTGTAAACCCACAACCACCGTTGCACCAACGATAGGCCCCAAAATAGTTCCAATACCTCCAAGAATGGTCATCAAAACCACTTCACCCGACATATGCCAATGAACATCTGTCAAAGAAGCTAGCTGGAATACCAACGATTTAGTGGATCCCGCCACGCCAGCTAAAGATGCAGAAATGACAAAGGCCAATAATTTAAATTTGGCCACGTCATAACCCAAAGAGATAGCTCGTGGCTCATTCTCACGAATCGATTTCAGAACTTGTCCAAAGGGTGAATGAATGGCTCTCAAAATGGTTGCAAAGCCCAATACAAAGATGGCCAACACAAAGTAATACAAAGCTGTATCTGAAGATAAATCAATCAGACCCAAGAAATGTCCTCGCGGCACGCCCTGAATACCATCCTCTCCATGAGTGAATGGCAATTGCAAGGCCAAGAAGAAAATTAGTTGAGACAAGGCCAAAGTGATCATCGCAAAATAAATACCTTGTCGCTTGATTGCCAAGGAGCCAAATATAAAACCTGTAACGGCTGCATAGACCATTCCAGCCAAGATACCTAACTCAGGAGTCCAACCCCACTCTTTACAAACATGGGATGTGATGTAAGCAGCGCCACCAAAGAAGGCGGCATGGCCAAATGATAAAAGTCCGGTATAGCCTAAGAGTAAATTAAATGCACACGCAAATAAGGCAAAGCACAACACCTTCATGGCAAATACGATGTAAATGAAGTCTTGCAAAGGCAATAAAATCAACAAGCCCAACAAAATCCAATAGAGGGTTCGAGAATCTATTTTCATTTTTCTTTCCCAAACAAACCAGCTGGACGCAACAACAAAACAATCGCCATGATGACAAAGATCACCACACCGGATGCTTCTGCATAGAAAACTTTGGTCAATCCTTCAAGCAAGCCCAGACTTAGCCCGGTCACAATTGAGCCCATGATTGAGCCCATGCCGCCAATCACCACCACAGCAAACACCACAATGATGAGGTTAGATCCCATCACAGGATTGACCTGAAACACTGGAGCAGCCAATACACCTGCAAAAGCCGCCAAGGCGACGCCAAACCCATATGTCAATGTAATCATCAGTGGCACGTTGATACCCAATGCTTGCAACAGCTTAGGGTTCTCTGTACCAGCCCTTAAATAATTACCTAATTTAGTTTTTTCAATCACATACCAAGATGCAAAGCAGACGGTCAGAGAAGCAACGATGACCCATAAACGATATTTGGGCAGGAATAATCCTAAGCTTTCGATGCGTATGCCGCCTTGCAATGCCTCTGGCACGCTATAACTCTCGCCTGAAATACCATACCAATGACGAAACATTCCTTCTATCACCAAAGCCAAACCAAAAGTTAGCAATAATCCGTACAAATGATCCAAGTGATATAGGCGTTTGAGCATGGTCTTTTCTATCAAAATACCAATGACTCCAACAATAATCGGGGATAAAAATAATGCGGCCCAGTAGTTCACAGATAAATCGGGCATACCCAACCAGTGACCCAGTTGGGTGAGCCCAATCCATGAAATGAAAGCACCTAGCATGTATTGCGCACCATGCGTAAAGTTAATTACATTCAGCAAACCGAATATGATGGCCAAGCCTAGACTCAAAATTGCATAGAAAGAGCCGTTGATGAGCCCTACTAGCAATTGAGCGACTAAGCCTTGAGGCGTAATGCCTAACCATTCAAACATGATGCGTTACCTCGTTGTTCTTAAGATTACTTCTTAACCAATTTACATACAGATTTTGAAAGTGGCAAAGTAGCATCTTTCGCTGGAATCACAGCACGAACATGGTAGTAATCCCATGGTGACTTAGATTCAGCTGGCTTTTTCACTTCTAGTAAGTACATGTCGTGCTCGAACTTACCATCAGCACGAATAACGCCCTTGAATAAGCCATCATCAATCGGAGTTGATCTCAACTTGGCCATCACTGTGTTGGTGTCATCAGACTTTGTGGCCTCTACAGCCTTCAAATAGTTCATGACTGATGAGTACACGCCTGCATGAACCATGGTTGGCATGCGCTTATGTTGTGCAAAGAAACGCTTTGACCAAGCACGAGTTTGATCGTTAAAGTCCCAATAGAAGCCCTCTGTCACAGTCAAACCTTGAGCTGTCTTAAGACCCAAAGAATGAACGTCGGTGATGAACATCAACAAAGGCACAATGGTTTGCTTTTGAGTAATACCAAACTCAGCGGCTTGTTTAATGGAGTTAATGGTGTCAGCACCAGCATTGGCCAAACCAATCACTTGAGAACCTGAAGCTTGGGCCTTCAACAAGAAGCTTGAAAAGTCACTACCTGGGAATGGGTGACGAACAGCACCCACGACCGTACCACCAGCAGACTTAACAACGGCAGAGGTATCGCCCTCTAAGCTATGACCAAAAGCATAATCAGCGGTCACAAAGAACCAACTCTTCTTACCTGCCTTCACCATCGCACCACCAGTACCTGCTGATAGCGCGTAAGTGTCATATGTCCAGTGAACGTTTGTGGCCGTACATTTCGCACCGGTGATGGCGCTTGAAGCAGCTCCTGAAATCAAAGTAATTTTATTTTTTTGTTCAGCCACTTCCATCGCCGCCAACGCTGCACTGGTGGTCACCAAGTCAACAATCACATCAACTTTTTCTTTATCAAACCACTCACGTGCTTTATTTGCAGTGATATCAGCTTTGTTCTGATGGTCAGCAGAAATCAATTCAATCTTTTTACCAAGAACTGTTTTGCTCTTAGAAAAATCTTCAATCGCCATACGTGCCGCAACCACTGAGCCCTGACCTGACAAATCAGAATAAGCCCCTGATAAATCCGTCAAAACACCAATCTTTACGACATCATCACTGACTTTTTGAGCTTGTGCTCCAACGGCCATGGCCGATAAGCAAAGCGCGGCAACAGCTTGTGCAATCATCTTTTGTTTCATTCTCATTCTCCTAGATACAAATTAACTCAATAGTTTGATTACGTTCAAAGGAACGAACTAAACGCCCAACAAAACATTCAACTCAGCCATGTTGCTAGCCAAATCTTCTTGCTTAACCACCTTCACTACTTGACCATGCTCAATTACATAGTGTCTATCAGCCAATGGAGCTGCAAATCTAAAATTTTGCTCCACCAAAACAATCGTGAAACCACGCTGGCGCAGATCCATGACTGTTTGACCAAGTTTTTCAATAATCACAGGGGCCAAGCCTTCAGTGATTTCATCTAATAAGAGTAATTTGGCGCCCGTTCTTAAGATTCGAGCCATGGCCAACATCTGTTGTTCACCACCAGACAACCTTCCACCAGGACTATTTCGACGCTCTTTTAGATTTGGGAACATTGTGTAGATTTCTTCAACGCTCATACCCCCCTCAGCCAATGTGGGAGGCAACATCAAATTCTGTTCACAACTTAAACTGGCAAAAATACCTCGCTCCTCGGGACAATATCCAACCCCGATGCGCGCTATTTGATGAGGCTGCAATGAGGTTGTCTCTTGCCCTTGTATCTTGATACTTCCCGTTCTTTTTCCGATTAAGCCACAGATTGCACGAAGCGTAGATGTGCGCCCTGCACCATTACGCCCCAACAAAGTAACCACTTCACCATCAGCCACTTCTAGATTGATGCCATGCAAAACATGAGATTCGCCATACCATCCATGGAGATTTTCAATCTGTAAAACGGTGTGAGTCATTTAGTGCGCTCCCAATGTTGCATTGGTAGAGCTACCCATATAGGCCTCAATGACTTGAGGATTATTAGAGACATCAGCGTAGTTACCACTGGCAATGATTTTGCCCCGTTGCAACACTGTAATCGTGTCGGCAATTGAAGACACCACTTTCATGTTGTGCTCAACCATGAGTACAGTTCTTCCAGCAGAGACCTTTTTAATCAGTTGCGTGACTTTTTCCACATCCTCATGCCCCATGCCTTGAGTCGGTTCATCTAGCAGCATCAATTCTGGGTTCATCCCCAAGGTGGTCGCAATTTCCAAAGCACGCTTACGACCATAAGGCAAACTCACTGCGGTTTCCTGAGCATAGCTTCCTAGCCCAACTTGTTCGATGTAAGTCATGGCTTCATCATTCAAGTGATGAAGAGATTTTTCACTTTTCCAAAAATGCATGGATGTGCCGGTGTTTTGTTGCAAAGCCAAACGAACATTTTCTAAAACGGTGAGATGAGGGAATACAGCCGAAATTTGAAAAGATCTGACCATGCCAATTCTGGCAATTTCTGCAGAACTCTTCTGAGTAATATCCTGATCTTTGTAGATGATTTGCCCAGCGGTTGGAGTCAAAAATTTGGTCAGCAAATTAAAACACGTGGTCTTACCTGCTCCGTTGGGGCCAATCAATGCATGAATGGTCCCCTTTTTTACCTGCAGATTCACATCGCTAACAGCCACGAATCCTGAGAACTCTTTCGTGAGGTGTTTTGCTTCAAGAATGACATCTGACATATGGGCCGCTTTTTTAATAATCTAATTGACCTGATACTGAAGGTTAGCTTTCTGAATATAGAGAGAAGACAGGCACCAAACAATAAGGGATTCTCCTAAGAAATCCCGTTCTTCATGAAAAAAGCCACCCCTTTACAAGGGATGGCTTCAGAGGAAATTGGAGAATTAAAGTATTTAGAATTTATTACAGATTTTTAATTTTTATAAATCTTTATCCAGGTTCAAATAACGATGCTTATTTTTCGACAAAAGCACGCTCGTAGACATAATCACCCAATACTCCTAAACTTGGGGACACCTTAAATCCCCGAACATCCAACATGTCAGAGATTTCTTTGAGCATCGATGGACTGCCACAAATCATGCCTCGATCGTTTGCTGGATCCAAAGGTGGTAAACCAATGTCTTTAAATAATTGGCCATTCTCAATCGCCGTCGTGAGACGACCCGTATGCTTAAATGCCTCACGTGTCACAGTGGGGTAATAAATCAATTTTTCACGCACCATCTCACCCAAGAATTCATCATTGGGTAATACGTTGCGAATGTAATCCTCATACGCCAATTCACTGACCAAACGCACCCCATGAATCAGAACCACTTTTTCAAAGCGTTCATAGGTTTCCGGATCACGAATAATGCTCATGAATGGTGCCAAACCTGTCCCCGTACTGAACAAGTAAAGATTTTTTCCTGGGTTTAAGTCATCGATTACCAAAGTACCCACAGATTTTTCACTGACTAATACAGGGTCACCTACCTTGATATTTTGTAAACGTGAAGTCAAAGGACCATTTTCAACTTTGATACTTAAAAACTCTAAATGTTCTTCATAGTTTGGGCTCGCCACGCTATAGGCTCGAACCAAAGGTTTGCCTTCCACTTCCAAGCCAATCATCAAAAAGTGACCATTGCGAAAACGCAGGCTCTTATTACGAGTGGTAGTAAAACTAAATAATGTGTCGTTCCAGTGTTTTACTGATAACACTGTCTCTGTGTTGTAACTGGCCATAATTTCCTGAGCAAATTTGTAAGAGTCTGATGACTCATTGGGAATGCATCCATTTTAAACGCACCAGAATAGCCAAACACCAAAGAACTTTAAATATTTAGGTTTTTATTGATATCAATCAGTGTTCAAGGGAACTTGGTATGAAATGCTGATCCCTTGAAAATAACTCGGACCTTCTCTTAAAACTGCTCGGCTGAAAGACTGTTCACCGCAGCCCCACCCTCTAGTACAGCGCTGGCCGTACCAGGCACCTGGCTTAATAAGTATTCTGCATAAAAACGAGCGGTGGCAATTTTGGCAGAGAAAAATTCAGGATCATCGGCCAATTTTTGCTCGGCAACAATTAATGAACGCGCCATTTGCCAACCCGACACCAACAAACCAGCTAAACGCAAGTAACTAACGCTACCAGCAAAAACATTTTTAGTATCAGACTTGAAATTAGCAACCACATAATCAACGACCGCTTCAAATGACACTCTAGCGGCAGAAAGATGCTTCAACATTGCTTGAGCAGCAGGCGTATCACTCTTAACTAACTCAGCTTCAGTGGCTTGTATGAGTTGTGCTATTTCTTTGGCGACCTTGCCACCATCGCGATATGTTTTTCGGCCAATTAAATCATTTGCTTGTATCGCGGTAGTGCCCTCATAAATTGGCAAAATACGAGCATCGCGATAGAACTGTGCCGCGCCGGTTTCTTCAATGTAACCCATGCCGCCATGAACCTGAATACCCAAGCTAGCGACATCAACTGACAACTCGGTCGCAAATCCTTTGATGATAGGAACCAAATACTCATAAAAAGCCAGATTACTTTGACGCACTGATTCATCGGGATTGAAATGCGCCTGATCACTCGCAGCCGCCGCAACATAAGCCATGGCACGAGCACCCTCGGTATAGGCACGCATGGTCATTAACATGCGTTTAACATCTGGATGGTGAATGATGGCAACAGGACCTTCGGAACCAGCCAAATCTTTAGATTGTGTTCGATCCTTGGCATACTGAACCGCTTTTTGATAAGCCCGATCAGCCATCGCAATGCCTTGCATTCCGACCGCAAAACGCGCTGCATTCATCATGATGAACATGTACTCTAGACCACGATTCTCTTCACCCACCAAATAGCCAATCGCACCCCCATGATCACCAAACTGCAAAACAGCTGTTGGACTGGCTTTGATACCTAATTTATGTTCAATTGATACACAATAAGCATCATTGCGCTCCCCCAAAGAACCGTCTGAGTTGACCAAAAACTTTGGCACCACAAATAGTGAAATGCCTTTAACACCTTCCGGCGCACCAGGGCATCTTGCCAACACCAAATGAATGATGTTTTCAGCCATATCGTGCTCGCCATAGGTGATATAAATCTTTGTACCAAAAACTTTATAAGTGCCATCGCCTTGGGCTTCAGCACGGGTTCTCACAGCCGCCAAATCTGAACCTGCTTGAGGCTCTGTTAGATTCATGGTGCCCGTCCACTCGCCACTCACCATCTTGGGAATGTATCGTTGCTTTAACTCATCGCTGGCTGCAGTTAACAAAGCTTCAATCGCACCATCTGTCAGCATGGGGCAAAGCGCAAAAGACATATTGGCAGCGTGCAACATTTCTGAGCATGCTGTGGCAATCACTTTTGGAAACCCTTGACCACCAAACTCAGCTGGGTGAATAACGCCCTGCCAACCAGCCTCACCAAATTGCTTAAAAGCTTCCTTAAAACCTGGCGTGGTAATCACCATGCCATCTTTAAAACTGCTTGGATTTTGATCTCCAGCCCAATTCAAAGGTGCCACCACCTCATTACAAAATCTGGCTGACTCTTCCAAAACAGCCGCCGCCGTATCGTAACCATAATCATTAAAACCAGGAATGCTGGCCACTTCATCGACACCAGCCACATCTTGAAGCACAAACAACATCTCTTTTAAAGGAGCGGAATAACTCATCACTAGTTCCTATTGTGTATATGAACCAACACATCGTTGGCTATTAATTGTTTTTAGCAGTTCTCAAACGTCTATCGCTGTTGCTGAACCCGCTCGCTTACGTAATTCAAATTTTTGTATTTTTCCTGTAGAAGTTTTAGGTAAATCACCAAAAACAACCGCGCGAGGCACCTTAAAGCCAGCCATGTGTTTTTTACAGTGAGCCACAATATCTTCTGCAGTCACTTTGCTATCAGCCCTGACTTCTAAAAATGCGCAAGGCGTCTCACCCCACTTGGGATCTGGCTTAGCCACAACGGCCGCAGCCAACACGGCAGGATGTCTATAGAGAACATCTTCAATCTCAATCGAGGAGATATTTTCACCACCAGAAATGATGATGTCTTTGCTACGGTCTTTGATTTTGACATATCCATCTGGATATTTGACAGCCAAGTCACCAGAATGAAACCAACCACCCGCAAATGCCTCTTGGGTGGCTACTGGATTCTTTAAGTAACCTTTCATCGTGATGTTGCCACGGAACATAATTTCTCCAATGGTCTCACCATCCGCAGGAACTTCTTGCATGGTTTCAGGATTCATGACAGTCATGCCCTCTTGCAAAATCACCCTGACTCCTTGGCGAGCATTTAATCTGGCACGCTCACCAACATCAAGATCATTCCACTCTTCATGTTTTACGCAGATGGCTGCGGGGCCATATACCTCCGTTAATCCGTATACATGGGTTAACTCAATCCCCATCTTTTCCATGCCCTCAATCGTTGCTGCTGGAGGTGCTGCACCTGCAATCAAACCTTTGATACCTCCTGGTAAATTGATTTTTAATTCATCAGGTGCATTCACCAAAAGGCCATGAACGATTGGAGCGGCACAGTAATGCGTCACCTGATAGGTGCGCATTGCATTCAAAATGGATGTTGCATCCACCTTTCTTAAGCAAACATTGATACCGGCTCTGGCTGCAATGGTCCAAGGAAAACACCATCCATTGCAATGAAACATCGGTAAAGTCCACAAATACACAGGATGCTTGGGCATATCCCATTCAAGCACATTAGAGATCGCATTGATCGCTGCACCACGATGGTGATAAACAACCCCTTTAGGATTGCCTGTTGTACCCGATGTGTAGTTCAAACAAATTGATTCCCACTCATCTGAAGGCATGCGCCACTCATGATGAGGATCACCATTGGCAATAAATGAATCGTATTCAATTGAACCCAATGATTCACTGGGGCCCTCATATTCAACATCTTGAACATCTACAACCAAAATATCTCTTGGTTTTTCAACCAAAGCGATGGCCAATGCTTTTTTCATGGTCAGACTGAACTCAGCATCAACGATGACCACCTTGGCTTCACCATGATTCAACATAAAAGCGATGGCTTCAGCATCTAAACGCGTATTCAATGCATTTAATACCGCACCGACCATTGGCACACCAAAATGAGCCTCGACCATTGGCGGTGTATTGGGCAACATCACGGCAACGGTATCCCCAACCTTAACGCCTGCTTTTATCAACGCGCTCGCCAACTGCCGACAACGGGAATACGTTTGAGCCCAGGTTCGAGTCAAAGAACCATGAATCACCGCCGTCTTATTGGGATAAATCTTTGCGGTTTGCTCGATGAAACTGAGGGGTGTGATGGGTGAAAAATTTGCTGGGTTTTTATCTAACCCTTGTTCATAAATACCTGGCATGCCAAAAACTCCACATGATTTTCTTATGAACCCATTATTAGCCAAGCGGTCTACTTAGTCCATATTTGAACCATTGAATTAATGGCTTACCCTAATATTTTTTGATTTGAAGCTGCGCGATTGATCCAAATTGGATCGTCAATTCATCAGTTTTGACTCAACCAGGCAGCAATACCAGCCTTGGCAACTTCTGCATCTTGATTAGATTTCACGCCTGATACACCCACGGCGCCCAGTGTGTGGCCATCATGCACGATGTTCACACCCCCTTCTAGCATGCCTTGAAGTACAGGCACGGAAAGATAGGCGATTCGTCCGCCATTGATCATGTCTTCATATGCCTTGCTCTCCTTACGACCCAAGGCCGAGGATTTGGCTTTTTCTATGGCAATACTGGCTGAAACTGCAGGGCAACCATCTCGTCGTGTAAATCCTAAGAGATGGCCACCATCATCAACAACAGCGATGGAGACAGCGAATTGATTTTTTTCAGCAAAATCATTCGCTGCTTGCAACAACGCAGCAACATCTGCGTTGGTGAGGTATGGTTTTTGTTTCATGTCTCCTCCATCCCCAATCTTTTAAAGCAATTCGTTTTGTGCTGCCACCACTCCACTGCCTTTTAACTGAATACCAAAAGCTTTCATACCCATCTCGCAACCACTGAGTGCGCCCAATAGTGCCAATTCATTGCAATCACCCAAATGACCTATACGGAACATCTTGCCTTTGATTTTTCCTAGCCCAGTACCCAAAGACAAATTGTATTTTTCATGAATCAATTTTCTTAATTTGTCAGCATCGACACCCTCAGGTGTGACCACGCCAGTCAATACGGGTGAGTAAACGGCTGGGTCTTTACATTGAACTTCCAGACACCAAGCAGCCACGGCAGCTCGACAAGCTTTGGCCAGGCGCTGATGACGGACAAATACATTATCAAGACCTTCAGTCAAAATCATGTCCAAGGCTTCATGCAAACCATAGAGTAAATTGGTTGATGGTGTGGTTGGCCAATAACCTGTTTTATTGGACTCAAGGATTTCATCCCAAGCCCAAAATGCTTTTGGTAATTTTGCGGTTTTGTTAGCCTCTAAAGCTTTGGGTGACAAAGCGTTAAAACCTAAGCCTGGTGGCAACATCAAACCTTTTTGTGAACCACTGACAGTGACATCCACACCCCATTCATCATGACGGTAGTCTGCCGAAGCAAGACCTGAAATTGTGTCGACCATTAACAAAGCAGGATGCTTGGCTGCATCAATCGCTTTTCTGACCGCTGCGATATTAGAAGTCACGCCCGTTGAGGTTTCATTGTGAACCACACACACTGCTTTGATTTGGTGAGCAGTATCAGACTTCAGACGCTCTTCAATCATTGCGGCGTCCACGCCATAACGCCAACCTTCTGCCCCTGGTTTACCCAAGAACTCTGTTTTGATGCCCAAACGATCGGCCAATTTTTGCCACAAAGTAGCAAATTGCCCAGTCTCATACATCAAAACATGATCGCCAGGCGACAAAGTATTGACCAAAGCTGCCTCCCAAGCCCCCGTACCAGATGATGGATAAATAATGACTGGGTGCTTGGTCTTGAAAATCTTTTGCATGTCAGCCAATAACTTCAAGCCCAATTGACCAAATTCAGGGCCACGATGATCGATGGTTTGGTAACTGATGGCTCGCAACACTCGAGCGGGTGCAGGACTGGGTCCTGGAATGTGTAAAAAGTGACGGCCAGATGAATGATTATCAAGTTTTAGCATGGTTTGTCTCGCTCGGTCTTGTTGTTAGTGATGACATGAGTGTACGGCATTTTTTGAAAAATTTCATTTTTGTATGCAAAAAATATTGCCTATGATTTTCCCTATAGTGGTAAATACTAGGTAAATATTGGGTTTTTAAGGCTATTTTTTAGATTTACTATCGGTTATATTAAATGTGTATACAAAATTGCTTTTAGAGACCCGAAGATTGAGCCATGGCATCCATCATTGAATTAAATTCGCAAAACCTGCACGAGATTACCTTTCAGAAGCTGCGCTCTCTGTTGGTAGAGGGGGCCATTTCCCCAGGAAGCAAACTCAATGAACGTGAATTGGCTGAGCAACTGAACGTGTCACGCACCCCTATTCGGGAAGCAATTCGTCGCTTGGCTGCAGATGGCCTGGTCGAACTAATTGCCAACCGTGGCGCCATTGCAGTCCAATTGACCCGCGAAGATGTGATTCATACTTTTGATGTGATTGCCAATCTTGAGGGTTACTCAGGAGAATTGGCCGCTCAAAATATCAGCGATGAGGCTTTATCTGAGTTAGAGGCCATGCACTATGAAATGATGGCTTCCTATGCAAGACGTGACCTGTCAAGCTATTACAAATTGAATTTAAAGATTCATAACGCCATCAATCAGGCTGCAGCCAACCCTGTCCTTAGTCAATTATTTGCTCAAGTCAATGCGCGCATTGAAGCTTTGCGTTTCCGTTCAAACCAAGATGGCTTGAAATGGGAGAAAGCCGTGAAAGAGCATCAAGAGATGATTGATGCCTTAAAAGCCCGTGACAGCGCACGCATGCGTCAAGTGATGATGAATCACGTGATGAACAAACGCGATGTGGTGGTGCAACTCATCGATACAGAAAACCTCAATCAATCAGTCAAAGCATGAACAAACCCCTCGCCCTCAAAGAAGTCATCGCTGATAAAGAATTTTTAGCCAAGCGTTTACGCTCTGAGACTTCAGGCGAAGTGATGACTGATGCGGCCAGCCGTGGGCGCTACGCCACTGATGCATCGATTTATCAAACCATGCCGATCGCTGTTTTCGTCCCCAAAACGGCTCAGGACATCGTGAGCGCCATACAAATCGCCGCTGATTTAGGTGTGCCTGTTTTGCCTCGCGGTGGCGGCACCAGTCAATGTGGTCAGACCACGGGTCCCGCTTTGGTGATTGATAACACCAAATATTTCAGAAACATTCTGGAGGTCAATCTTGATCAAGCTTATGTCGATGTTCAACCCGGCATTGTCTTAGATCATTTGAATGCCGCCCTTAAAAAACATCAGCTTTGGTATCCAGTAGATGTGTCAACAGCTGCTCAAGCGACCATTGGCGGTATGGCAGGTAACAACTCCTGCGGCAGTCGTTCTATTGCTTACGGCAACATGGTGCATAACGTCATGGGAATTGATGCTTGGTTGGCTGATGGTCAAGTCGCTTCCTTTGGTCTCATGAAAGATGCACAGGGCAAAGCATTGCAGTTAGGGCAATTTGTGCAATCTTTGGCACATCTCCACCAAGCAGAAATAGAAGAGAAATGGCCCAAAGTGATGCGTCGTGTCGCTGGCTATAACTTAGATATTTTTAATAATCAAAGTGAGCGCCCTTATACACAAGATGGTCAAGTGAACTTGGCCCACCTACTGGTGGGGGCTGAAGGCAGCCTGGCTTATTACAAGCAATTGCGCTTAAAGCTTTCTCCTTTACCCAAACACAAAACCTTAGGTGTTGTTAATTTCACCAGCTTCTATGAAGCCATGGACAGCGCTCAACACATTGTGAAATTGCTTCCATCCGCAGTCGAGTTGGTTGATCGCACCATGATTGATTTATCACGCAATAACCCCGCGTTTAAATCAGTGATCGAGACTGCTTTAATTGATGTGAATGGCAAAACTCCAGAAGCGATTTTGTTGGTCGAGTTTTCTGGCGAAGAGCTCGCGCCACTTGAGAAAAAAGTCAAAGATTTGGTGAGCTTGATGGCTGACTTAGGTCATCCGGGTTGTGTGGTTGAAATGATTCAAGCAGAAGCTCAAAAGAATTTATGGGAAGTGCGCAAAGCAGGCTTGAACATCATGATGAGCCTCAAAGGGGATGGCAAACCTGTGAGCTTCATTGAAGATTGCGCTGTGCCATTAGAAAGTTTGGCGGAATACACTCAAGGTTTAACAGAAGTATTCTCTAAATATGGCTCGAGAGGCACCTGGTATGCCCATGCTTCTGTGGGCACCTTGCATGTAAGACCTATTTTGGACATGCGTCGAGATGGCGCACAAAAGATGCGCGCCATTGCCGAGGAAGCCGCCGCCTTAGTAAAACGTTACAAAGGTGCTTTCAGTGGTGAGCACGGGGACGGCATCTGTCGAGGTGAATGGATTCAGTGGCAATTTGGTCCCAAATTGACAGAAGCCCTTGGTGAAATTAAACACGCATTTGATCCTCATAATTTATTTAATCCAGGCAAGATTATTCATCCTCCAAAAATGGACGATGCTTCCCTCTTCCGCTTTCCACCTAGCTATCAAGTCATTCCACTCAAGACCTCTTTAGATTGGTCAAGCTGGAATGTTCAAAATGATCCAGTCACTGAAGAAACCACTGCTCCTGGTACAGGTGGTGATCCCGCGAATGGCTTTGCCAAAGCGGTCGAGATGTGTAACAACAATGGTCACTGTCGCAAGTTTGATGCCGGCACGATGTGCCCCAGTTATCGCGTGACTCGCGATGAGAAACATTTAACTCGCGGCAGAGCAAACACCTTGCGTTTAGCGCTATCCAATCAATTAGGTCAAGATGCCCTATTGAGTGATGAAGTCAAAGAAGTATTTGATTTGTGTGTCAGTTGCAAAGGTTGCAAACGTGAATGCCCAACCGGTGTAGACATGGCCAAGATGAAAATTGAGTACTTGAGTCATTACAAAAAGAAACACGGCTGGACCTTGCGCGATCAGTTAATCGCCACCTTACCCCGCTACGCTCACACGATTGCCGCTATCCCAGGTTTGGCATTTTTATTGAATCTCAGAAATCATTGGGCTCCCCTAGCCTATCTCGGCGAAAAACTCACCGGTATTTCAGCCCGTCGCAGCTTACCCACTTGGCGCAGAGACACAGTCTGGCGCTCCAATTTGGGTTGCACAGAAGAAACCTTATTTGCCAGCGCGAAACCTGTGGTGCTTTGGGCCGATACTTTTAATGGGTGCTTTGAAACCGAGAATATTCAAGCGGCCGTCAAAGTGTTAGAAGCCAGCGGTTACAGCGTTCATATTCCTCGCAAAACAGATGGTCATTACTGTTGTGGCAGAACATATTTGGCGAGTGGCATGGTAGACCGCGCCCGCGAAAGTGCCTCCGAATTAATCGCCGCTTTTACTCGGTTTACTGATAAGAATATCCCCATCATTGGTCTAGAACCTTCTTGCATCTTGACCCTTCGCGATGAGTTCTTAGTGATGAATTTTGGTGATACGGCCAAAAAGCTTTCGAATGGTAGCCAAACCTTTGAAGAGTTTTTAGTGTCAGAAGCGAAAGCGGGTCGTTTTACTCCGAACTTGAAGTCTTGCGAAAAGCAAATTTTGTTGCATGGCCACTGCCATCAAAAATCATTTGATGCAGTCAAACCCATCATCACGCTTCTGAAGATGATCCCCAATGCACAGCCTCAACTGATTGAGACTTCTTGTTGCGGCATGGCTGGTAGCTTCGGTTATGAAAGCGAACATCATGAGGTGTCCTTGCAGATGGCTGAGTTGCAACTATTGCCCGCCATTCGTCAAGCCCCAGATGCGATTGTTCTGGCTGACGGCTCAAGTTGTCGCCATCAGATAAAAGACGGTACAGAGCGCGAAGCATTGCATGTGGCCAGAATTTTGGAAATGCATTTGAAGTAATTTTTAGTTTTGTTTTAGTTTTTGCTTTTTTGGTTTTTTGGTTTTTTGGTTTTGTTTTAGTTTTTGCTTTTTTGCTTTTGTTTTTTTATGTAGGGATTCATGCAGTAACAGTGTGAGTATTTTTAACAACAGGTTGTATCAGTCACCAATGTTCAACGAGGAGAGATTATGAACACAAGACGCAAAATCATCGCCACAGCTGTGGCAGCTTTAACCAGCTCTTTATTGGCCGCTCCAGCAATGGCTCAAGCGTGGCCCACAAAACCCATTCGCATTGTGGTGGGCTTTGCACCCGGCGGCGGCACAGACATTGTGGCGCGCGCTTTGGCCCCCAAAATGAGCGAAATCTTAGGTCAATCCATTGTGATTGAAAACCGTTCAGGAGCTGCCGGCACGATTGGCGCCGATGTGGTGGCCAAATCTCCAGCCGATGGATACACACTCTTGATGGGTCACTCCAACTCAAATGCGATTGCGCCATATGTTTTGCCAAAAGTTCCATTTAACGCGGGTACAGATTTCACGCCGATTACCTATGTGGGATACGTTCCTAATATTTTGGTTTTACACCCATCCATCCCTGCAAAAACTGTTCCTGAGTTAATCAGCTTGGCAAAAAATAATCCAGCTCAAATGACTTATGGTTCATCAGGCATTGGTAGCACACAACACTTGGCCGGCGCTTTGTTCTCAAAGATTGCTAAGGTTCAAATGAATCACGTGCCTTACAAAGGTAGCGGTCAAGCCATCGTTGACCTGATGGCAGGTCAAATCAATATGAACTTTGACACTCTACCGCCTGTATTGCCACACATCCGTGCTGGCAAATTGAAGCCATTGGCGATTTCAACACCAAAACGTTTGTCAATTCTTCCAGATGTTCCAACATTTGAAGAAGTGGGCATCAAAGGATTTGAAGTCACCAACTGGTACTCAGTGATGGGACCAAAGAACATGCCTAAGGACATGGTCATGAAAATTGATGCCGCAGTTCGTGCAGCGATGAACGATCCAAAAATCAAAACCACTTTGGATGCTCAAGGTTTACAAACTGCAGGTCCAGCAAACCCTGATGAGTTTGCTGTGTTCTTGAAGGCTGAACTCAACAAGTACTCAAAATTGGTCAAAGAATTGAACGTAAAGGCTGAGTAATGAACTCATCTTCAGACAGTTCAAAATCTGTTGATTCAACTTCACGCCCGCTTCCCCTAGCGGGTGTGAAGGTACTGGATATCAGTCAAGTGATGGCAGGTCCATATACCTGCATGCTCTTGGCTGATATGGGGGCTGATGTGATCAAAATTGAACCTCCTGGCACAGGTGATCAAACACGTGGCGCCATGGGATTCAAGATGAAAGGCCCTGATAGCATGGGCTTTTTGAACATGAACCGCAATAAGCGTAGCATCACGCTGAACCTCAAATCTGAAGCTGGTAAAAAAATCTTATTTGAGTTGGTCAAAGATGCCGACATCTTGGTTGAAAACTATCGACCAGGAGTCATGAAAAAATTAGGTGTGTCTTATGAAGTGCTGAGCAAAATCAATCCTGCTTTGGTTTATGCCAGCATTTCTGGATTTGGTCAGAGTGGCCAATGGGCTGATCGCCCCGGTTTTGATTTGATGGCTCAAGCGATGTCTGGTGTCATGGCCATGACAGGCCACGGAGATGGTCGACCTGTTAAAGCTGGTGTACCTGTAGCAGACATTGGTTGCGCACTCTTTGCTACTTATGGTGTTCTATCAGCCTATATTGGCGCCAAGAACACCGGCCTTGGTCAATACATTGATGCTTCTTTATTTGACTCAGCCATCGCTTTCTCGATTTGGGATACCTCTGAATATTGGGGCACAGGCAAACCGCCTGTGGCACTGGGCACAGCCAATCGCATGAGTGCACCTTACCAAGCAGTCAAAGCCAAGAGTGATTATTTCGTGATGGGTGCTACGAACAATAAGCTTTGGCAAAAACTTTGTCAGATTTTGAATCGCGATGATTTATTCAACGATGCACGTTGCAAAACGATTGCTGATCGCTTAGCCAATCGTGAATACATCATTGCAGAGCTAGAAAAATCATTTGCGACCAAAGAGTCTGAAGTGTGGATTGATGAACTCTTGGCACAAGGCATTCCAGCCGGCCCGATTTTGGACTACCCACGTGCTTTTGCCAGTGAGCATGGACAACACCGCAAAATGAAGATTGAAATTGATCACCCATTGGAAGGTAAAGTTCCAAACATTGGATTTGCAGTGAAGATGCAAGGCACCCCTCAACAAATTCGTCGTCACCCTCCTCTATTGGGGGAGCACACTGAAGAAGTGTTACGCGAGGCAGGCTTTAGTGCAGAAGATTTAAAGGCTTTTGAAACCGCGGGTGCATTTTCTCCAGAAACGATTTAAATCCTTCAAAATTTACTTTCAAAGTCATGAGCACTCATCCATCCAATTCTTCTGAAGGCAAAGTTCATCTTCGCATTGAAGAAAATATTGCTTTTATTACATTTGATCGTCCCGCTTCTCGCAATGCCATGACTTGGGCCATGTATGCAGACCTCAAATCAATTTGCACTGACTTGCATTCAAACTCGAGCATTAAAGCAGTCATTTTGCGAGGCATGGGGGGTGAATCATTTGTCTCAGGGACGGACATTGCACAGTTTCAGTCATTTAAGAATGGTGACGATGGCCTTGAATATGAACGTTTGATTGATGAACACATCAATGCTTTAGAAGAGTTACCCATGCCCACCATTGCGATCATTGACGGCTTGGCTGTGGGTGGTGGTTTGGCGATTGCCACGGCCTGTGATTTTCGCTTGGCCAATTCAAGCGCACGATTTGGAGCCCCGATTGCCAAAACTGTTGGCAATTGCCTCTCCCCCACCAACATTGCTCGATTGATTGCGCACCTCGGAATTCCAACAGTTAAAAGAATGTTGCTATTGGCTGAATTGGTTCCTGCCAATGAATTACAAGCCTCTGGTTATTTACATGCGGTTAGCGATAGCTCTGAACTAGAAGCCATGGCTTTGAACATGGCACAACGCATCTCCGGTTTGGCTCCGCTCACTGTGCGCGCCTCTAAATTAACCATCAGTCGGATTCACCAACATCAACTGCCTAATTGCGATGATTTGATTCAATCCTGCTATGGCAGCACCGACTTCAAGGAGGGCATCACAGCCTTTGGTGAAAAAAGAAATCCACGTTGGCTGGGCTCATAAAATTATTTTTGGTGTCCCTGGGTTGAGACACCCAAGAGTCTTCAGAAAGCCTGCGTTATGCAGGCTTTTTCTTTTTGAGCAAATAAGCACCCCAGTTAAAGACAGAACTCACCACAGGGGCTGGCTTTGCTTTTTTCTTCGGAACGATCACTGGTTTGGCTGGTTTCTTCTTGCTAACTGAACTTGGAACAGATTCAAATTGAGTTTTTCCCGATTTAACCCCGGCAGCAATTTGTTTGGCTGTTTCTGGATCTAACAACGAGAACAAAGAAACAGAATTCATATAACCCAACATCTCATGATGCAAGGTGTCCCATAGAGCATGGCACGCCAAAGGTTGATCATTCTGCTCCGGCAAGATGCCATCCACTGCCAAAATGATTTGACCCACAGAAATATCTTTGGGATTTCTAGCCAAGGTATAACCACCGCCAGGTCCTCTCATGCTATCTACCAAGCCAGCATGGCGCAACTTGGCAAATAACTGCTCCAAATAGCTCAAGGAGACTTTCTGTCTTGAGCTAATCGAAGCCAAAGTCTGGCTAGGCTGATCTGAAGCGAAAAAATTCGCTAAATCAACCATGGCAATAACGGCGTAACGGCCTTTGGTAGCAACTCTCATAGCCCTAATCTAGCACAAATTTAAAAATATGGAAGCTTTCTGAAATGTTGACTTTTTTTGTGGTTATTACGGCCACCCACGGGGCTTGAAAACATCGTTAGCCAAAAGCCCTAACTATTCAAATAATGATCTGAATCAATGATTGTATTTAATCAAATGAAGGTTTTTTAGCTTGAATCATTGCAAAAAATTTAAATCTGCCAAAAGCAAAATCTTTAGATAAAATATCGCTCTAGGTGCTAATCACTTAGTGGTTTTTTGTAACAACTAGGTATTAATACCCTCTTAACTAATGAAATGGTGATTTTTATAATTTCAGCTAGTTAGGTTGTTTTGTAATCACTTGGAGAGAACACATGAAATTGATTAGCGCATTGGTAGCATCTGCATTGATGGTGTCTGCACCAGCATTTGCATCAAAAGAAATTGCATCTAAGAACGCTTGTATGGGTTGCCATGCAGTTGATAAGAAAGTGGTTGGTCCTTCATACAATGACATCGCTGCCAAATACAAAGGTCAAGCGGATGCAGTAGATAAGTTGGCCAAAAAAGTTAAAGCCGGTGGTTCAGGTGTTTGGGGTCCAATCCCAATGCCAGCTAACGCAGCTATCAGCGAAGCTGATGCAAAGACAGTGGTGAAATGGATTTTGGACGGCGCTAAGTAATTAGCCCTGTTGCTTCACTAAAAATGGCTGGTCACCACCAGCCATTTTTTATTTGGGGAAGCCGCCACATCATCTCAGCTGATAAGCCTCATCTTGATAACTCTTCTATTTAAAAAATCATGAAAAAAATTATTTTTACTCTTCTAATTGCGCTTCACTGTAATTGGACTTTTGCAGATAACAAAGCCATCGTGATGGATGAAATGGCTGGCTATCTTGATTTTGTTGATTATGGCGGTGGGGTTATTTTTGCCGAGCAAATTCCTGAGGAAGAATACAAAAAGATGTTCATCATTGATGCACGTGATAAAAGTCAATTTGATAAAAGTCACATTCCCGGGGCAGTCAACATTGAATGGCGACAAGTTTTGGCCCGACGCAATGAAATTCCAAAAAACAAACCCGTGCTGATTTACTGCAATACTGGCAGCTTATCGGCTCAAGCAGGCTTTGCTCTGCGCATGGCAGGTTATGACAATTTACGAATTTTGCAAGGCGGCCTTGAGGAGTGGAAAGCCAAGGGTGGCCTAAAAGCGAATCAACGCGCTACCGGTCAATCTCGTAGCCATTAATTAACGAGTGCTAGTATTACGTATCGATTAATTATCTTATAAGAAATCAAGCATGCGCTCATACGATCACCCCCTGCGAACGGTTCTTCATGAAGAGGTTCATGCTCGGCCCCCTGTAGCTCTTTGGCCAAAAGATCGAATTCTCAATCAGGCATTCATGCTGAGCGGTTCAGATCGCCAAAAACAAATGGATTGGATTAACGCAATCAGCGATCAATCCAAACAGCTCATTGATCCGAATCATGGTCAAACATTTCGAGTCATAGAACTACAACCCGCCCCACATCGAGTCATCATTAAGTGGGAATTGCATGGCGAGTTTTGCTCCATCTCGGCGATTGTGCAACAAGAAAAACTGATCAATGAAGCACCCATGGTCAGCCGTAAAAAAATAGAACAAGATGTCAATCATTTGCTGGCAAGCTTCAAGGTCTCCCCCATGCATGAATCAGGTGGATTGCGTATTGCAGCAATTGACATTGCTTTTGAAGATCGTCCCTTATTTAGAGCAGCCGACGAAGTTTCACATTTATTTTCAGGAAATACCTTATTAGGTAGCACCATCCTGACCAATAAAAATGCACAACTCTGGACCGACCTCCAAGTCAATGAAGACGGCTACATCTCTTATCTAGTTCCCCATGCCGGCATGGGTTCTCGTCAGGCCGGTCGTGTAGCACGACGCATCACTGAAGTAGAAATTTATCGCATGGCTTCTATGTTGGCGTTTCCCGTGGCCAAGAGCTTGTCTGCCCCTTTGCGCAATGCTGAAGCTGAACTGTCTGAATTATCAAAACAGATTTCAATGGTTCAAGGCCAAGACCGAGACGCTAAAAATCATTCAGAACAGGATCAAGATGGTGAGTTCTTAGAGCGCATTTCAGCTCTGGCTTCGAAAATTGAAGAATGGATTTCTGAACATGGTCTGCGCTTCACTGCTGCAGAGGCCTACAGCCAATTGGTTGAAAAGAATTTATCCGAACTTAACGAAAGCTCTATCCCGGGTGTTCAAACCCTCTCTGAATTCATGGACCGTCGTTTTGCACCAGCGATGAGTACTTGCGCATGGACTCAACGTCGTTTACGCGAATTATCTGATCGCATCTCACGCACCACCCAAATTCTTCGCACCCGCATTGAGTACGTCAATGAAAGCCAGACGCAAGAGCTTTTGGCGAGCATGGATCGACGTGCGAAATTACAACTTCGCCTTCAAGAAACTGTTGAAGGTCTCTCAGTCTTGGTGCTCACTTATTATGCCGTGAGCTTAATTATCTATATGGCCAAGGGGGTGAAGGAATTGGGATTGTCGGTGCCTGCAGAGCTGATTGGTGGCGCATCCGCACCAATTATTGCCTATGGTATCTATGCTCTCAATAAACTCAGAAAGAAAAGGTTTGGCAAGCACTAATTTTGCTTAAATAGGCAGGGCAGTCAGCTTTTTAGCATATCGAGAGCCAATGCTTCAGCGACTTTAATACCATCTACACCAGCCGAGAGAATGCC
>JACCDY010553608.1_pt1 | contig 29824 bp, 26 predicted proteins | sample 7446391 | NCBI WGS metagenome assembly JACCDY01 (sample SAMN15323451, study PRJNA562643) | freshwater metagenome | isolation source: river surface water | place: USA:Blue River Watershed | collected 2017-08-18 | reverse complement strand
TAACCTGACTTCCTGTTGCTGCTGGTAAAGATGGCCAGCGAGCGCCAGCGCGGCGGGAGCGTCTTCGGACATGCCGTCGGCGCCTACGGTGTGAGCCAGCTCAGGCTGGCGCAGGAATAACGGACCGCCGACCATGATGGCCAGACGCGGATTGCGGGAGGTCTTGCGGGCGGCCTTGATGGTCTTGCCGAGGTCTTTGACTTCGCCATCCATGCTGGCCGATAGGGCGAGCACATCGAACCAGTGCGTCGACAGCGAATCCAGCACCTCTCCCGCCTGCGGGGAGGGAATGGTCAGCACGACCCAGCCTTCTTTGCGGAAGAATTCAGAGAGCATGGACAGCCCGAAGGTGTGCTGCTGTCCGGGCAGCGAGGCCATCAGGATGCGCCGCTCAGCGCCGCCGCGCGGTGCGGGACGCTTGTCGCCGCCGTGGAAGGCCGCGCCGAGGTCGTACATCAGGGTCTGCATGCGCCACAGGCAGAGCGTCACTTCAGAGAAATTGCACTGATCGGATTCCCACAGCTCGCCCAGATAGCGCGCCGCCGGCGCCAGCAGGCGCAGGTAGATCGCTTCCATGTTCACGCCGCGCTCGCAGAGCTGGCCGATCAGTTCGGTCGCATCGGGGATGTTATGGGTCAGCAGCGCACGCGCAAAATCCGCCACATCGTCCGGGCGGACGGAGGCGCCCTGCGCATCATGGCGCGGGTCACGGTGGGCAAGCATCAGTCGCGGGATGATTTCGGCTTCTACCAGAGTGAGCAGCCGTCTGTCGCTCGCCGCCTCTGTCAGCGCCCCCGCGCTGCTGGCCTCGACGGTATTGCCGTCGGAGCCGTTTGAGGCTTTGTCCATTCTTGTCTCCTGCAGGCGCTGCTGGGGTCTCAGGGAGAACCTGGCGTCCTTCCTCTCCGGGAAATGTTCCGTCTGGCGCTGCGTGGATCCTCTTGTGGTGTCGGATGAGCTAGCTTGTTACCTGAAGCGAACCTTGTGCAAAGGAACGTTTTCCGTTGTACGCGTGCTACCTGCTTGTGTCAAAGGAATAATCCAGACCGGCGCGGCTTTATTCGAACGATGCCCGAAGCCGGGTTTTGTGTCAATAAAGCCTTACGTAATCTTAGATTGACATACCCACGGGTCAGTCCTACAGTGCATGAATCACCCCTCAGAGGGCGGAGCACATTTCATGTACGAAAACACGGGGACAGCAGGGGCAGCGCCGACCATCCGGCCGCTCTACACCAGCGAAGAACGGGCGCGGCGCGATGCCACGCGCTGGACGCTGGTGCAGGGCCTGTTAGCGCCTTTGCAATTTTTGGTCTTTCTGGTCAGCGTCGTGCTGGTCGTGCGCTTTTTGCAGACCGGGCAGGGCGAGGCCGAGGCCACGGTCTCCATCGTCGTCAAGACCCTGCTGCTGTACACCATCATGATCACCGGCTGCATCTGGGAGAAGGTGGTCTTCGGCCGCTACCTCTTTGCCCCCAGCTTCTTCTGGGAAGACGTGTTCAGCATGCTGGTGCTGGCGCTGCATACCGCCTATCTGGTAGCGCTGTTTACCGGCCGCCTGCCGGTGCGTGAGCAGATGCTGCTGGCGCTGGCCGGCTATGCGGCGTATGTGATCAACGCCGGACAGTTCCTGCTCAAGCTGCGCGCTGCGCGGCTGCAGTCTTCATCACAGACGCCGACCGGATCGGGCGCGGTGGCCGCATGAGCGCCGTCATACCTATTCAACGCGAGGAAGGCTGCCTCGATGCGCCGGTGCTGCGCGAGCGCGGCCAGCGTGAAGTGTTCTGCGGCCTGACCGGCATCATCTGGATGCATCGCAAGATTCAGGATGCGTTTTTCCTCGTCGTCGGTTCCCGCACCTGCGCCCACCTGATTCAGTCGGCTGCCGGCGTGATGATCTTCGCCGAGCCGCGCTTCGGCACGGCCATCATCGATGAGCGTGATCTCGCCGGCATCGCCGATGCGAATGAAGAACTCGACCGCGTGGTGCGCCAGCTGCTGAGCCGCCGCCCGGATATCAAGATGCTGTTTCTGGTGGGTTCGTGCCCGTCCGAGGTGATCAAGCTTGACCTGTCGCGCGCGGCGGCCAGGCTCTCCCGCGAATACCTGAATCAGGTTCGCATACTGAATTACTCCGGCAGCGGCATCGAGACCACGTTCACGCAGGGTGAAGATGCCTGTCTCGCGTCACTGGTGCCGGAACTGCCGCAGTCGGTGTCTGAGGCCCCGTCGCTGCTGGTCGTCGGCTGTCTGCCGGATGTCGTCGAAGATCAGTTCGCGCGCCTGTTCAACGCCATGGGGCTGGAGGGCGTGCAATTCTTCCCGCCACGTTCGTCGCGCAGCCTACCGGCGGTGGGCAAGAACACCCGCTTCCTGCTCGCCCAGCCCTTCCTCGGTGAGACCGCGCGCGCCCTGAGCGAGCGCGGCGCAACACACCTGACCGCACCGTTTCCATTTGGTGTCGAAGGCACGACCGAGTGGCTGCGCATCGCGGCCCACCAATTCGGCATTGCGACGGAACGCTTCGAGCAGGCGACACAGCTCTCGCGCGAGCGCGCGCAGCGTGCGCTGGAACGTCATCGCGAGCGCTTGCAGGGCAAGCGCATTTTCTTCTTCCCGGATTCACAGCTTGAAATACCGCTGGCGCGCTTCCTGAGCAGAGAGCTGGGCATGGCGCTGACCGAAGTCGGCACACCCTATCTGCACCGCGAACATCTGAAGCATGAGCTGGCCTTGCTGCCCTCGACCACCGTGCTGTCCGAGGGGCAGGACGTGGAAAAGCAGCTCGACCGCTGCCGCGCGCAGAAGCCCGACATCGTCGTCTGCGGACTGGGGCTGGCCAATCCGCTGGAGGCCGAAGGCATCACGACCAAATGGGCGATCGAGCTGGTGTTCTCGCCAGTGCATGGTTATGAGCAGAGCGCCGATCTGGCCGAATTATTTGCACGGCCTCTGCTGCGCAGAGACAAACTTGCCCGCTCAGGCGCAGAGGAGGCCGCATGCAGTTGACCCTGTGGACCTATGAAGGCCCGCCGCACATTGGCGCGATGCGCATCGCGACGGCGATGAAGGATGTGCATTACGTGATGCATGCGCCGCAGGGCGATACCTATGCGGACTTGCTGTTCACGATGATTGAGCGCTTGCCGAAGCGGCCGCCCGTGACCTACACCACGTTTCAGGCGCGGGATCTGGGGGGTGACACCGCCGAGCTGTTCAAGAATGCCGCGCGCGATGCGTATGAACGCTTTGCGCCCAAGGCGATGATGGTCGGTGCCTCATGCACCGCCGAGCTGATTCAGGATGATCCGGGCGGGCTGGCAAAAGCGCTGAACCTGCCGGTGCCCGTCGTTCCGCTGGAGCTGCCCTCGTATCAGAAAAAAGAAAACTGGGGCGCTGCCGAGACCTTCTATCAGATGGTGCGCGCGCTGGCGAAGCCCAAGTCCGCGACAGCTAACGTCACACCCAGTTGCAACATCCTCGGGCCGAGCGCGCTCGGCTTTCGTCATCGCGATGATTTGCGAGAGATCACCGGGCTGCTGGAGCGCATGGGTATTGCCGTGAATGTGGTCGCTCCGCTGGGCGCGACACCGGATGATCTCGCTCACCTGCCCAATGCCGATTTCAATGTCGTGCTGTATCCGGAAGTCGCGATGTCAGCAGCGAACTGGCTGCAGAAGAATCACCAGATGCCCTTCACAAAGGTTGTGCCGATCGGCGCGCAGGCCACGCGGGATTTCATTGCCGAGGTGGCGCAGCTGGCCGGGATCGACGTCGACACCGCGATCGAAGATGCCGCATCGCATGCACCCTGGTATGCGAAGTCCGTTGACTCCACCTACCTGACCGGCAAGCGCGTGTTCGTGTTTGGCGATGCCACGCATGCGATTGCCGCAGCGCGGGTCGCTGCCGACGAGCTGGGTTTTGAAGTGGTGGGCCTCGGCACCTACAGCCGCGAGTTCGCTCGCGAGGTGCGCGAAGCCGCCAAGCGCTACGGCATCGAGGCACTGATCACCGACGATTATCTGGAAGTGGAAGCCAAGGTCGCTGAACTCTCGCCCGAGCTAGTGCTCGGCACGCAGATGGAGCGGCATATCGCCAAGCGCCTTGGCTTGCCGTGCGCAGTGATCTCCGCGCCGGTGCATGTGCAGGACTTCCCCGCGCGCTACTCGCCGCAGATGGGGTTTGAAGGTGCGAATGTGCTGTTCGATACCTGGGTGCATCCGCTGATGATGGGCCTCGAAGAGCACCTGCTCGGCATGTTCAAGGATGACTTCGAATTCCATGATGGCGCGGCGCCGTCGCACCTCGGCAAAGCGGGTGTGCAGACCTCACCACGCGCAATGCCGGCCGAGCCCGAAGCCATCGTTGCGCCCGAAGCCATCGCCACTCCCGCCAACGCTGACGAGATTCACCCGAGCTGGAGCACCGAGGCCGAAAAAGAGCTGCAAAAAATCCCGTTCTTCGTGCGCGGCAAGGCACGCAGGAATACCGAGCGCTTTGCGAAAGACACCGGCGCGCTGACCATCACGATCGAGACCCTGTATGACGCGAAAGCCCACTTCGGCCGCTGACGCCATGGCCTCATCGGCCCTGCGCGTGGTCATCGTCACGATGGACAACCATCTGGCGAGCGCCGCGTCGCGGGCCTACCGTTTGCTGCAAAAGAAATTGCCGGGCGTCTCGCTCGCGGTACATGCGGCCTCCGAGTGGGCTGATGATGCGTCGGCGCTGGAGCGCTGCCGGGCGGATATTGCGCAGGGCGATATCGTGATCGCCTCCATGCTGTTCATGGAAGATCATTTTCTGCCGGTGCTGCCCGCGCTGACGGCGCGGCGGGATCAGTGCGATGCGATGGTCTGCATCATGTCGGCGGGCGAGGTGATGAAGCTGACCCGCATCGGCCGCTTTGCGATGGATGGCACTACGCGCGGCCCGATGGCTTTTCTGAAAAAGCTGCGCGGCAAGAGCGATGACAAGGAGTCGTCCAAGGGCGCGATGAAGACCGCCGGCGCCCAGCAAATGAAAATGCTGCGCCGCCTGCCCAAGCTGCTGCGCTTCATTCCGGGCACTGCGCAGGATGTACGCAATTATTTCCTCACGCTGCAGTACTGGCTGGCCGGTTCGGAAGAAAACATCGCTGGCATGGTGCAGCTGCTGGTGAATGCCTATGCCGATGGCCCGCGCAAGGTCTTGCGCGGCAAGGCGCCGCCGATGCTGCCCATCGAGTATCCGGAAGTCGGCGTCTATCACCCGACCTTGCAGCGTGCCGGCATGCACAAGGGCATGAGCGACCGCGCGGACAAGCTGCCCACGGTCGCCAAAGCACAGGGCACGGTCGGTGTGCTGGTGATGCGCTCTTATCTGCTGGCGGGGAATACCCGGCATTACGACGGCGTGATCGCCGCGCTCGAAGCGCGGGGGCTGAATGTGCGCGCCGCGTATTCCAGCGGACTGGATGCGCGCCCGGCGGTTGAACAGTTCTTCATGAATGGCAGCAAGCCCGCGGTTGATGCGGTGGTCTCCCTGACCGGTTTTTCACTGATCGGCGGCCCGGCCTACAACGATTCCAAAGCAGCGGAAGATCTGCTCACGTCGCTGGATGTGCCCTACATGGCGGTGTCGCCGGTGGAATTCCAGACGCTGGAGCACTGGGGTGGCTCCGATCGCGGTCTGTTGCCGGTCGAGGCGACGATGATGGTCGCACTGCCCGAGCTGGATGGCTCCAGCGGTTCCATGGTCTTTGGCGGCCGCAGCGATGCGGCGGGCAAGGCCTGCACCGGCTGCGATCGGCATTGCACCTTTGAGCAGGCCGAGAATTCACAAGACATGCAGGCCTGCAGCGAGCGCGCCGATATGCTCGCTGCGCGTGTGGCGAAACTGATCGCATTGAAGAAGAGCGAGCGCGCGCAGCGCAAGGTGGCAGTGGTGCTGTTCAATTTCCCGCCGAATGCCGGCAGCACCGGCACTGCGGCCTTCCTGTCGGTGTTCGAGTCGCTGTATCACACGCTGGCCGCGATGCAGCGTCAGGGTTATACGGTCGAGATGCCCGCCGATGTGAACGCCTTGCGCGACGCCATCCTGAAAGGCAATGCCGAACGTCATGGCACGCCGGCGAATGTGCAGGCGCGCATCAGCGCGGATGATCATGTGCGCAAAGAGAAGTACCTGAAAGCGATTGAAGCGCAGTGGGGCCCGGCGCCGGGCAAGCACCAGAGCGATGGCGGTCATATTTATGTGCTCGGTGCGCAGTTCGGGAATGTGCTGGTCGGCATACAGCCGGCGATGGGCATCGAGGGCGACCCGATGCGCCTGCTATTCGAAAAAGGCTTCGCGCCCACGCATGCGTTCAGCGCGTTCTACCGCTATCTGCGCGAGGACTTCGCTGCCCATGCGGTGCTGCACTTCGGCACGCATGGCGCGCTGGAATTCATGCCGGGCAAGCAGGCGGGCATGTCTGGCGCGTGCTGGCCGGATCGTCTGATTGCCGACCTGCCGAATGTGTATCTGTATGCGGCGAACAATCCGTCGGAGGGCACGATCGCCAAGCGCCGCTCACAGGCGACGCTGGTCTCCTATCTGACGCCGCCGGTTGCAGAAGCCGGCTTGTATCGCGGTCTCGCTGATCTGAAAGCCTCGCTGACCCGCTGGCGCTCGCTCGGCCCTGATGATGATCATGAAAAACCCGACCTCGCTGCGCTGATCCAGGCGCAGGCGAGCGAACTGGAGCTGGCCAGCACCGAGCCTGCATGGACTGCGGAGAGTGAAGAACAGATCGCTGCATTGAACGAGGCGGTGCTAGAACTCGAGTACACGCTGATACCGCACGGCCTGCATGTCGTGGGCAAAGCGCCGACGCTGCAGGAACGTACCGACATGCTGGTGGCGATTGCCGAGTCCGCGCATCAGGTGACGGTGACGCCGCCCTTGCGAATGGCGATTGAAGCGATGCTCGCCGGCGCTGCGCAGCCGGCCGGTCTGTCGGAAGAACATTTTGCTTTGCTCGGCAAACTGGCCGCCGCCAGCGAGCTGATGCATGAGTCGCATGAACTCGATGGCATCCTGTCCGCGCTCGATGGCCGCTATGTGCGTCCTGCACCGGGTGGCGATCTGCTGCGCACGCCGGAGATCCTGCCGGCCGGACGCAACCTGCACGGTTTCGATCCCTTCCGTTTGCCTAGCGCCTATGCGGTGAAGGATGGCGCGCGACAGGCCGAGCGCCTGCTGGAGCGGCATCGCGAAGATACGGGCAGCTTCCCCGAATCGATGGCGATGGTGCTGTGGGGCACGGACAACCTGAAGAGCGAAGGCGGCCCGATTGCACAAGCGCTGGCACTGATGGGCGCGCGACCGCGCTTTGACAACTATGGTCGTCTGGCGGGTGCCTCACTGATCCCGCTGGAAGAACTCGGCCGTCCGCGTGTGGATGTGCTGATCACGCTGTCGGGCATCTTCCGCGATCTGCTGCCGCTGCAAATCCGCATGCTGGCCGAGGCCGCGCTGATGGCCGCAAATGCCGACGAGCCAGACGATCAGAACTTTATTCGCAAGCATGCGCTGGCCTATCAGCAGGAACATGGCTGCGACATGGACACCGCCGCGCTGCGCGTGTTTGGCAATGCGGAGGGCGCGTACGGCGCGAACGTGAATCATCTGATCGACTGCAGCCGCTGGGATGATGAAGATGAACTCGCTGAGACCTATACCTGCCGCAAGGGCTTTGCGTATGGCACCAGCGGCCGTCCGGTCGCTCAGCCGGATTTATTGAAGAGCGTGCTGGCCCGCGTGGAGCTGGCCTACCAGAACCTCGATTCGGTGGAAGTAGGGGTGACCACCATCGATACTTACTTCGACACGCTCGGCGGCATCAGCCGCGCAGTAAAGCGCGCCAAAGGCCGCGATGCGCAGGTGGCGCCGGTGTATATCGGCGACCAGACGCGCGGCGGCGGCACGGTGCGCACCCTGACCGAGCAGGTGGCGCTGGAGACGCGCACCCGGATGCTGAACCCCAAATGGTACGAAGGCATGCTCGCGCATGGTTATGAAGGCGTGCATCAGATCGAGCTGCATCTGACGAACACCATGGGCTGGTCGGCCACGACCGGACAGGTGCAGCCCTGGGTGTATCAGCAGCTGACACAAACCTTCCTGCTGGATCCCGAGATGCGCGAGCGTCTTGCGAAACTCAATCCGACGGCCTCCGCACGCGTGGCGAGCCGGCTGATGGAAGCCACCGAAAGAAATTACTGGACACCGGACGCCGACACGCTTGATGCGATGCGACGTGCGGGTGAAGAGCTGGAAGACCGGCTTGAAGGTATCAATGAAGGAGTCAATCAATGAATGTAGCAACCGTACCGGTGTCCGAGATCAAGCGCGAGCGCCGCGCCGATGGCGAGGGCAGCGTGCAGGTGCAGCTCGACCCGAGCATGAAGATCGGCAATGCGAAAGTCTTTGCGATCTATGGCAAGGGTGGCATCGGCAAGAGCACGACCTCGTCCAATCTGTCCGTGGCGTTTTCCAAGCTGGGCAAGCGCGTGCTGCAGATCGGCTGCGACCCCAAGCATGACTCCACGTTCACGCTGACCAAAAAGCTGATGCCGACCGTGATCGATGTATTGGAGTCGGTGGATTTCCATAGCGAAGAGCTGCGCGTCGAAGACTTCGTGTTCGAAGGCTACAACGGCGTGATGTGCGTGGAGGCGGGCGGCCCGCCGGCTGGCACCGGCTGCGGCGGTTATGTGGTCGGACAGACCGTGAAGCTCCTGAAAGAGCATCACCTGCTGGATGACACCGATGTGGTGATCTTCGATGTGCTGGGCGATGTGGTCTGCGGCGGTTTTGCCGCGCCGCTGCAGCATGCCGACCGCGCACTGATCGTCGCGGCGAATGACTTTGGTTCCGTCTTCGCGCTGAACCGCATCGTGCAGGCGATCGGCGCGAAGGCCAAGAACTACAACGTGCGACTGGGCGGCGTGATTGCTAACCGCTCCGATGCAACGGACCAGATCGACAAATTCAATTCACGCATTGGTCTGAAGACCATGGCCCACATCCCGGCGCTGGATGTCATCCGCCAGAGCCGACTGAAGAAGGCGACCCTGTTCGAGATGGATGAATCACCCGAGGTGCTGGCAGTGCAGCAGGAATACCTGCGTCTGGCCGCGAGCCTGTGGGCAGGCACCGACCCGCTGGTCTGCGAGCCGATGAAGGACAGGGACATTTTTGATTTGCTCGGTTTTGACTGAGCGATGTATCGGCAGCACGCAGGACGGGGCGTAATCCGTCGCTAACCCCAGGAAGGGGGTCTTATGAACGACAGTACAACCTATCAAGAAAAGCGCGAAAAAATAGAAGAATACTTCGATCGCACCGCCGCCGATCAATGGGCAAAACTCACCTCGGATGCGCCGGTATCCGGTATACGCAAGACGGTGCGCGCCGGACGCGACCGCATGCGCGAGACGCTGCTCTCCTGGCTGCCAGCCGATCTGCATGGCCGGCGCATTCTGGATGCTGGCTGTGGCACCGGCGCATTGGCGGTCGAGCTGGCCAAGCGCGGCGCGCATGTGGTGGCGATCGACCTCTCGCCGACGCTGGTGCAGCTGGCGCGTGAGCGTCTGCCGCAGGATCTGCAGGGCGGCAAACTGGAATTCGTGTCCGGCGACATGCTCTCGACCACCTATGGCAACTTCGATCATGTGGTCGCGATGGATTCGATGATCCATTACGAGAAGCACGACATGGTGCAGGGACTGGCAGGACTCGCGCAGCGCACCGCGCACTCGGTGCTGTTCACCTTCGCGCCCAGCAATCCCATTCTCGCGACGATGATCCGCGTGGGTCGCATCTTCCCGCGGGGTGATCGCGCGCCCTTCATCGAACCGGTAGCCGAAGCCGCCTTGCGCAATGAGCTCGCGCGTGTCGCGGAGCTGCAAGACTGGGCGGCGGCGCGCACCGAAAAGATCTCCAGCGGGTTTTATACCTCGCAGGCGATGGAGCTGCGCCGGTCATGAATGAACTGAATGAACAACTGATCGAGATCGTGCTCATGCTGTTCTGGACCGGGTTCATCGGATTGAACCTGTGGCTCTGGAAAGCCCGTCCGCTGGAGCAGGCCACGATAGCGCTATCGGTGAATCACGAAGACGAAGTGAAGCAAGGAGAACCTCATGCAACAGTCCATCACTGAAATCCATTCCGTTGAAGATGCCGCACAGAAGGCGGTGACGAACACGATTTTTTCACCGCGTTTTTATACGACCGACTACGACGCGATGGACAAGATCAACATCGAGCCGGTGCGCGCCGAGTGGGATGCGATGATGGCCGAGTACGAGGGCGACAATAATCATGACCATTTTCAGCGCGACGCCACGTTTGCCGACGAGGTGCGCGATCTGGATGCGAAGATGTCCCCCGAGCTGAAGCAGGAATTTCTGGATTTTCTGGTGAGCTCGCTGACTTCGGAGTTCTCGGGCTGCGTGCTGTACAACGAGATCAAGCGCAATGTCAATAACCCTGATATCAAGCAGCTGATGGAGTACATGGCGCGTGATGAATCGCGGCATGCGGGCTTCATCAATTCCTCGCTGAAGGACTATGGTCTAGGGATCAATCTGGGCGACCTGAAGCGCAACAAGCAATACACTTTTTTCAAGCCGAAATACATCATCTACGCGACCTATCTGTCCGAGAAGATTGGCTATGCGCGCTACATCAAGATTTTCCGTCAGCTGGAAGCGCATCCGGACAAGCGTTTTCATCCGATCTTCCGCTGGTTCCAGCGCTGGTGCAATGACGAGTTCCGTCACGGTGAGTCGTTCGCACTGATCATGCGCGCCCATCCCGAGCTGCTGCGCGGTCACAATGTGCTGTGGATCCGCTTCTTCCTGCTGGCCGTATATGCGACGATGTATGTGCGCGACCATACGCGCCCGCAGCTGAAGCAGGCGATGGGGCTGGAGCCGACCGAATATGACTTCGAGGTTTTCCGCATCACCAACGAGATCACCAGGCAGTGCTTCCCGATTCTGCTGGATATCGACAACCCGTCTTTCCATCGCAATCTGGAGCGTCTGTCGTATTGCGCGCAGCGGGCAGAAGAAGGCAAGCTCGCCGGTGGACTGTTCGGCCAGTTGCGCAAGGCCGCATGGAGTGTGGCGGGTGCGGCGGTGTTTGCGCGGATGTATTTTATTCCGGTGAAGTCCAATGCGCTGCCCGAGACGACGCGCCTGCAGCCAGCCTGGTAAGCGCGAGACAATCAGCATGTTGAGCATATTCAGCGTGACCGGCGTCATCAGCGAGGCATCGGAGTAATGCAGTCATGAGCCAGTACCTGCTGCCCGCTGCCTTTACGGTCTTCGTCTGGTGGTTCTCCACCGGCGTGATCCTGTATCTCGGCCGTCTGCCGCGCTGGACCTTCAAATGGACGATGCTGAAGTCCACGCTGCTGCTCGGCTTTGCAATTGTGGGTCTGTCGATTTCCGCATCGCGTGCGACAGTGGCATCAGCCTATTGCGCGTTCACCTGTGCGGTGCTGGTCTGGGGCTGGCAGGAGATTGCTTTCCTGCTCGGTTATGTGACGGGCGCGCGGCGAAGCGAGTGCCCGCCGGACAGCCGTGGCTGGCGCCGTGCCTGGCACGCGACCGAGGCGATACTGCATCATGAGCTTGCATTGGTCGTGCTGGCGATGCTGGTCTTTCTCGCGAGCTGGGACAAGCCGAATCAGACCGGCTGGTGGACCTATCTGGTGCTGTGGACGATGCGCCTGTCGGCGAAACTGAATCTCTTCCTCGGTGTGCGCAACTTGTCAGAGAATTTCCTGCCGGCGCATCTGTCGTACTTGCAGAGTTATTTCACGCGCCGTTCGTGGAACTGGCTGATGCCGTTTTCAGTAACCGCATCCATCGCGGTGCTGGTGCCTTTATGGATGGCGGTGGCAGTGCAACCGGCCGATGGTTTTGCGGCGACCAGTTTGTGTCTGGTCGCCGGTCTTCTGACGCTGGCGGTGCTGGAACATCTGTTGATGATTCTTCCCTTGCCCACCACCTGGCTATGGAAATGGGGGCTCAGGCTGAAGCCCGAGCCCTGATGCGCGGATTACACTGAGTACGCTGAGTGCGCCGATTCAGATCATGTCAACGATCTTGAAGTCGGTCGCAGACAACTGAGTGCCCGGCGTCAGCACACCGATCAGCACCGCCGCGCTGCTGCCGCTGCCATCACGATCAAAATACAGATTACCGCTCTGGGTATCGAAGATGAAGCGGTCATCGGCATCCTGCGCTTTGATCGCACCGTCACCCGCATAAAACGCCGATTCCGCCAGATCACCCGCTGCGCCGATGTTGGCGAACTTCGAGCGCACGAACACCAGCGTATCTTCGCCGTGTGTGAAATCCTTGATCGTGTCGACCTCGGTTTTGGCATTCGGCGTCGTGTTGAAGACGAATTTGTCCTTGCCTGCACCGCCAGTCAGCACATCCTTGCCGCCATTGCCGATCAGGGTGTCGTCAAAGGCCGTGCCGGTCATCGTATTGACGCCGGCATTGCCGATCAGCGTCAGGCCGTTCTTGACTGCGGAGGCATCGATATCCGCCGCGATCTTGCCGCTCGTGACGGCGATCTTGCCGGTGCCGGTGCCAATCACCACGCGCTCGATGCCGACATCGCCTTCGAACAAGGTCAGCTTGGGGGCGGCCGGTGGCGTGCCGGAAGATGCGCCCGTCGGTGCGGGTGAGGCAGTAGGCGAGAAGCGCACTTCGTCAACGCCGTTGAAGCCCTTGTCGTAGATTTCCGCGGCGCTGTGCTCATCGGGGTGACCAATCAGGTAAATGTCCGAGCCATTCCCGCCATTCAGGTCATCGATACCCCCTTTGCCATTGATGATGTTGTCGCCGCTGTTGCCGGTGATGGCGTTGGCACCAGCATTACCCGTGCCATTGATATGAGCCTCTCCCAGCATGTGCAAGTGTTCCAGCTGGTCGTTGAGCACGAAGCTGGTGGTGGAGAACACCGTGTCTTCACCACCGGCGTCATTGCTGTCCGTCGCCGACACCGCCTCTGACACGCGGTCGCGTACATTGTCAACGTAGTAAACGTCGTCGCCTGAGCCGCCCCACAGCGTGTCGGCGCCTTCCTCCCCCTTGAGAATATCGTTGCCTTCGCCACCCCACAGCGTGTCATTGCCGGTGCCGCCGTACAAGCGATCGTCACCGGCCTCGCCCTTCAGGAGATCATTGCCGGCTTCACTTTTCAGAATATTGTGGCCGCTGTTGCCAGTGATGGTGTTGGCCAGCGAATTGCCCGTGCCATTCAGGTTGGCTTCGCCCAGCAGGGTCAGTTTTTCCAGATAGGCACCCAGCGAGTAATGGATCAGGGAGCGCACCTCATCCATGCCGCCGCTATCCACCGAACTGTCCAGGCTACGAATCTCGCTGACGATTTCGCCGCCGTCAATGAGGTAGATGTCATTGCCGGCACCGCCGTACAACGCGTCGTTGCCCTCGCCGCCGTTGAGCACATCGTTGCCCGCACCGCCGAACAGGCGATCATCGCCGAAGCCGCCGTTCAGGGCGTCATGACCAGCGAGCCCGTTCAACGTGTCATTGCCTGCGTCACCGTTGATGGTATCGCTGCCACTGCCGGCAGTGATCTCGTTGTCGAGCTCATTGCCATCAATGCTGACAGCCGACCGGCCAGTGAAAACAAGATTCTCCAGACCGGAGTAGCGAACCATTTCTATCCGGGCGAATCCGGCGCGCAAGGTATCGATACCGTCGCCTGTGCGGAGACTGGGCTGATCGTCGAGCAGGGTGATCAGATCGTCGCCGTCGCCGGTGTCGATCATCAGCTCGCCATCACCTCCTTTTGCCGTCACGGTATCCTTGCCGGCGCCCGTGTTGATATTGATGGACTGCTCGATATGATCTGGCAGGATGATGTTGACCTTGTCGTCGCCTGCCCAGAGCGCCGCGTTGGCCAGCGCGCCCAACAGCGAAATCTCTCCGGTGACCGGTACCGGAGTGCTGCTGTTCATGCGCACATAACTGCCGTCGTAGTAAGCCGCATTGACGCTGGAGATCGAACCGCCGGTGCTGACTTGGATGGTGGGTGTGGGTACGTCGATCGTGGGTGGCAAGATGTCGATGGTACTTTCGGAAACCTCGGCTTCGGGCGGTGACGTCGCAGTCGTTGCTTGGGCAATTTGTGCTTCGATTTCAGCAATATCGACCGGCGTTGCCCACGTTTGGGCTGGTGTCTCCGGACTGTCTGGCGTGTCCGAGGTTATTCCAACGGAGAAGGTGGTCACCTCTGCGGCTGAGACGTCGAGATCGCCTTTGATATCGGCAGACTTCAGCAGTTTTGTAGCCTTGAAACTCAGCTGAGATAATTTGCCGGTGAGGTAACTGTAGTAATGGCTTGGTCCTTCCGACCAGGACGTCGTCAGAAATGCCATTATCCCATTCAGTTGGGTGCTGGTGTTCCCGAGCACAGAACTCGGTGAGGTATCGACAGTGCTGTACTGATAGCTGGTCAGAGAGTTGTATTCCGGGTAGGGGTGAATCTGATTTCCTGAGCTTTCATAAAAATAAACGGACTCGCCCTTCATCACCGAACTGCTGACATTAGCTTGCGTCACCGTGATCGATTTTGGCATGATAAATCCACCCCCTGCACCCGGCTTGTCACCGGGAATTTCTATTCGTAAGCCATTGACACTTACTGTGGTGTTATTGCCAATGTTCACATTGAATCCGCTGCCCGGCGCTTGCGTTCCCTCTGTTTTCGTCGCATCTATCGCTTGCTTGTGCGCGTTGAACAGCGAGTTCAGGCTGGCGCCCAACGGTGTGGCGAATGCCGATCCAGCATGCTTGGCCGCTGCTTCGCTGAGCTTGATATCGATGACAGCGCCGGGGTTGGCGGGGGTGGTGTTGGTGGTCATGAGTCCTCCGGTTCAGAATGGTGTCGCGGGTATGGCCGCACACTCTGTCAGGAGGACAGGCAGGAAAATGAAATCTGGTTTTGTTGGAAGAGGCTGTAGTTCGAGAGGAAAAACGACGGCTCAGATTGTCACTAAAATGCCACCGCTTCCAGCGCGCATCGGATTGCCGATAATCGCCTAATGCGGGCACATCGCGCTGGAGTCTGGGGGGTCTCAGCGCTTGCCGAGATCGTCTTCCATGTACGCGCGGACGACGTCGTCATAGCTTTGATCGCGAACGAAGCCCATTTTTTCCGCGCGCGCAGTGGCGAAATCACCGGGCCAGGTGCGCACCAGCTTCATGATGGCAGGATCTTCTTTCCATTCGATCCGTGTCAGTGGCTCAGGGCCGGCGACACGTCCCATCGCATCGACCATCTCTTGCACCGTGATGCTGAGCCCGCACAAATTGACTGCACCGGCGCTGCCGAAGGCGGATGCATCGAGCTCATGTGCGTGAATCAGATTGTGCACGGTGCTGCGCGGCGAGAGCACCCACATGCGGGTTTGCGGCGGCACCGGGCAGACCGACACCACGCCATTGAGCGGTTCACGGATCACGCCGCTGGCGAAGCTCGAGGCCGCCTTGTTCGCCTTGCCGGGACGCACCGACACCGTGGGCAGACGCAGCGAACGCCCGTCGACAAAGCCCTTGCGCGCATAGTCGGTGACCATCAGCTCGCACATCGCCTTTTGCGCTCCATACGAGCCTTGCGGTGTGGCGGGCGTGCTGTCCAGTACCTTGGCGGGCAGATCGCCGCCGAAGACAGCGACGGAACTCGTGAAGACGAAACGCGGCCGGTTGCCATTCTTGCGTGCCTGCTCAAGCAGGTAACGCGTCGCATCGAGATTGATGCGCATGCCAAGGTCGAAATCGCTTTCGGCTTCGCCGCTGACCACTGCCGCGAGATGGAAGACGGATTGAATGGCCGGGGTGAGCACCCTGGCGATCGAAGACGGATCAGACACATCGCCGGTCACGGACGCAATGCGCGGGTCGGAGAAGCCTTGTGCCGCCACCTGATCGAACAGCACGATGCGGGTGATGGTCTGTTGCTGGCCATCCTTGCCGGCGAGCGTGCCGCGCTCCAGCAGTTTGTGCGCGAGTTTTGATCCGAGAAAGCCAGCGCCCCCGGTGATCAGGACTTCCATCTGCGTCTCCTTGTTGTTGTTTTAGTGTTGCTGCTGTGATCGACGCACAGGATACTCTGGGGGGCTTGGTTGTGGCAAATGGCTCTCAGGGCTCTCGGCGTGGAAGGGCGCTCAAAATGGCACCGACGTTCCCCGCAGTCCCTGACCTTCCTTCACTGCGCCCTGCTCTTGCCGGAAGATGCGCTCCACCGGCGGATCTTCATGCACGGCGAGCTGCAGCTTCTGCTCGCTGGGCCGATGCAGCATGCGCAGTTCATCGCCAACGATCTCGGTAGTGTGCCTCTCGACACCATCCTTGCCTGTCCATTTGCGCGTCTGCAGATGGCCTTCGATGTAGACCAGTGCGCCTTTCTTCAGATGCTGACCGGCGAGCTCGGCCAGTCGTTTGTACAGCACGACGCGATGCCATTCAGTGGCTTCGCGTCGCGCGCCGGTGGATTTGTTTTTCCAGGCCTCGCTGGTGGCGATCGACAAATGCGCGACCGGCTCGCCGCTGTTCATCGTGCGCAGATCCGGGTCATGGCCGAGATGGCCGATCAGCAGGGCTTTGTTGAGTGTTCCAGTCATCATGGCGTCCTTGATGTTCAGTGAATTCAGCGATGCGTGCGCACATCATGCCGGCGCGTGATGCTCAGTATCCTGCGCGGCTTCAAGTTCAACCTTGCGCTGATCCTTGATGCGGGTGAATTCATCCAGCGCCGACAGGTCTTGCAGCGCATTTGCTGCACGGTACGCGTGCGAGAACGCACGATACAGTTCGTCAATGTTCTCTGCCGTCTCCACGCTGTGTCGCAGGTTCGCGCGTTGTGCCTCGGCCAGCCCGGTGCGCACCGGTTCCTGCGCGCCGCTGTCGAGCCAGGCGAGCAGCTCGCGGCCTGTCTGTTCGTCGGGCCGGAAGATCATGCCGTCGAACAGACGAGTCCGGTCCTTGCCGGCATGTGCCATATGCTGGCTGTCGAGCTCCATGAAAATGGTGAACTCATACTCGATGCCATCGCGCATCACGGGCGCCAGACCGATCTTGCGCACAATCTGCCGGCCCGTGCGTTCATCTTTCTCCTGCACGTATTCGGTCTTTGCACGCATCGTCGCGATCACATGGCAGGGGCTCTGCAGCAGCGCTTCGACCAGGGCATTGTGCTCGGGCGTCACTTGCCGCCAGGCCTGCCAACTGTTGCCTGAGCGATCGGCGATCTTGCCGTGACGATCCAGCGAGCCGCCTTCGCCGCTCCACGCATGCGACAAGCTGTCGACGATGATTGTCTCTGCACCAGCGGCTTCAAGCGCGTGTATCGCTTCGATGTAACGCGCGGGCGTGAAGGGCGGCGTGAGCTGCAGCACGTCATAGCCCTCCGGCAGTAAATCAGCGTAAAGATCGCCGCTGCCATGCTCGGTGTCGATCATGGCAATGCGGCCTCCGAGGCCATGCGCAATCAGCAGCGCAGAGTAAGTTTTGCCACTGCCGGCAGGGCCAGACATGCCGAGCCGCAGTTTGGCGCGGCACTTGGTCGCGCGGTGGATTTCAAAGGGTTTCATCGGGAAGTCTTCCTGTTGTGCGCGGGTTGAACCAGAGAGAGGATGGAAAGTCCTGTGAGTGGCCTCGTACTCTTCGCGCCGCCCCTGCTGGGCATGCCATTGCAGCCCGCCGTCATCGGCGCAGGCAGAGTTGAGGTCGGCTTCCATCGTCCGGGAAAAGCATGCAAATCTTCTTAGACCGGCAATAGGGACAAAGGCTCAACCCCGGCGACGCTTTTATTGCCCGACTCAGAACCTGTCTCGTCAGGTCGCTTGCGGCGTTGGCAGTACCTTGCCGTACGTCTGTACTGTCTGCGGTACTGCCGCCTTGCCATCGACCTAACGAGACGGGTTCTTAGTGCCTCGCTGACTGCCCGTTCAGGCGCGGGGCGGGAGGCCTGTACAAATGTCTAGGTGTCCTGACAATATGAGGTGTAAAGTAATAATGTGGCTATCCGCCCGGCATACAGAATTACAATAATTGCAATTCAACCGCGGGTAAGGGATAACAGGGGGATCGCCATGGAAAACGCAACAAACGGGTTTTTTGCAGGTACGGGACTGGTGGACTTCGTGATTGCGGTCACGTTCGTGGAGGGCCTGTTGCTGTCCTTCTGGAACCTGCGCACCGGCCGGGGGATGCCACTGCGGGATGTCTGGAACATGCTGCTGCCGGGGGTCTTCCTGATGATGGCACTGCGCAGTGTGATACTGGATCATGGCACTCTCGCCATCGCCTTGTTCTTGCTGGCAGCGGGCCTCAACCATACCGCCGATTTGCTGCGACGTCTGCGTCATTACGATGACAGAAGCAGGTTTGAATAAACAAGGCAGACCCGGTGAACTCCGGTTCTGCGGAGAACACATCATGCGCCACAGCTTTCCTTTTTCAGCGATCGTCGGACAGGAAGAAATGAAGCACGCGATCCTGGTCGCGGCAGTCGACCCCGGCGTCGGCGGTGTGCTGGTGTTTGGCGACCGGGGCACGGGCAAATCCACGGCGGTGCGCGCACTGGCCGCCCTGCTGCCGAAGATGAAGGCCATGGCCGGTTGCGTCTATGGCTGCGATCCCGAACCGGGCACGCCCTCGTGCGAGCACTGCGCGCCGTTGAAGGCAGCGGGCCATCCCAAGACCGTGCAACGCGATGTGCCGGTCGTTGATCTGCCGCTGGGCGCGACTGAAGACCGTGTCGTGGGCGCACTGGATCTGGAGCGCGCGCTCTCGGAGGGCGTGAAAGCCTTCGAGCCCGGTCTGCTGGCGCGCGCGAACCGGGGCTTTCTGTATATCGATGAAGTCAATCTGCTCGAAGATCATCTGGTCGATCTGCTGATCGACGTCGCGGCGTCGGGCGAGAACATGGTCGAGCGTGAAGGCCTGTCGGTGCGGCATCCTGCGCGCTTCGTGCTGGTCGGCAGCGGCAATCCGGAAGAGGGCGAGCTGCGTCCGCAATTGCTGGATCGCTTCGGACTGGCCGTCGATGTCAGCACGCCCACCGAGCTGTCCCTGCGCATCGAGGTCGTCAAGCGCCGCGATGCCTTCGAGCGCGATCCCGAAGGATTCACCGACGAGTGGCGCAAGGAAGACGAAAAAATCCGCAAGCGCATCGTGGCCGCGCGCAAGCGACTGGCCGAGGTGAGTGTCTCTGATGCGGTGCTCACGCGTGCAGCGGAGCTGTGCATGTCGCTGGGCACCGACGGGCTGCGTGGCGAATTGGCGCTGATGCGCGCGGCGCGCGCGCTGGCGGCGTATGACGGTGACAAGTCCGTTAACGAAACTCATCTCAGGCGCATGGCCGCGCCCGCGTTGCGCCACCGTCTGCGCCGCAATCCGCTGGACGATGCCGGCTCGGGCACACGGGTCGCCCGTGCGGTCGACGAAGTGCTCGCCTGAGCGCCGATCATTGCTCGACGTCTGCATCGATCGCTCCCTTCAAAAAGAACCGCATGAATGCCCGACAGGATCCCGATGATCATGCACTGAGCGCTGCCAGTCTGTGGCAATGCGCAGTGCAGGTGGCGGCGTTGCTGGCGATCGATCCTTGCGGCCTTGCCGGTGTGCGCGTGCGCGCTGCGCCGGGGCCGGTGCGCGATGCGTGGCTCGATCTGCTGCGTCGCTGGATGGGCGATGGCGCGTGGAAGCGCATGCCGGTGAACATCAGCGATGAACGCTTGCTGGGCGGGCTGGATCTTTCGGCGACCTTGTCGGCCGGACGTCCGGTGCTACAGCGTGGCCTGCTGTCCGAGGTGGACAGCGGCGCACTCATTCTTCCCATGGCCGAGCGACTGCCTCAGGAGACGGCTGCCAGGCTGTCAGCAGTGATCGACCGCAGGGAAGTGATGGTCCTGCGCGATGGATTGAGTGAGCGGCACGACACGCGCTTCGCGCTGGTGGCGCTGGATGAAGGCGCGCATGATGACGAGGCATTGTCGCCTGCGCTGCGCGAGCGGCTGGCGTTCGATATCGATCTGCGCGCGATACCGTGGCAGCTGGTCACCGATGATTCACTAGCGATGATCTCGCCGGAAGATATCCGTGCGGCGCGTGAGCGTCTCGCAGAGATTGAGATGCCAGACGACTTGCTGCGAGCACTGTGTGGCGCGGCGATGGGGCTGGGCATTGATTCGGCGCGGGCGTCGCTGATGGCCATGGCCGCCGCGCGCGCGAATGCCGCGCTGGATGGCAATGAGCAGGTGACTGACGATGATGCGCGAGTCGCCGCGTCGCTGGTGCTCGCGCCGCGCGCGACCCGTCTGCCGCCAGTGCCTGAAGACACTGAACCGGAAGTCGCTGAACCTGAAGCGCATGCCGAGTCGCCCGATCAGGAACCGAATGACCCGCCATCTGCCCAGTCACCGCAAGAACAAACACCGCTGGAAGACCGCGTGCTGGATGCCGCGAAGGCGGCGCTGCCCGCCGGGCTGCTGCTGCAGATGCTGGAAGGCGGTGCGCTCAAGCGCGGCAATGCGGGCAAATCCGGCGCGGCAGTAAAGGCCGGATTGCGCGGACGCCCGGCAGGTTCACGTCGCGCGCGTCCTGCGCAGGGCAGCCGTCTGCATCTGATCGATACGTTGCGCGCTGCTGCGCCGTGGCAGCGGTTGCGGCAGACGACCGCGTCGAACCCACGCGGTGGCAGTGCGCGCATACAGGTACGTGCCGAAGATTTTCATGTCGCGCGCATCAAGCAAAAGACCTCGACCGCCACCCTGTTTGTCGTCGACGCATCCGGCTCGTCCGCCATGCACCGACTCGCCGAGGCCAAGGGCGCCGTCGAACTGTTGCTCGCCGATTGTTATGTGCGGCGCGATCAGGTGGCGCTGATGGCCTTTCGTGGGCAGCAGGCGGAATTGCTGCTGCCGCCGACGCGCTCGCTGGTGCGTGCCAAGCGCAGTCTCGCCGGCCTGCCCGGCGGTGGCGGCACACCATTGGCCACCGCCATCGATGCGGCTGTCGTGATGGCGCAAGGCCTGCAGCGGCGCGGACTGTCGCCGCTGATCGTGCTGCTCACCGATGGCCGCGCGAATGTCGCGCGCAACGGCAGCGGTGGCCGCGAACTGGCGCACACAGAAGCCTTGCAGGCAGCGCGGCAGCTGGCACTGACTGGTGCGGCGGTACTCTTCATCGATACCTCGCCAAAGCCGCAGCCGCTGGCGGCCGAACTGGCCAGCGCGATGCGCGCGCGCTATCTGCCTTTGCCCCATGCAGGGGCTGCCGTGGTGTCGCAGGTGGTGCGCGACGTAAGTCGTGATCTGAGCCGCGACCTGAGTCGTGACCTGAGTCGGGTGAGCGCTCGCGACGGAGCGCGCTGACTTGAGCGCCCGGCTGGTCTGGGAGACAGACGGACGCGACTGGCCGAATCGCCGTCACAGCCGTTTTGTTCATGCTGCCGGACTGGACTGGCATGTGCAGGAATTTGGCGACGCCAGCTTCCCTTCCGATGCACCACGCGTACTGCTGATCCACGGTACGGGTTCGTCCTCGCATTCCTGGCGCGACGTCGCGCCGCTGCTGGCCAAGCGATGCCGTGTGCTCTCTCTAGATCTGCCCGGCCATGGCTTCACGTCGATGCCGCAGCCTGCCGAGCAGTCGCTGACCTCAATGGCACGCAAGCTGGCGGCCTTGCTGAAGGCCTTGTCCTTTGCTCCGCAACTGGTGATCGGCCATTCGGCGGGTGCGGCCATCGCGGCGCAGCTGGCGCTCGACAAAGCCATCGCGCCGGTGGCGCTAATCAGTCTGAATGGGGCGTTCGTGGGCTTTGGCGGGCTCGCCGGTCAGTTGTTTTCGCCGATCGCGCGACTGCTCGCTGCGGGGTCATTCGCATCGCGATTTTTTGCGTGGCAGGCGCAGGATCCGGCGATTGTCGACAAACTGATGCGCAGCACGGGGTCGGTGCTGGATGCGACCGGCATGCGTCTGTATGCGCAACTGGTGAGAAATCCGGGTCATGTGTCCGGCGCGCTGGCGATGATGGCGCACTGGGATCTCGCGCCGCTGGAGCATGCGCTGCCTTCGCTCGACATTCCGGTGTGGCTGGTCGCCGCCGAGAATGATCTCACTGTGCCACCCGTTCAGGCATCACTGGTCGCGCGCCGTTTGCAAAAACCGCGCATCGTGCTGTGGCCCATGCTCGGGCATCTTTCGCATGAAGAGAGTCCGGCGCAGTGCGCTGCGTTGGTGGACGAGGTGTTTTCGGCCTAAAGACCGATCTTTACCGAGCCAGCGCGTCAATAACTGCCTTGGGATTGTGTTCTATGACGTTCAGTAGCACCAGAGCGGGGCCATGAGGGGATCTGTCGCCGCGCTCCCAATGCCTGAGCGTGGCAGTTGAAAAACCGAATCTTGCCGCAAATTGCTCCTGAGTCATGCCGATTCTTGAGCGAAGTGCTTTCACGTCGACAGGGCGTGGACGATGGATGACGGTTCCGGTCGTTTTGCCCTCGGCATGGCGGATAGCCTCTTCGAGGCCTTCTTTTATGCTGTTGAATGCTTTGTTCATCTTTGTCTCTTCCGCCATGTGCCTACCAGTATTCCGCTCAACGCCCAAAGTTCGTTTCTTTCTGCCTTGCTTAAATTCGCCCGGTCTCCCTTGGCAAACAGCGTGATCAGATAAAGCGGCATGTCCTCGTCATGGAAGTAATAGATGACCCGGACGCCGCCGCTTTTGCCATGATTGCCCCGTCGCCAGCGCAACTTGCGCACGCCGCCTGTGCCTTCCAGCAAATCGCCACTTTTGGGATGTTCTGCAAGGTAGCGAATGACATCAAGCCTTTCCGAATCGCTCAGTAGCTTCTCGGCGACTCGAATAAAACAAGGAAGTTCGGCTATCGTCAGCATGATAGCCGAAATCTAATCCAATGGGACGCTATTAGCTAGTTGTTAATGGCGGCCTTCTCATGCGTGTTGGGTTATTTCTGCGGGTGTCGACCGCTCAGAGCCGCTTCAACAAAAACCCGCCAATGGCCGACGGCCCGCTCCCCTGCGCCTGCAACTGAAACACTCCCCCCAGTTCCGCTGGCCCGTTGCCACTGCTGCCACTTCCCACACCGCCAAAGAATCTTGCGCTGATGCCGCCCGCGAGCGCGTCGTTGGAGGCGGCGCTCGTTGCGTAATTCGCGCTGGAGAACGGCAGGGTGCTGCTCAGTGACACGGGTATCGCATCCAGGGTGCCTTCATCAATGCGTGTGCCGCTGAAGGTCAGCGTGATGGTGCGTTTGCCAAAGTCCACGACGGCTTCGGCCTGTCCTGTGATCGGGTAGGAGTCTTCGGCTTTCTGGTAACTGAACCAGCCCCGCAAAAAGCCGGAATAACGCACCGTGCCCGACGTCGGTATCAGGGAAGCACGTGTGACAGCGCCAAACGCCACGAAGCCGCGCCGCATCTTGTTGTGTTCATAGCCTGCACCCTTGGCCCACTCATCGATCATCACCGTGTCTTGCGTGATCCAGTTCGACAGGTTTGCGTGCGCATAGCTCCACTGGTGATAGTTGCGATAGCCCTTGAAGCCGGGGTAGGGCACGCCGACGCTCTCGGCCGACGGCAGCAGCACCAGATTGCCGTTGGCATCCTGAGCTAAGCCAGCCTGCGTGGCGCCTTCTTCGTGCAACCGTGTCGCCCAGAGGTTGTCCGGAGCGAGCCCGCCCCGGCGCCAGTCGCCCTCGGCGGGATGGAGGCCATCTGTCTCGATGGCGGCGCAGTCGCCCGACACGGCGCAGTCACTGCGAGGAAAGTAGATGTTGTTGGCGTAGTTGGCCTGTGTGCCCAAGGCGCCTTTTTTCCAGTAGTCGTAAAAATTCAGGTCGCTCGGCGGGGGCAAGGCACTGAAAGTCACCAGACCCTTGCTGTCGAGCTGCACACGTCCCTGACGCTTCTCGAAGGTTTCGATGATCAGCGGGCGATCCGTCTTGCCGTCCCATGAAATGCCCAGCCTGGAGAGCAGCAGTGCGACGGCGGTGGTGTCGCCGTTGGTCGTGCGGGTCACGCGCACATCCGCGATGCCCCCGGAGGCGGGCAGCAGCCCCCAGGCACTGCCCGGTGCGGGATTGTCAGGCAGCAGGTCATTCATCGAGGTCGCATAGGTCTGCACCCCGGAGGCAGTCAGTCCGATGCCATTCTCCACGCGCAGTATCGTGCTGCCGCTGCACTGCATGTCGGCCGCAGGACAGCTCATCTCCGTGTCGGCGCTGCTACTGCCGCCGGCCAGCAGTGTGGCGTCGCCGCCCCCGCCACTGCCGCAGCCGGCCAGCAGGATCAGCGATACCGACAGCAGACACGGCAGCACCGTGCGTGCGCTTGCCGGGGGCGTGCGGCCCCCGAAAAAAACTTCCCCCATGTTCTCTCCCTGAGTGTGTCTCGGTTGCCGGATGGCGTTCATCTGGCAAGCGAGACCTTAGGGCAGCGAATGAGCGCTTCATTGAGAGGCCACAAAGCTGCAGGCGGGAAGCGCGGCTTCAATCACGCCGGCTTATGAGCGGACAAACCGGATAGCGAGCAGACCCGGGTGTCCATTTCTCTTGACACCTGAGTGTGACAAGCTTAAGTTACACAAGGATCCGTCCAGGTTGGCTGACAGAGCAGCGGACAGAAGGGCGGAAATGACAAGAATGACAATGCCGGCAGGAGGCAGACATGGACAATACGCAGCGCATCGAGGCAGCACTGGAGGCAGCGCTGGCTGCTCAGGAAGGCGCGGACGGGCCGCCCCGGCTGGCGGCCGCGATACGACATGCCGTCTTTCCCGGTGGTGCCCGCATTCGTCCGCATCTGACGCTGGCGGTCGCTCAGGCCTGCGGCGCGGAAGATCTTCACCTCGCGGCGGCTGCAGGCGCGGCGATCGAGCTGATGCATTGCGCATCGCTGGTGCATGACGACTTGCCTTGTTTTGACAATGCGGCCACGCGTCGCGGTCGACCTTCGGTGTTTGCCGCGTATGGCGAGCGGCTGGCAGTGCTGGCGGGGGATGCGCTGATCGTCAGCGCCTTCCAGAGTCTGGGCGCTGCAGGCGCTACCCGGCCTGAACGCCTCGCGCCGCTGTTCGCGACACTGGCGACTGGTGTGGCTGCGCCCACGGGCATCGTTGCTGGACAGGCGTGGGAATGCGAACCGCGTGTGGCCCTTACCGAGTATCAGCGCGCGAAAACAGGGGCGCTGTTCGTCGCCGCCACCGTGTCGGGCGCACAGGCGGCTGGTACGGCCGCCGAGCCCTGGCGCGCACTGGGCGAGTGGCTGGGCGAGGCCTATCAGGTCGCGGACGATATTCGTGACGTGGCGGCCGATCCCGACTCGCTCGGCAAGCCCGTCGGGCAGGATGCGACCCATGGTCGTCCCAGCTCTGCGGCCGAACTGGGACTCTCTGGCGCGATTCAGCATTTCGATCAGCTGATCGCCTATGCCAGTGCATCGATACCCGCCTGCCGCGGCTCGGCGCAGCTGCGCACGCTGGTCAGGCAGGAGTCCAAGCGACTCGTGCCGGTGGAGCTGACGCGCCGCGTCGCGCCCAGTGTCATGCGTGTGAATGCCTGATGGCCACGGCCGCGCTTTCATGGACTGACTGGCTGCTCGGCTGGCGCGACCGGCTGCTCTCCAGCCCGGCCTTTCATCGGGCCGCTTCCGGGTTTCCGCTGACGCGGCCCTTCGCGCATCGACATGCGCGCGAGGTGTTCGATCTGGTGGCCGGTTTTGTGTATTCGCAGGTGCTGGCTGCGTGTGTGAAGCTCGATCTTTTTCGCCACCTGTCTCACGGGCCGCAACCCCTGTCTTCACTCGCCAAGAAGTTCGAGATGAGCGAAGAAGCGGCAGCGCGTCTGCTGACTGCCGCGCAATCGCTGAAGCTGGTCGAGCAGCGCGGCGTGGATGCCTCGGGCGAGCCGCGCTATGGCCTCGGTCGGCTTGGCGCGCCGCTGGTCGGCAATGAGGCCGTGATCGCGATGGTCGAGCATCACGCGGTGCTGTATGCCGACCTTGCCGATCCGCTCGCGCTGCTGAGAGGCAGTGGGCCCGCACCATCGCTGTCCCAGTATTACCCCTATACCGCCGACGAAGCCAGCACGCGCGCGGCAGAGATCTCGCCCGAAAAAGTTGCCAGCTATTCGCGGCTGATGTCGGCATCACAGCCGCTGGTCGCGGCGGAAATACTCGATGCGTTCTCATTCAATGGCTATCGCCACTTGCTCGACGTCGGCGGCGGCGAAGGCCGCTTTCTGGTCAGCGTGTCCGAGCGCGCGCCGCAGCTGAAGATGACGCTGTTCGATCTGCCGCCCGTCGCGGCAAATGCGCGCCAGCGTTTTCAGTCCGCTGGTATCGCCGGCCGGGCCGAAGCTGTCGGCGGCAACTTCCTCGCCGATGAGCTGCCGCGCGGTGCAGACATCGCGTCGCTGGTGCGGGTCATTCATGACCATGACGACGAGCGCGCCACCACCATCCTGACCTCCATACGACGCGCGCTACCGACCGGCGGCACGCTGGTCCTCGCCGAACCCATGTCCGGCACACCCGGCGCCGAAGCGATGGGCGATGCCTATTTCGGCTTTTACCTGCTCGCCATGGGCAGAGGACAGGCACGCACCGCCGAGCAACTGACTGCGCTGCTGCAAGCCTGCGGTTTTGGCAAGGTCAGATTGCTGCCGACACGGATACCGCTGCAAGTGCGGATGCTCGTCGCCGAGGCCGTCTAGCAAACAAAGTGAGTGTCCCTTTGTGGTGCCCTTTGTGGGGAGCCTTCTACAAAGGGACACTCACTTTGTTTTGTGTCCCTGCTCTGCAGAGGCGGCGATCACCCAATTGTCGAGCAGCAGATCGGGCACTCTCTCAAACTCTCGGACATTGTTGGTCACCAGCGTGAGTCCTTTTGCGAGCGCGTGCGCTGCAATCATCGTATCCATCGGGCCAATGGGTGTGCCCTGCTTCTCCAGCCGGGCGCGAACCTGCCCGTAGTGCCAGATCACGGATTCATCAAAAGGAAGCAGGGTGAGTGGTGCGAGAAACAGGGCAAGCGCTTCTTTGTTCCGTTCCGAGCCGCTTTTGGAGACGCCACAGGCCAGCTCAGCCGCCGAGATGCTGGAGAGGGCAATGCTGCCCGGCGCTTCTCGTCTGAACCGCTCAAGGACGATGCCGGGCTTTTTGTTGATCACATAGATGCAGATGTTGGTGTCGAGCAGGAAGCGGCTCAAGGCAGCAGCTCCTCGCGCACCTGATCTGCCGGCTGCTCACGCTGAAGTTCGAAGCCCGGCTCAAACAGGGCAAGCCCGGCTTCCAGGGTGGCCCAGGCGTCATTTTTTGGCAGCAGCAGCACGCCATTGCCGAAGTGCTTGACCATCACCTCTTCCCCTTCGAACCGGTACTCCTTGGGCAGGCGGACGGCCTGGCTGCGGCCGGTTTTAAAAAGCTTTGCAGTATCCATGGGGCACCTCGAGAGATATATACCAAATGATAGCTATCTTTTTGGAGGGGTCAAGTCATGAGAAGTTATTGGAATGAAAATGCTCGCGAGTTTCGTGTCAATCCGGCATGAACTCGCTATTTGTAAATATTACTTGACAGTATAAAGCGTCAGCATAGAATGACACGATCACCTGTAAAGGCGCGCAGGGTGCGCACCGGCTCAGGCTCTACAAAAAGCGCACGGCATTCACCGTGACCAACAGCGAGACAGGTTTGCCATGAACAGCCTGCATCACGAGACAACTGCGCACTACCAAGGCCGGAGGAGGTGGGTATGAACGCGCACGCCGTCGTCGTCGAGCAGCCGCTGACACTGCACTTGCGCGAACTCGCGCTGATTGAGCCCACGGACAACGATCTCGTCGTCGATATCTGCTGGAGCGGCATCTCTACCGGTACCGAAAAATTGCTCTGGTCAGGTCGCATGCCGACGTTTCCGGGCATGGGTTATCCGCTGGTGCCGGGCTATGAATCGGTCGGGCGCGTTGCGCAGGCCGGCAAAAGCACCAATTACAAACAAGGCGAACTGGTCTTTGTACCGGGCGCTGCCTGCTTTGGTGAAGTGAAGGGTCTGTTCGGTGGCGCCGCTTCCCGCGTCGTCATTCCTGCGTTACGCGCACTGCGCGTCTCAGAAACCCTGGGAGAAAAAGGCACGCTGCTGGCACTGGCCGCGACGGCCTACCACGCGCACGTGGCCGCCGGCACCAATAAGCCGGAACTGATCGTGGGTCACGGCGTGCTGGGCCGGATGATCGCGCGACTGACGGTGATCGCGGGCGGCAAGCCGGTGGTGTGGGAGACGAATCCTGAACGCCGTGCCGGCGCGGTTGGCTATGACGTCGTTGATCCGAAAGACGACACGCGCTCCAACTACCGCTGCATCTGCGATGTCAGCGGCGACCCTTCGATACTTGATTCACTGATTGCGCGTGGCGCACCGAATTGCGACATCGTGCTCGCTGGTTTTTACGATCAGCCGATGAGCTTTTCTTTTGCGCCCGCTTTCCTGCGCGAGGCGCGCATTCGCGTGGCGGCGCAATGGAAGCCCGCCGAACTCACCGCGGTACGCGATCTTGCCGAGAGCGGTCAGCTGTCGCTCGACGGACTGATCACGCATCGCAGTAGCCCGCAGAAGGCCGAGGCAGCGTATCGCACGGCCTTTGAAGACCCCACCTGTTTGAAGATGATCCTCGACTGGAGAAACGCACCATGAGCAAGCCCACCGAACACCAGGCAGCGCCAGTGCATTTCATGCAGAAGGAACGGTTGCGCGCCGAAGCCGCGATCGAGCCGGATGCTCCTGTCACGGGCGAAGTCACGAAAGAGACGCAGATCATCGCGATCTATGGCAAGGGCGGCATTGGCAAGAGCTTCACGCTCGCCAACCTCTCGTACATGATGGCGCAGCAGGGCAAGAAGGTTCTGCTGATCGGTTGTGATCCCAAGAGCGATACCACCTCGCTGCTGTTCGGCGGCAAGGCCTGCCCGACGATCATCGAGACCTCTTCCAAGAAAAAACTCGCCGGTGATCCGGTAACGATCAGCGATGTCTGCTTCAAGCGCGACGGTGTCTACGCGATGGAGCTGGGCGGGCCGGAAGTCGGTCGCGGTTGCGGCGGGCGCGGCATTATTCATGGCTTCGAGCTGCTCGAAAAACTCGGCTTCCATGACTGGGGCTTCGACTACGTACTGCTCGACTTCCTCGGCGACGTGGTGTGCGGCGGCTTCGGCCTGCCGATCGCCCGTGACATGTGCCAGAAGGTGATCGTGGTTGGCAGCAATGACCTGCAGTCGCTGTATGTTGCGAACAATGTGTGCTCCGCGGTCGAATACTTCCGCAAGCTCGGTGGCAATGTCGGTGTGGCCGGCATGGTCATCAACAAGGACGATGGTACCGGCGAGGCGCAGGCCTTCGCGGCGCATGCAGGCATACCGGTGCTGTCGGCGATACCGGCCAACGAAGATAGTCGCCGCAAGAGCGCCAGCTACGAAATCATCGGCCGTCCAGACGGTCAGTGGGGCGAGCTGTTTGCCACGCTGGCACAGAACGTGGCCGATGCGCCGCCGGTGCGTCCGAAGCCGATGTCGCAGGAAGCGCTGCTGGGCCTGTTCGCCGCCGACACCGTCGGCCGCGATGTGGTGCTGGTGCCCGCCACCGATGCCGACATGATGGGCCGCGACATCGTCGTGAAGCCTTCGCTCGAAGTGATTTACGACGAGGTCTGAACATCATGAAC
>JACCDY010955086.1_pt1 | contig 29851 bp, 33 predicted proteins | sample 7446391 | NCBI WGS metagenome assembly JACCDY01 (sample SAMN15323451, study PRJNA562643) | freshwater metagenome | isolation source: river surface water | place: USA:Blue River Watershed | collected 2017-08-18 | reverse complement strand
GAAGAAGGAACACCCTTAGACGGCATGGCTTCCAAAGCCTTGCGGAAATCGTTGAGCGTGGTGCCGTATGACACCAGCTCCAGCACAGCGTCCAGCTCGTTCTTTTCAGCAACCAGTTTCTTCAGCAAGTCTTGAACTTCCTTGGCCTTGCCAGTTAGCTCGCCTTTGTACCCAACGACAGCTTTGAGCGAACGCTTGAGCTGCACGACCACTGGGTCTTTGGGGTTCTTATAGACGAACGACTGCAGCACAGCGTGCAAGGCTTCGTGTAGAGCCACTTCAGGGGATTCATTCGCCCGCAAAAATACTGTGTTGGTCTTGGGATCGAAGCGTGGGTCGCCTTCTGTGATGAACTCCAGCTTCACGTCGTTCATCTGGTCATTGACCACATCACGCAAGGTTCCGGCCAGCATGCGCTCAAACGGGGTGCCAGAGTTGCGGATGTACTGCAAGACTGCCTGCAGACCAAACTGACGTTCACCTTTGCCTCTTGGGTTGGCTACGCCTTCTGTCGCGGCTTTCTGCAGCGGGGATACTTCGCCCTGTTGTTCTTTCGCAACACGAACAACGCCACCACGTACATCGGCAACGTCTGTCGTCTCACGCATAAAAGTTTCGCGCTTGGCAGCGGCCCACGCCTGTGACAGCATGGTATCGAGCTGCCTGCCAGCTTGGATGACTTCAGCGCGTGTTTTGCCGGGGGCAACAATCTTGCCCTGCACCATGTCTTTGACCAGACGCACAACAGCTTCGATGTCTTTGGCATTGCCACCGACAGCTTGCCCCAGTTCTGCCAAAGCAGCCTGTACGTTTGCAGCTTGGACTTCCACAGCAGAGACTTGATCCTGTGCGAAATCTGCAGCAGTTTTGGACTTCGGCAGTTTGTTGCGACGCGACACTGCCTGACCACCTTGGTCAAGGTAAACCTTGTACGCACCAGCAAAGTTGCGCAGAGCATCGACAATGCGTTGCTCTTTTTCGCCAGCGCCTTTGCCTACTTTGCCCGATGGGCGGAGCAAGGCGTCACGCACTTTCTTGAGCATCTCAGTGCTCAGCGACGTACGACCGGGAGCTTTAACTGTCTCAGCGCCGCGCACAGAAGCTGGTAGCGGATTGCCAACATCAACAGAGTCAACGTCTTCAATCAGTTTGGCCAGCGGCTTGTCTTCTTCGGTTACGACTGCGGGGGCAGGGGCTGCTGCGGCTGCTGGTGCTTTCGCTCGTTGCGTTTTTGCTTTGACGGCTTTAGGGGCTTGAGTGCCACTTGGTGCTCCGGTAGTTGCGGTGGAAGAAACACCCGCTGCAGCCTGTGCAGCGGGCAAAGCGGCGGCAACTGCAGTTGGAGCGCCGACAGGAGTAACGGGGGCTGCTGGTGCACGTGGGCCAACAAAAGTGCCAACTTGCTGCAATGGCTGCGCCACTTGGAAAACGCCGGGGCGTACAGCCTCGATACCTTCGACACCTTCGACGGGTGCAGGGGCCTGTGTGCGTGGCATTTCGCGCCCTGCGGGGGCAGGAGCTTGATACCCAGCCAAGCTGTCAGGGATGTTGGTCTGGACTTGCGTCAAGCCACCAGCGAGGTTGAGCTCTTGCACGGGTTGTGGTGTAGTCAGCACAGACTGGCGTTGCAGACCAAACGGCTGTGTCAAATCTGTTTCCGCACCGGGCTCTTGAAGCGCAGCAACGTAACGACCAATGGTCTCGTTTGCATCTTTCAGCAAAGCATCGCGCTGCTCAGCGGGTGTATCCGCAGCCTGCAATGTTTCCAATGTCCTGAACAACTTTACGCTGTCGGCTTCGGAGATAGCTGCAGACAGCTCAGGATCACGCAGTGCGTAGGCAATGTCGGCGTATGGCGTTTCGGCCAGAGCGTCAAGCGTCTCTTCCTCTTTCTGACGTACGTCAGCAATGTTCGCAGCTTCTTCGCGCAGCTGACGCTGCAGCCACTCTTCTGCGTTCTGTGGGGAAACACCCTGCTGACGGGCAGCTTGCATCACTTCGAGGCGAGCGGCTTCACGCACCTCGGGCGCTGTGTCTTGGCCATACAGAGCTTGTTGCAAACGCTCAGCGTTGCGCGAACGAGAGATGGAACCACCCAAAGCGAGTGGGCCCAACAACAGTGTCATGCCAGCACCAGCGAGCGCGGAGCCACGTGCTATGCCACCAATATCTTCGGGTCTTGCGCCATACGAACGCTCAATAAGTTCTGTGCCGACGTCTTGCGCAGCCTCAGTACCAGCCTGTAGCGGTACGTTCAGTGCCATACCTTTTGCAAACGGCTTGAGCACACTGGTATCTGTCAAAGATTGCGCCACGCCAGAGGTAGAACGTGCGCCACGAGCCGCAGCTACCGCAGGACGCAACAGTGCGCCAAGACCAGCAGTGGCGACACCTTCGCCAAGGCCTTGGAGGGCAAACACTCGACGTGCAGCAGCTTCAGCGTCGGCTGGGTCAATCCCTTGCTCGATAAGTTTCTCGTATGTATCCTGTGCAGACGAGCCGCCGAACAGCCCAGCTTGCAGTGCTGGAGCCAAAACTTGACCCCCGGGCACAGCCATGAGGCCGAGTGTAGGAACGATACTGCCTACGCCACGCGCACCAGTGACAAGTGCTTCTCCGAGCAACCCACGACCGCGTAAGTCGGCTTCTGTGCCGCGACCGCGCACGTCAGCAGATTCAACAAGTGCTTGGCCAGCCCGATACCCGGGCGCAGCTTCAGAAACCTGTACGCCGTATTGGCGCTCAAGGCCTGTGGGCCTTCCGAGACGAGGAAATGCGCCTTCGCCAACGCGCTCGCCACCTGCATCAGAGAAGTACTTCAGGGCCTGCCCCGCCATCCGAGGAGCGTCTACAGTAAGACCAGCAGCAAACTGCCTACCAATCTCACCCAGAGTGCTGCGAGGTGCAATGCCCAGTGTGTCAGAGAGTTGCGCTACAGACGTACCAGTGCGACGTGCCGCTTCACCAAGAACTTCCGAGTCGCTGGCGTTTGCTAGTTCAGGGAAGGCTTGGCGAATTTTGTCGAGGGCGGACATTAGAACTCCGTTGCTGTGGCTTTATTGCCCCAAGTATAGCCCGCGTAAACGCTCCTGACTAGTTGTGGGAGCTGTTGCCGCTGGCGCTGCAGGCGGTAGCATGGCATTGCTCAGATTCACCAATGACTGCCCTGCGGGAGTAGCCCGCTGCTGCGGGGGAGCATTCCTGCGCATAGCTTCGATCAGCGCGTCTGCAGGGTCTACGACAACATCGCCTTGGGAACTAAGCGCTCTACGCGCTGCAGCGGCGGCTGTTTCGGCAGTGTATCTGACAGGCTTACCGTCCTTCATCTCACCGGAAGGTTTACCGACTAAGTCCTTTGCATAACTAGCAACAGCGGCGGCAGACACTTCTGGACGCTCAGCTCTTGGAAGCGACCCCAGAGGCACCGGCGTACCAGCTTTGGCGTTAGCCATGTTGAACTGACGGATGAGGCCTTGCCCAGCAGGGCCCACTTGCTCTTCTGGTGTAAGCGCATCGTACCGAGCGCGAATCTGCTGGGCTTCTGCGTTACCTGCAGCTTGGTCGTTAAGCATCTGCATTTGCCGACTACGAAGACCAACAGTAGCGTCAGATGCACGGATTTGTGCTTGTTGAGCATCAATACCTGACTGGGTCTTTTGCAACGCCAGCATCCAAGAGCCGATATTCTCAGGCTCAGTGGCTTGCTTGTTCAGGTACTCCGTAGCCAATGCTTCGTTTTTGAACGACTGCGTACTTGTTACACGGCCAGAAGCCTTGTCGATAAAGTTCAGCGTAACCGCACCGCCTTTACCGGGCACAATGGCCAAGTCAGTCTTGTCGTCAAAGTCTGGGTCAGAGTTGTACAACGAGCCAAGCTGCTGCAAGTTTTTGCCTTTCAGCTTGTCTTTGATACCAGCCACAAATAGTTTTTGCTCCGTATCTGAGATACCCAGACGAGTGTTGACAGCATCCTGCCACTGCTTGGGAGTGAACTTGAACTCTTTGAACGCGGCGTCTTTCAACTGAGCCGTAGTGAGGTTGGGGTTCGCAGCAGCAAAATTTGAAAAATTAGTAGCGTTTTGTTGTTCAGCTTCTGTGCGCGTACGTTGGTTAATTTCAAACCCGGCAATCGTCTGCCTAGTTGCAAAATCTTGTTGTGCACGGGCTTCGGCAGTTTTTGCTCGTTCTTCTGCAGCGATAGCACGTTGCTGTTCGAGTGCACGAGCTTCCAGAGCGTCGGCTTGAGCCACGTCACCGTAACGGCGATACACACCTGCGAGTCCTTCCGCACGCAACGGCATTGCAGCTTGACGGGCTTCTTGGCGTGTTGCAAAGTCCTGAGCGCCGCTGGCGATAGAGTAGTCAGGGGCTGTGAGCCCTTGACGGCGTGTCAGTTCTGCAATGGCTGGCTCGTATTCTGCAGCCTGCTCGGGGTTCTGTTCCTGAACAGCGCGTAGCTGGTCGATGTTAGCCTGAAGGCCTTGGCCATACGCACCTTCGGTGACGTTGTAGCGTGCGGCCTCTTGCGCCAAGTCACGAGCTTTTTTAGCCCCGGCAACGGCTTCGAGTCCTTTGCCAATGTTTCTGAAGTCGAGCCGCATATTAAACCTCCACCATATCTACGCCGATAAGGCCGTAGTTGACTGACTTGAATCCATTTGCGTCTGTGAAGACTGCCTCTGGCACGATCAACTCAACTTCGTCTGCCATAACACCTCGGAACGTCTTACCCGGCAAGAACGTGTACTCATACTCGTACAAGTTAAAACCCGATGCTGGGTCAGTGCCGACAAGTCGGACATTGGTTTTGAGGCGTCGATCAGAGAACGCTGTGTACATTGCTGCGCCGCCCTGCAGAAGTCCGCCAACATCCAGTCCTTGGTTCTGCATAGCTGAGTTGTACGCAGAAGTCTGAGAACTAAGGACGTTACCCATTGTCTGGCCTGCCTGCTGCATACCCTGCATGCGCTGGCCACCCGGGGCCATGGCTGTGTTCATACCTGCGGTACCTGCGCCTGTAGCGCCACCGTAAGCTGCTGTCGAAGCGCCTGCAAGGCCACGACCAAGGCCTGTAACGTCCATCCGGCGAGCAAAGCCGAGCTGTTCTGCTTGAGTGCGGGCATTGTTCTTCATCTGGGCCGTGCCGGTAGCCAGCGCGTACTGGCCACGGTTACGCATAGCCAGCGCAGCGGGGGAGTCGATGCTGATACCACGAGCCGCAGCGGCTCGGTCGCCCATAGCCTGTGTCCCCTCAAAAGCACGAGCAGCCTGAAGGGCAGCATCTCGGGCAATTTGCTCGCGGTAATCTTCAGTGCTAAAACGCTCAGCGTCTCGGACAAGTCCTTGCTCCACTGGGCGGAACGTCTTTCGCTGGTAATCGTAATAGTCCTGAGCTTGGCGCATCTGCTGGTCTTGCGCGGCCATCTGCTGATTGGCTACACGCTGGGCCAACGGCAACATGTCTGCGTACTGCTGCCGGGAGAACGCCAATTGCTCTCGACCGAGAGCTTCCATACCAGTGTAATTTGGTGGTGGAGGACTAGATTTACCGCCCATGATTTACTCCTTGCGCAGCCAGCGACATGTGTCGGGCCGCATTACCAAAACGTGCATGTCGGCACCGGGTGCGCCGTCTTTCATGACGAACTCTTCCTCAAAACCGAGGTGTTTGTCAAATGCCAGTATTTTAGGCTCATTTGAGGGAACCATGCCAGTCAATCTTTTCAGCCCACAATGCCTGAACGCGTAATCGCACACCGCCTGAAACAGCGGAATGATCTGTTTGGTCTGCTGGGCGATGGCAATATGGCATGTGGCGTTGGCCCCATTGTAGTTGTTGATGACCACGCCAGCCAGCACTTCATCACCACTCATCACCCCTATAGCGTAGAAGCTGCCCCAGTCAGCGTTCTGGTTGACCCGCTCAGCGACCCATGCGCCGATGCGTTCTGTTTGGTCGTAGACGAGGTGTGCCATGCAGGAGTATCAGTCTGGCTGGTTTTCCTTGTCTTCGGCTTCCAACCGCAGCCACAACTGATTAAAGCTGGTAGCAATTCCTGTAGCCAGTTCGGCTGTCAGCTTATTGTCGATGTTGTTGGCCAAGGCTTGTGCCAAGGCTTGCATAATTTGCTCACGCATTTGTGTTCCTCAGTTTATCTACGAAGTGCCAAAGGTCTTGATTGCGGTACGTCCCGTCAGGTTTGTCTGGTGCCCACTCAGTCGCAGGCCCATTAAGCTCGTCCAAGTCATCCCCTTCAATGATGAACTCTCGCGGGGGATGCCGCTCTACGTCGAATGACTTACCGTCCGCACGGCGAACACCGACAACTACACGGACACGGTTGCCCGGAAGTTCCTCAATCACCATAAAGTCTTCGGTGTAGCTCTGCTGCGGAATTACAACTTCACGAGACATGTGTCTGCTCCAGCTGCGCCACGCGGGCGCTAAGTTCTTGTACGGCTTTTACCAACACCGGCACGTATGATTGGTAGTCTACTGCAAGTTTGCCGTCGAACACCCCGCCGTTGTTAGTGTAGACCAAAGAGCTTTCTTCTTCCAGCAAGTCCCGAACTTCGTTAGCGACGAAACCGTATGTACGCTTGGAAAACGTCATGTGCTCGGTATCCCATAGATAAGTTACCGGACGCAGCTCGTTGATGAAGTCAAGCCCCTTGTCGATGTCGACAATATCTTTCTTCAGTGAACGATCAGATGTTGAGCTGAAGTTGTACGTGACATTATTTGTGCCGCTGCCGGACACCGAGATGGCGATGCCGGAGATACTGTTGTTGGCAGAAAAGGAGTTTGAAACGGCACCAGTGGCACCGTTTAGGGAGCTAACGAGGTTAACTATGGTCCAACCACTACCCGCCAGAAAATGCGAGCCGCTGGGGGCGGTGGCTGTAAGTTGCCCAGTTGTAAGACTGAGTGAGCCGCCGAGCGTAAGCGAGCCAGCAGTCGTAACCGTGCCACTGAGAGTTATGCCGGAGACCGATCCAGAGCCACTGACACTGGTAACCGTGCCCCCGCCAAGGGAAGCAACCAGCCCCCACTGACCATCGTTACGCAGGTACTTGTCGGTGCCGCCATCTGGTTGGGAGTACGTGTACGCGCCCCAGCGGAAACTGTTAGAGCAAGACACCCCGGGGCCAGAGCCAGTAGAGATGCCTTGTACAGCAGCGCCACTTCCGTCGTTAAACCCATACACAGAGGCAACTACACCGGAAGCACTGCCCGTTACAGCGTTGCCGCCAACAGACTTGCCGTAAATCGCAGTCGTGAACAGCCCGCCGCCATCAACTACAAGACCGTAAATCGTCGAAGCCCCGTTAATATAGGCAACCGTGTTCTGGCTAGCAGTGCCGCCGTAAATAAACCCTGTCCCAGACAAAAAGAATTGTCCAGACGATGTGATGTTTCCAGCGAAAGTGGCAGCGCCGGTCACAGCGTCAATCGTGAAGGTGGTGTTTGATGCGTTACGCCCAACAATACCCTTACTTGTAATCGCTACACCTGCACCTGTGGCGTTACCAGAGCCATCAATAGAGATGGTGCCAGTTTTAAAGCCGCCTGCAGATTGAAACGAGATCGTCCCGCTAAGAATATCTGCCGCGTTCTTGTTGAGCTTATTGGCAACTTGTAGTGCTGCGGACGACGCGTTGGCGCTGGCTGTTGATATATCAGAGAGCACAGAGCTTACTGTTTGCGAACCAAGAAACGCGCCAACTTCAATAACCGAATTAGCTTTTAGCGTGCCGAGAATAGTAACGTCACCAGTGGCCGAGTCGATCACAACAGATGGCTGAAACACGCCGTCGGATTTACGGTTAAATCCAGCCAAGAAGCCAGCAGCTGTGATACCTACAGCAGTCCGAACTGTGCCAGAGTACCCAGTTCCGATATTGTTGATGTCGGCAAGGCGGTGCTTAAACAGCACGTACGACCCATCTGGAGCAAGCTCCATCACTGCATTGCCTGAAGTAGCGCCAGCAATAATAGTCGCGGCTCCGCTCGCCAAATCACTTGAAAGGTCAGCTTGAGTGTACCGGTTGACGCCAGCCAGTGACTGAACGGCTTGGGAAGTAAGGGCGTTGTCGTTGACTGTGGCTGCTAGCTGAGCAATGGTGTCCCGCAGGTTACGCTCTGTACGCGCCAACTCAGTGCGCAGTTTAGCGGTCTCGCCAAAAATTTTGCTGGTAGTGGTGTCTACTGAAGCGCCGCTTGAAAGCAAAAGACCGTCAGTGTTATTTACATCTCTAGCAGTTTCTACCGACGCAGTTACATCACGAATCGTGGCGAAACGATCGTAGGGGTTGCCGCGCACACCATCACGAACCTCGATGTACTCTTTGACAGCCAGCACAAAACGATCCATCTCTGCGTTGCCAGTGCGAACAACAGGGATAGCGGGCAGCTTACTAGCTCGCCCTGTGCTTGCTCCGGGAGTCAGCTTGTTTGTCATGGTGCGGCCTGAAGTTCTGCTGTGCTAGATGCTATGGTAAGACTGTTCCAACGGGATGTTCCAGAAATCTCAAGTTCATGCTCAAGAAATTCTCCAGCGGGCAAGCGCACTGGTGTGCGGCTGCTTACAGTAGCCGTGTAGCGCAACACTCCGTCACCGTACCACTTGACAGTCAAGGGGGTTGCAAAGTCGCTCTCGATGGTCAACCAAGCAAAACCCAATGGGCGGGGCAACACAAATATCCCGGACTTCCATGTGCCAGTTCGCTTTGTCGTGTTTGTAAACAGTGACACCACGTTCGCGCCGGAGGCGGCGTATATCTTGTCTGTGATGTTGTCGACGTACAGGGTTGTGGGCGCGCCAATACTAACTACCGACAGTTTTCCTGTGGATATGTTTAGTGAGTATGTTACGCCGGTAGAGCCGTGGAAATACACCACGCCGTCGTGAAACGCACAGAAAAGGCTCGACGGGTTAAGCGCCTGCCAGTCTTCACGGGTGTATATGCCTTGGGTAATCACTTGGATACCTTGGCCGCTGGCCAGACACAAACCGTCTGGGCTAGCGTAAATAACGCCGCCGTCTACAGAAATCATAGACCTAGCAGATACGCAGGACTGCCTGCTATCCATCTTCACAGCGCTCATGCTGGCGGAGTCTGCACCACTGATGTAATAGGGCGAACCGCGTGTACCAACAACCAACGTCTGCCCAAACGAAGCCATGGCGACAATCGGGTGCTCTGTGGAAATCTGGTAGTCCACTGGCCATGCGTACGGAATGTACGGCTCACAGAACGCCACGGTATTCCCAAAGAACCCGGCCATGACGCCGTTGGGCATGCCAGTGAGCCCCTGCAAATTAGAAGGTGGCTCAGCCCACGTCAGGCTAGAAATAACCTCTTGCAGATCAGAGCTCTTGGCAGTGTCTGTTCTTGTCAAAGTTGTTACGACGCCTTCAGCCAAAAACTGAAACGCCGAATCGCTAGCGCCCGTGTTGCTGCGGTAGATACGCCATTTGGAGATATACCTGCCGGTGGGTGGGGATGTGAGGCTTAAACTCACAGTGTCGTTCTGGTCGCCCTCAACCAAGTCGCTCACGGGGGATGGAGCCGACTCTTCACCTCTGTCGGTGACGTACGTATAGACGTAGTACCGTGAGTCTACGACACGATCTACAGCAAGCGGCAGTTTGGCGCTGATGGCCAGTTCATCGTACAGGTTATCAAAGTTAGTTGGCAGTGCGTCTTTTTGTGCAACGTAGTACTGCTCAATTGCGTTGGCACTAGAAATCATCTCCTGAATCGCTGTGGTCACAGAAGAGATGAAGCCTTGGTTAGTTGACACTGACAAGTTGGTTGGCCAGTCAGGGCGATTTTTCCAGTTGGCGCTGCTGATGTAATTGGCTAGCCCTGCGTTGTCTTGGTTGACGTTTATTGTCGCGAGCACGCCTTTGGCAGCGTTTTTGTTTGCTAGCGAAACGTCGTTGTTTATGACAATGTCAGCTTGGTCAGCAAGCCATTTCTGCAGGCTACCAACATCAAGAGACTGCGAGCCGTCGCTAATCGTAGAGATACGAGCATCTACCGCAGCCTTGATTGCTGCAATAGCCGCCGATTTACCCATTGCATAAAGTCCCATGATATTCCTTAAGCCTCGTAGAACGGGGCTGCAGTGGCTGTTCCAAGCATTTCGATGTAGCGCCAAATGGCGGCTGCGTACGCATCCTTGTAGTCGTCAATAGAGTTGCTTACTGGCGCTGAGTTATAGAAGTCTGTGACCGCACGGGTCAGCAATGCAGCACCGCCACGGTTGAACAAGTTGGCAACAAGCTTTTGCTTTTCGACCATGTCGTCGATGAACGCTTTAACAGCCGGTTCGTCTTTGTCGACTATGTCGTTGAGCCGCGTAGCTATTGTTGTGGCTTCAGAGCTTGTCAATAACTTGGTAGCTCCTTGCGTACCGGGCATGTTGATGGCCTGCAATGCGGTAGACAACGCAGAGATATTGACGTCAAACGCCTCAGCGAACGCACGTAACGTAATGCACCACCACTTTGTATGCCCGGTCGCCCACGAAGGAGGTGTGTACCCCACAGGAGCAGTACCAATATAGCCATTGAGCGCTGGATCAAATATCCATGCAGCCTCCTCAACCGTCATGGCACTATACGTACCAATCAACTCATTGGTAGTCGGGTTCAGCGGGAACACCCGTATCACATTCTTTTCAGCAAAATCTTCGTTGCTAAAGGTAGATTGAGGCAACCACCCAACAGCTGGCAGCACGCCACCAAGGCCCACAAGGGCTCGTGTTACCCCCGTAGTAAGCACTGCGTCAATAGCCTGCTGTTGTGCTGCTGCCAGTTCGATCTGCCTGCGTTCTGGGGTGAACGTGTACACCTCGTTCAGCGTTACAGTTGGCTTGACAGTCGGAGCTGGAACGCCTAGTTGACGATCAGAGCCGTCAACACTTATGACGGCTGGAGGCGCGGCCCCGTTTTCTCTGGTGTAGTAAACACGACCAAGAGCGTCATTGTTAAGCTGTGTCTTAACTAAATTTCTAAAGTCAGAGGTGCTCAACCACCCAGTGGTGTCGTTTGAATTTATTGCCCCGCCACTTGTTCTGTCGAAACGGTACAAAGTCTTTGGGTTGGTTACTGTGAGCGGCGCAGTGCCGAGCGTGCTGAATACAGTGGTGTCGTTGGCCAGCGGCCTAAACTCCATGGTCGTGGAGTCTAGGTTTTGCGCTACTTGCGCTCCGCCCTCCGGCAAATTGCGCGGCAGCAGAGACGGATACAGCCCGCCCGTCCTAGTCAGTTTGATTACAGCCATGCTTTTACCTCACTAAGCCTGATTGTAATTGGGTTCACCCAGTACCGCCAAGGCGTGATTCGTGTGGGCGATGCGGTCATCCAGACCGATTGTGCCGCCGTTGATCTTCTTGGTCAGGGCCAAGTTGTTGCCAGACTCAGCCAGTGCGTTGAGCTTCTGGGTGTCCCAGAACCAACCAGCCGTCAGGGCAGCGTACTGAGGCGTAGCCACCAGATCAGGCTCCATGATGAAGTCCACACCCAGCGCCTTGCCTGCGTGATAGTAATTTGCAGACCCGGTCAGCTGGATGCAACCACGACCGCGAAAACGAAAACCATCACCAGAAGCCTCGTCCCGATTGCCCATGCGGTTGCTGTAAATGCGGTTCGCAATTCTTTTTGGTTGTCGTTCATACTCAGCCGCCTCCTCGGGCGTGAACCCCCATGTGCGCTTTGCTGTACGGGGAAATAGTTTCAGCAGCGTTGCCGCCCGGTAGTTCAGGTTTTCTTCCAGCACGCGGAAGTTGGCGCTCTCATGGCCACACTGACCGATAAACGCAGCCTGCTGGCGGGGCGTCAGGATGTTGAATCGCTCAAAGGTGGCGTTTAGCGCATCGACCCACTGAGGGCCGATGTGGAGTTTCTTGAGTTGTTCAGCGTTGAGCATTGATGATGTTCCTCATGTTGTCGTAGGCGTCGATGCACGCATTCAATTGGTTAATCGCCCTGTCCCCATCGGCTGCAATCTGTGCAATCAGTTGGAGGGTTTGGCGTTCGGCTTCGCTGGCTCCACTGGCACTAGTATCTGGGTCAGGCGCTCTGTCAGATTGGCTTGGCGCTTGGTTGCTATTTCCGCTGGCAACGGGGGCACTTGCGGGGGCTTGTACGCAACTTGCGGAGGGGAGGCGCACCCTGCCAGCAGCAATGAGGCGATTGAGATCAGTTTGCTTTTGAGCGACAACATCGTTGGCCTTTCTCAGTTCAGTTTCTTTGTCTGCGACGGCCTTGGCCATCTCCTGCTCTTTGGCTCTCGCCTCTTCGTTCTTCTTGGCGATCTCAGCTTGCATCTCGGCATCGCGGTCGCCCCAGCCACTGTTGTAGCCGTATTTGTAGATGCCAAAGATTGTCAGCAGCACCAGCAGCACTGCTATGCCTGTGCGCTGTATTGAGGTCATGATGCTTCCTTACGAGCCGCTGCAATCTCTGCACGGTCTTCTTCAGGTTCTTGGTGCTCTGGGGGCGTTGTTGGTGGTGGGCCGGGAGTCCAGCTTTCGTCGAGCTCTGGATTCTTCCACACTGGCATAGCCCCAAATGGCTGGCTTGGCAGGCCATACGCAGACTGTGGAGGTGCGTAACTGCTTTGGTTGTACCCGCCCGTCGTTGGTTGGTACATCGGCTGTTGTGGGGGCTGCGGTGGCGGGGGTGTAAATGCTTTGGCTGCTGTAGATACAGCCCGCTTACCCACAATGCCGCCAATACCGCCTACGATCAGCAGCACGATGTCGTTGAGCATCTTGGTATATGCCTGATCAATGGGGGCCATTGACTTGATCGGCTGCGTCACAAAGGTCACTGAGTACAGCAGGGCGAAGACGATACCCGCAAGGATCAGTGTGATCATCACGACCACAAAGCCCCATACCCTAACTTCGAGTTCCTCAGCGGTCAGCTTTGGCGTCTGTTGATTGTCTAGTTTGATCAATTTGCTTCTCCAAGATAGGGGCTACCAAATACTCAGGGCACTGCTGTGTGAACAAACACTTGGGCTTTTGACAGTCTGGTTTGTAGAAGTTGTCAGGGTTCTGGCATGGGTATCGGTATCGGTCTTCACAGCCGACCAGTGCCAACACCGCCAAGATCAGTGCAATGTGTTTCATGCGCGTACATCCACAATGTGTTGTTGGGCCTTACTTGCTTCAATCAACTTGGCGTGATGCTCTTTTGTTTGCTGAGCATTGACTTGCAGCCGCTTCAAGTTCTGTTCGCTAACCAGCCGAGAACGCTCTTGCAGCTCTTTCAAGTGTCTTTGGTGCATCTCGACTTTCATATGCCTATGTACTCCAATGCTGCTTCAATGATTCGCTCTGCGATGTACACGGGCAAGTATTGGAGCAAGTCAAACCCCACCCAAACAAAGGCGAGATAGCAACTGATTTTGAGCCACTGGTCAAAACCGTCTTTGACTTCTTTCCACTTGTCCACATCAACCGCACCCAACAGAGGAACAGTACGCGATCACCTCAAAAACAAGGTACATGATGATGACAGAGATAACCGTGATCAGTGTGATCCCAACGCCCAACTCAATCATCTCTTTGCGCTTTTTGGCGGCATTCAAGGCACGAGCAGCTTCGCGTCTTTCTTCTTCCCGGTCTTCCTTGTTCATCTCCATGACGCGAACCTGAATCTGGTTCCAAACGTCCATATTGTTGGTGGAGAAAAACAAGTTCTTCAGCTCAACCTCAAAATCCTTTTGGGCCTTGATAGCCAGTTCGATTTCGATGGCCTTGCCCATGTTGGAGCCGCCAGACCTCTTGGCCTCTCTAGCTGCTTTGGTGGCCGTGTGCTTGGCGTCAAAATACTTGCCGATCAACGGCCCAAGACTGGCCACGTTGTCAACAGTAGCTGACGCTTTCTTAATCATGTTGACTGCAGTGTTAACTGCAGCTAACGCGGTTACCGGATCAATCATTACAGCCCCCTAACAGCAAACAGGGCGACTTGCAATAGCCACCACACAACAACGATGCCGATGGCGATTTTAACTCTCACATCAGTGTAGACACAAATACTTTGACGCACCAGACGATGAGCCCGACAAGAAGGACCGCAGCGATGAAGCTAACGGCCCAGTCTCTCATGACTTGTCGGCTTTGCCGTCTAACTTATCAAAAATTTGCTTCAGTATCGCTTTTACTTCAGCGATGTCAGCACGGTAGTCTTCTTTGGCCACATAGCTGTGTGGCAACTCGTTTACCTTATCTTCCAGCTTTTGAATTTTTTGCGTCTGGTTATTGAAAATCCACGCGACAAAAAAGCCAGCTGCGCTGACTACAAGGTTAAAAAGCTGCTGGTTATCCATGGTTTACCTCGACTGCGAACTGGGAGCATTGTAGTTCAATACGCCTCGGCCAAAGCCGCTAAAATTTCCCCATAACATGCAACCCAGTCGTCAAAGCTCTGGGAAAAGACATTTATGAATGAAGTCATGGACTACCTCCGGCTCGAAACCAAGTGCCGCCATAACTCTTGGCGTATGTGGATTTTGCTTCTGCCAGTGGCAGTAGCGATTCTGCTGCGTAGTGTAGTCGGTTGAAGTGGCTTTGCCAATAGAGCCAAGGTAGTGACTTAAGTTTTCAAGAACGAAGTTGATGAGCCGCTCTAGCTCTTCTGGGTCTTGGATATTACCGGCAGCTACCATATTGCCGCTAAATATCTGGCGGGCCCACTCGGGAAGCTGGCGCTCTTTACTCCACTGCTGAGAAGCTGCACGATCTGCGAACCAGTTGTCAAGTGCTGTAGGCACAACGGTGCTGAAATCGTGGAACGCGCCCGTGACTTTGGTGGCCCCAGCGATGAGATCGAAGCCAAAGATTGGCGATGGGTCGTTCGTGTGGGGGAAAATGCACAGGTGCATCATGTACAGCTTGCTTGTCTCCCGTGCATCAACAATGTCCAAGTGTGCGCGGCGGAAGGTGCTGCTACGCCACAGGTGGTTTACCCACGGGTAGTCGTGTCCTTCGTCATATGACTCATACTCAGCGAGCGCAGCTTTGATGCGCTCTGCAGCAGCTTCAAGTTGGGGTATCAGCGAACTCATGAGCCAGATCGTCAAAGAGCTTGAGCACAAAGTCAAACGCTACGTTGGCCTCGTCAGCCAGATCGTCGGTGAGCTTGGCACGCAGTTTGGCGACCAGTTCAGAGCGATTCTTGAACTCGTACATCATGCCGCTACCGGGCACTTTGGACTTGATCATCTGTCCGCCGTACATATCGCCCATGTGGCGAACGTAGAGGTGCGCAAGCACATTGGGCACTGACGCAAGGTACTCGGCGTACTCTTGAGCTGCGGGCATGACTGGTATCTGGTCTACAACATTAAGCTCGGCAAAGTCGCTTAGGATGGCGTCAGCACGCTCGATACCATCAAGGTCGTCAAGCAGTCCATCAGCGCGTGCGCGGGACTCAATAGCGTCGTAGACGCGGACCATGTTAAACAGGTAGACCGCGTAGTCCCGCTTGGTCATATTGCCAGAGAACAACAACGTAGTGAAGGGGTGAACCTCCGCTGCGTCGTGCTTAGCCTTGATCGCGTCTCTCAAGCTCATTTAGCTGGAGGAATGGGGGGAACGATCTCTGACAGGTCTTGTACGTTGGCGTACGTGATGGTCATGTCGCGCAGCTGCTGTCGGTATGCAGCCCACTCAGCCTTCTTCTCCGCAGAAAGCGGGGCGTCGGGCATCTGCGTCCAGTCACTGTTGGCCAAATGGAATTGGCGAGGTCTGCGAACCCACTCGTTTAGTTTTTCCTCTTGAGTCAGCTCACGAGTCATCAGGACATCGCGAACTACTCCGTCTTCGCACAGCTCGTAGCCATTGCTGGAAACGACGATCTCGCTCGGCGGAACGTTTCTCCGCTCGAACTTAGCGTAGCTATTCTCGGCAAGGAACTGCTGAGTGATCTCAGCCAGCTGGAATACCTCCAGCAGGTTGGTTTCCAGTAGGGGGTGATCCACCGGTACGCCGTCAATAACCTTGATGTACAAATTCATGTGCTACTCCTGAGATTGCTTATGGCAGAGCCGATGGTGTTACGTTGAGCGTGTTGGTGGCTGGGAAGGCGCGGTTCTGACCCCAGATGATGCGAACGCCACCTTGGCCACCGAAGCCACCAGCACTTGGCCAGCCGTCGCCCTGACCTCCTCCGCCGCCGCCGTAGGTTCCGCCTTGCAAATTGCTGGAGGTTTCAGCAGTGCTTGAGTACGGGTTCTCGCCATACATGCCGCGATCACCTTGACCAACACTCGGGCTGGTGCGGCCCATGTTCCAGTTCCAAGAGCCGGAGCCCGGCCCGTTCCAAGAACCGGGACCGCCAGCGCCACCCGACCCACCGCCAGATACAGTCCAAGGCGAGGAGCCGCTGATGCCGCTGTCACCCTGTCCGAGCAAGCCAACCCCGCCGCCAGAGGCATAGCCATAGGTAGACGAGTAGCCGAGGCCTGCGCCACCGCCACCACCAGCGGGAGCGTTACCACCAAAGTTGGCACCGTTTCCTGCGTAACCGCCAGCACCTGACCCGCCAGTGTAGGAGCCATCAGAGTTGCCGCCAGCTCCGCCGCCGTCACCGAACCAGCCGCCACCAGTAGTGCCGTTAGAGTTGGGTCCGCCGTTACCTCCTACACTGCGATGGCCACCGCCGTATCCGGCAACAGTTGTCAAGCTGATGAAGAAGGAGTTTCCGCCAATCAAGCCACCGCTTGACCAAGACCTCGAACCGCCAGCAGCGCCAACCTGAACCGTATAGCTCTGGCCGGGAACAACGGGGATGTTGTTCCTCCAGCCGAGGCCTCCGCCACCTCCGCCAGAGGCGGACGAGTTGTAGCTAACTGGCCCGTTGCCACCGGCCCCCACCGCAACCGCAGAAACTGAACTAACGCCATTCGGCGCGACCCATGTAAAAGTGCCTGTACCGACGTTTGAACCGAAGAGAGATTGGCCTTGAATGGTGAAAAAGTAGAAGCTACCTCTAAACACCTTCGTGGCAGTGAACCCGTTTGCGACGGCAGAGATCGTGAAGTTGTAATTGATCGGTGTCGTGCTTGAGGCGGGAGCGGTGCCGGTGATCGCTCCGGTGCTAGTGTTCATCGACATTCCGCTCGGAAGGCTGCCACTTGAGACCGAGTATGTAATCGTCCCAGAGTTGACGGTCGCCGTCGCTGCGTTGATTGTGTATGCCTGCGAAGGGGTTATGGAGGTCGGGAATAGCGACGAAGAAAACAGCGGCACACTAGCATTCGAGACCAACGTTATAGGCCGCGTGACAGTCACGTCCCCGCTTGTAACAACAATGTTGAAGTTGTACGTGCCAGCGGTGATGGTCTGGTTACCGTCGGAGAGCAAACCGTTTTGGCTGATCGTCATGTTGGGCGGAATGTTGCCCGTGAGCGACCAAGCAAATGTGCCGCCGCCACTCGTGAAGAGCGCCCGATACTGCTGATCCGAGAAGTTGGAAGCCGTGTTGATGGTGAAGCTGTAGCTGTCGCCAAGAATCGCGTTGTTGACTGACTTGGCGTCCACATAGGTCTTGACCGCCTGCTCTGTAGGCACGGCCACGTTGCTGTTGCCAGACAAGGTGCCATCAGAGGAGAACTCGTTGATGGTCTCGCCGAGCTGCGCACCGATCGAGCCGAGACGAAGCGATGTCAGTCCAGCCAGATCGAACGCGCTGGCGTTCAGAGTGGCACGGCCAGTCGCTTGGTCAATGCGGAAGTACTCGCCCACACGGAAGTTGCCGTCTTGATCAGTAGACACGTAAAACACGCGCCCCGGGAAGGCTTCGTCTGTCTCATTGCCCTGAGCAGGCGGTTGAGTTGGTGCGCCGGGGTAGTTGGTTGTGGCCACACCGCCAGTGCCGATGCTCAAGAAGTCGTGACCCGTCAGACGAATCTGCGAGTACATAGAGCGCAGAGTGACCGCAGCGCCAGATGGAGAGCCGGTAGGTTTCTCCTGAGCCAGCACCACAGCAATCACGCTGCTTGTGTTGGTGTAGTTGCCACTGACGCTTTGAACCACATAAGAGAAGCTGTCGCCAGCGATCTGGATCGACTGGCCCGGGCGAGGGCGTGCGGTCAGGTTGTTCATCACCATGACGAAGCCGCGCTGGTTTTCCAGTGCGCCAGCGCTTACGGTGCCAGTGCCGCCTCCGGTGAAGGTCAGGGTGTTGCCAAGGCTGAATGTGCCAGTAGCGCTCGTGACGTAGACTTTGTTTGCGGTGGTCTGCACGTTGGTCACAATAGCAGTCGCGCCGCTGCTGGACGTCACTGTGTCGCCGACGTTGATGTTGCCGCCGCCGTACAGGAAGTTCAGCTGCTGACCGAGCAGCGCACCAACGGCTGGAGCCTCAGCAGCATCAAATCCGCGAGAGGTAGCGCCCCAAGTGCCATAGCTGTTGTTACCATTCAGCGCACGAATCTGACCGCCGCCGGAGGCCGTGTAGCCGAAGTAGCAGTAGTAGGTGAAGCACGAAACAATCTCGGCCTTCGCGCCGTCCTTGACCCAGTAGCCAATACCGTTGTCGCTGATCACGGTATAGCCGTGGAAGATCATCGACTTGTTGCCGCTGGCGTGGACCGAACCATCTACCACAGCACCGATCAACCCGTTACCGATTGCAGAACACTCAAGCACGTATGGCGACTTGTGGGTGACCGGGCTTGCAGGGTTCAGGCGAGCAACCACGCCACGGATAGTGGAGGTAGTGACATCCTCAGCGGTCGAGCCGGGAACCCAACCTGTCATGCCGACAAAAGTCATCTTGTTCAAGATGGCTCCGTCACTCATCAAGAACATGGTGGACTGGTTGTTCGGCGTGGTGCCGTCGTCGCTGTTGCCAGTCTTGGGCTGAACGATCGTGGTGCGCTGGTTGTCACCAACGATGGCCACGTTCGAGGGCACGGTGATTGGCAGCTGCTCAGAGTACGTGCCGGTCTTCACGAAGATCGTGGAATTGGCCGGTGCCTGCTGGCAGGCGTACTTAATGGAGGCGAAAGGAGCCGTTATGTTTCTGCCGTTGGCTGTGGTGTCAGCGCCGTGCGGAGCAACGTAGAACACGTTGGCCGATTGCGTTGCGCCAATCCAGTCGATAGCACCGTTGGGAAGAACGGTGAGGGACTGGCCCACGTCGTTGGCCTGAATGGCGGGCAGAACGTCGCTGCCGCCAAGTACAAACACTTCCCACTTGTTGCCAGTTAGGTCCGTTGCAAACGCGCTGCTAGACGTGTGGTCTTCCTTGGCGATGTAGGCAGAGCCGACACCGTCTTTGACGACGTCATCCTTGAGGTAAGCGACGGCTGTAGCCCATGCGCCCCTCCAGCGGATGCCGGAGTTGAACTTCTGCCAACGGTTCGCAGCCAGATCGGCAGCGAATGTGGTGGAGGCGTTGCGCACAACGCAGATGTAGGTGTTGCCACCGTACGAGACAACGTCGTTGATGAAGTACTCGGTAGAGGTAGCCCAGTCTCCGCGAGAGCGGATGCCGGTGTTGAAAAGCTCCCAGCTGGCGGAGTTCAGGACGCCGCTTGCGTTGATCGGAAGCTGATTGGTGTTGTTGGCGATGGCCTTATACAGGTTCGCTCCGTACGCAACTACGTCACCGGGGACGTAGGCAGTCGAGCCACTCCACGCACCAGCAGCGGAAATGCCCTCGACCAGCTTGTTCCAGAAGGTCGTGTTGGTTGGGTTGTTGCCGCTCGTGTCCTGCTTGGCGATGTAAGCAGACGCGCCGTAGGAGACAACGTCGTTACGCTGGTACTGAGCAGAGCCGCTGTACACACCTTCGTACTGAATGCCGTCAGCGAACTGAGACCAGAAGGAGATGTTGGGCGGGGTGTTGCCGGTTGTATCGGCGATGGCGATGTACACCTTGCCGCCGTGGGCAACACCATCACCAACCTTGTAGGCAGTGCCAGTGCTGTACGCACCTTTGAACTTGATGCCCTCGACCATCAATGCCCAAAAGTCCGTGTCGGTGGGCAAGTGGCCGGACGTCTTCAGCCCGTAGGTGTAGACGTAGACGTTACCACCGTACTTGACGATGTCGTTTGATTCGTAGGTGGTAGAACCGTTCCATTCACCAGCAAAGTGGAAGCGCAGTTTTCCGAGATCAATTAGTTGTGTCATAGGAATTTCACCATCAAGTGGCCGTTATTGCCCCATTGGAACGCGAGAGTATCGCGTGTCCAAACCCATTGTTTGTAGTCATTGGCGTCGATGACATTTTCTTGTGGCAGCACCACAGGAGAGCCGTCGTTGATTTTCTCGACGTTGAGATTACCCGTGGCTAGGTCGAGACGAAAACCGTAGAAGGTCTTGTCTGCGAGGTCTGAACCTTCGTAAAAACCAGCCATCACGCAACTCCTACCAAGATTGAAGCTATGACATCAAAGCTGTTGTCCAGCACACTGGCCGCAACTATAGCATCTCCAGCCACCAGCACAAGTTTATTTCCACGCATCAACTCTTCGCTCTCGCCGTTACCAATGCGCTTGTTGTTGGAAATGTAAGTGTCGCCGCCTGCCTTACGGAGAATCAGACTGATGGGCAAAATGCCACCAGTCTTGTTGGCCACGTTGCAGCCGATCAAAATGGCTTTTACGCCTGTGGGCACGGTGTAGACCACTGTCTCGCCGTTACCCACATTGTTGGCTGTAGCGTTGATGAAGCTCGTTGCCATGATTACCCCAGTGCGATCGCCAACACCAATGCGTCAGTGTTGGCTTCATCTATGACCTCCTCAATCCGGTCTCTCAGATTGATGAAGTTCTGGTCAACTTCAGCATTTGTCAGCGGGCTACCCTTGGCCGTATCGCCAACCTCTCGGGTGATGATCTGTGCTTCCATGAGTCGCCCCTAAAATTAGCTGACAGTCACTGTCCAAGTAACAGTCATAGAGTCGCCAGCTTGTTTGTTCACAACTGGGAACACTGTACGGCAAAGCATTGTGCCACCAGAGCTGTTGTTAAAAATACCCGACTCTGTTACAGCGCCAGTGCCCACGCCAGCGGCGAAAGAAGCAATGTATGTGATCTGGTTAGCCGCAACAGTTGTGCTTGTGAGCGCGACGCGAGCGCCAGCGATCTCGGTTTCCAGCGTGGTGTTTGCCGCAGCTGCCGCTGTCGTGCCAGTGCCCAATGTCATGTGTGACATCACAGTAGCAGTAGCATCCTTCATGCGGTTGACGATGAAGTTCAAGCCAGTATCAACCACCAAGTTTTTCAGCAGATGGTCTTCTTTGACTTGGCCATCAGGGCCAGTCAAAACAACGTGGAGTTGGCCACTGGCCTTCAGGTTTTCGAGAGTGTTCATCTCAGTTCCTTATGAAAAAATTCGCTCTGTACCTACGTACGCTTGGGAAAAGTAGGTGCTGTCGCAGTAGTCGGTCATAGCCAACAAGCCGCTGCTCCCCACGTTTGCGGATTCCTGTAGTGTACGCTGTAACGCAACGGTGCGCAATTCTGATGTGGGAAGATTTTCTGTAAGGTTTTTGCCTACAAAATTGGTCTGTTCGTCGTCTATGGTGGCTTCACCATAGATGTCGTCAGTTACGCCTACAGTGTCGAAAAAGTTCTTACCTACACCAACCGCAGTTGTATCAGCCGCTGTTTGGTTTTCGTTTTGCGGCGGCACTCCTCCGGCAGCAATGCGGACCACGTCTACGTGTTCAGACGTAACCACACCCGTAGCGTAGTAGGCGTCCAAGAAGAAACTCAGCGAGTCAGTCGTTGTAACAGTGTCGGCCAAAAACTTGGAGAAACTGCGGGTAGTATTGCTGGACGACACCACAGTGTCCTGTGACACTCGTGCTGTAGCAAACTCCAACGCTTCAGCTGTCAGAACTTGGTCGGCGCGTGATGCGCCAAACTCTACGTCGTTGAAGTCACCTACGCTAATAGCGTCATCAAGCTGTTTGGCCGCTGCGAGCAGGGCTTCGTCGCTAGTCGTTGTCGTATCGCTCTGAACGCGGGCGACGTCAAATGTGGTTTGCGTAGCAGTCGGGACAACGTCAAGCAGTACTTTGCTCAAAAACACTACCTGCCCGTCATCCGTCAGCAAATTGGCGTTGATCTCATCCGTAGCGTCAGTGACGTCTTCAAAAAATCGAACAAAAGCAACCGTACGGTTGAACAAGTCATTTGCGGTAGCGCCGTCGATTGCGCGTTTGCCAAACTCTACGCTGCTATCGTCACTCACGTCAAAAACATCTTGACGCGTTGTAGAGAAGCCCTTTGCAACCAAATCACCTGTAGGTACGGTGTCACCCAACACCTTGCTACTATCACGCGTCACAAGCTCCGAGCTCAAGGTCGTATCAACCAGACGCTTGCCCACTGCACGGTCAACCTGATCGGCGACATGCGCAGCATCAGCCAATACTTTGAAGACCTCGGCCAACGCACGGTCAACTGCTTGTATTTCGTCAACACGCAACTTAGACATGTTGAAGTTGCGAATCTCGGTCGCTGTGAATGTGTCAGCTACGTTCAACAGCGTAAAGAATTTACCTGTCTTCACCCCTGTTATAAGCAGAGACGCTTTAATAGACGCAGAAATAGCGCCGCGCTTACCGACCGCTGCTAATGCGGCTACACGCGCTAATGCGTTAACGGTGCTGCTCTGTACTTTGGTTGTGCCAAGAATCACGCGTACGCGTGCTGCCAGCGACTTGTAGGTCGCTAGAGCTTTAAGTCGCGTGGGCTTTGGTGGACGGGCCATTTAGAACTGAGCGCGTACTTGAAACTTGGTGACTGAGTACACGGTCTGAATGGTGGAGTCGGCGAATGTGACTTCCAACTCGCCTTCATACATACCGGGCTCTATATTGAGGTTACCTGCACCGAACTGAAACGCCACACGACCACCGCTACCGGGGGTTGCGTAGGCTTCTCCCGGTGCAGATTGCGACACTGTACCGTCTTCAGCTTCTATGCCAGACTGCAAATAGCCTGTGAGCGTAAACAAAATGTTTTGTGTGCCAGCGGCGCGAAACTTCAGGAGGACGGTAGCGCCCGCTATGTTGACAATAGCATTTGTCAACTCATCAGAGACTATGTAGCGAAGCTGGGGTCTAGTGTCGCCCTGAACCAGTTTAATTTTTTGAGACATGTTGTATCCTTACGCCGCTGGTCGCTGACGCACCATACGAGGCACGCCACGAAAATCACGAACACGGGCGTTTATGATCGCCCGCTCGAACAACCCTTTGTGCATACCCGCCAACGCTACATCCGACCATTCTTTGCCCGGAATCATGGCAAGTTGTGCGATAGCACCACTGACCAGCGTATCTGCGAAAGTCTCGTAAATCCAATCTTCGACGCCAGTGCCGCTCCGGTTTGGCTTGAGTACGGCGTACACCTTGAGCGTAGTACGCTCTGCAGGTGTGGGAAAAATACGAATAGTGTTGTCGGCCTGAACCCAATACTCACGCGGCTCACCAGTCTCGTCTAAATTTTCTGTAGCAACCAAACGTAGGTCAGTACGCGAAAGCGCAGTTTCGCCGTACACCACAGAAATGATATTTTCGACCAAGCCTGTGTCCGTACACAGGTCGTAGTCAACCACGTTGGGAGTCACGTACAGAGTGTCGACTTGCTCACGCCACAGGTGCGTGCGTGCGAAAAAATCTGAAGCAGCAATGCCCAAATACATCTTTATAGACGCATTAGGGCACGACGGTAAATGTGGAGATATGAGGGGGAGAAAGTCATCCCATGTTTTGGCCATTAGGCAACTCCCGGCTGCGATGCAGCGTTGACTTGAGCAGATACGCCTAGAGCATTCTGAAACGCTTGGTAGTGGGCCACAGCTCGTTGGGCGTTCGCGGCCTGCTCCGCATCCTTGGTATACGCACGGTACAGCACATAGTCTAACAGCGCGTTAGCAAATATGTCATCAATGCGAATAACTTCAGTATTCGTCGGGTCCGCCAGTTGAACATCTGTAAGAGTGTGCGGTGACGGAACTTGTGTGTAAACCACTTCGAGGCGAGCTGCTGTTGTAGCAGGCGGGTACACATAAAACTCACGCGGCTGGCGAGCGTCAAACATGTACTCTTCAATGTTGACTGTCTGAGCTTCGCCATACCAACCTCTGCGCTGATCGTCGAGTGAGCGACGGTCCACTAGGCGAACCGCATGCTTGTTGGACGTGGTAGCGGTGTTACGTACGACAGAAAGCAGCCGTGACGCGTTGGAAAACGTAGTTGTAAGCACTTGCCGAGGGCCCGCCACGCAGGCGAACTCCCCGGTCAACGTGTTTGAGTCTGGGCGAAACGTAAGCGTCTCGCGGTAGCTGTCATTGAGCCACAGCTGCAATTCAGACAATGCCCACCGTACAGACGTGGTGTCTTGAAGAATTGTTCTGGCCCGAGTAATCAGGTCAACAACTTTCACGGTGGCCATGGTTTACCTCACAGTTCAGGCTCTACATTAGCCAATTCTACCGCAGTAGGGGCCTCTGGGGTAGGCTGAACTTCAGTAGTGGGCTCTGGGGCTTTCTTGGCACGTTTGGGCTTGGCTGAGGCCTCTTCCGCTGCTGCATTAGAGTGCTCATTGGCCAGTGCCTGACCTTCGTCGGTATATACCCATTCGTCGCCGTTCATGCGGGCGAGAATTACGATCTTGCCATCAACTACAGCACGGGCTTTGTTGGACAGAATTTCTCCGCCAAGGCGGTCGAGAAGATCATGGATGTTCATTGAATGCTCCAGTAAAGTAAAAAGGGGCTCCGAAGAGCCCCTTTATTGTGCCACCGATCAGGTAGCCGAGCCAACTTGGGCTACGACCAGAGCTTCTGGCTTGACAGTCTTGCGACCGTACACAGCCAAACCACGGACGATGTCGCCGAAGTCAGTCTGGTTACGCAGAGGCTCAGTCTTGTTCACGGTCATGGCGAAAGACATTGCTGCCTTGGTGCCAGCGACCATCAAGCGACGGGCCTTAGCGCCAGACACAGCACCGCCAGTGGCTGGGTCAGTCAGACCAGCAACCAGTGCCTTACCTGCAGCGCCGCGAGGCAGCAAGTTGGACACGTACACAGTGAAGCGGTCCAGCATACCGATCTTGCCGCTACGGATGGTCGACTGAGCGTCGCCAGTGAAGTAGGCTTGAGCGATGTTGGATTGCATCAGCAGATGACGATCGTAGGGGCTGATCACCAACCAGCGACCATCTTCAGGCACGTTCTGCTCGTCCAGCACTGTGGACATACGCAGGATCGCCTTCAAGACGTTCTCAGGAGTGGCTTGGTCAACGGGAACAGTGTCTGTACCCAAGTTATAGGCAGCAGAGATAGCACCAGCGTTAGCGCCTTCGTTGGCAGCGGCAGGGCCTTCGGTCACGATGTTGTTGAAAAACACTTCGTTTTCGATGGCGATCTTCAACTGCTTGGCGGCGTCTTCGGTGAACATGTTCATCAAGTTCATGTCGGACTGGTAAGCCAACACGTCGTTGACTTGCACGCCGAAGTACTTGCCCTTGTTCACTTGCATATCTTGGAAGATAGGAGTGGGGACTTCATACGACAGGTTCTGGCCAACGGTGTAGTCAGAGATGCTGATGGAAGGAGCCAGACGGATACGGATGGTATCGCCTTGGTTCTTCAGTTCACCTTCATAGTCGGTGTTGGCGATTTCCGACAACATCGTGTTTTGGTAGAACTTGGCCAGCAATTTGCCGGACCACAGGGTGGGGATGAAAGCACCGGAGTACGAAGGGTTCGTATTGAACGGCGATTGGACTGGGTAGACTGCGGGCATGATGGCCTCCTAAAAATAAAACAGGTTGGGGTTCAACGCTGTGTCACTGGTCACGCGGTTACGCGACCTTCCATGAACGCAGCATCAATTTCAGCTTCAAGTTTCTTTGCCGCCTCGGTTTGCCCCTTGGTTCCCAAGTCTGCTGCCTTACGGAACATTTTTTCGATGTCCGCGTTGGTGTAGACCTTGCCTTTTGGAGAGGCAGTGGGAGCGCTGGTAGCGCCTCGATTTGGCTGAAGTTGACGCTCAAGCTCTTCGGTCTTGTCGGCTTTTTGCTCCACAGGCGCAATGCTCTTTTTGAACAACGCCACGTAGTGTGCAACACCTTCAGCATCGCCTCGGTTGAACGCTTCCTGCGCAACAGAAGATCGTGGGCCTCTGAGCAGCGGGTCTACTTCGTTGAGCCAAGCGATCCACTTGGGATCAGCATTGACTGCTTCAAAGTCCGGCACCATACGGTACAGGCGCTGTTCAAAACTTGCTTCAGACACTTGGGTGCCAGTACTGGTCAGCTGCTCGCGCAACTTCTCATTCTCGGCTCTCATGGCGTCTAGCTCGCCTCGAAACTCTGCTGCCACTTCGCGGGCAACTTTGCGTTGGACTTCAATCAAGTCCTGACCAAATGCTTCAACATCAGCATCAGTCACCAACTTCGTAGGAGTTGCGGGCTTAGCAGGCTCAACTGGCTTGGTCTCAGAGGCTTTGCGGAGGCTATCCACTTGGGCCTTGAGCTCACGCAAGTCTGCATGCAAGCGAGGAACTTCGGCGTCGTACATACCTTTGAGGGTTTTGTACTTCTGCTCCCATTTCTCTTCCGCGACTACTGGCTCGGTCGGCGTCGGCGTTGGTTCGACAGGTGTCGGCTCAGCTGGCTGAGGCTGTGGGTCTTGGGGAGGCTCTGCTGGCTTCGGTTCAGGGTCTGCGGGTGCAGGATTCTGGCCCTCTGCAAGCTGCTTTTCCAGTGCTTCCAGTTCTCGTAACTGCGCTTCTACTTGTTTTGGCAATGCCATTTCAATTTCCTTTAAAGCTCCAACTCTGTCTTAGGCTCCTACTGCGGTCTGCCGTCGACATAATGGTTTGCTAGGACTACAAAAATCGGATCATTTGATCCGGTCGAAGACCTCTGACGATTTTTCAACCGCTTCGAGGAAATCTGATAAGACTTGGGCCTGACCTTGGAGACGATACAGTCGGTGCGGTTCTTCTGCCTGCATCAAGGAGACTTTCGTCTCCTCTAGCTTGGTGCGGAACAGCGCCAGTAGCGCCTCGTTTTCTTGCAGCTTGCAGCGAATTAGCGCTTGCATGTGCTGCCGATCAGGCTTTTGGCCTACAAAAATCTTCATGTGTGGATTCTATACAACAATTTCAAAAAAAGTCAAACTCCGTTCGGCCTTGCTGAAATCATGTTGCCTTCACGGCCACCGACTTGGCTACCATCTGGCAGCATATTCTTTGGCGCTGGGCCCTGAGTCATACCGGGTGCGCCGCCTTGGAGCTCGCCAGCGATCATGGCCAACTGCTCTTGGAGCTGTGCGTTTTGCTGCTGCAGAGTCTGCATGGCTGTAAGTGTCGGACGGTCTGGGACGATCCGGTTGACGTTGCCACTCAGGTTGCGGGCCTGCTCGCGCAGAAGTTCTGCCGCACCATCCATGCCGACGATCTGCTGGGCCACTGGGCTATTGAGCACGATTTGCAAGAACTCGTTACGGCGAACCGCTTCGGCTTCCTTGACCACCAAGCTGGTAGCGCCCTTGGCCACAGCCTTGACGTCACCGATCAGGTCTGGGTCTTTGCTGTAGCGCAGGTTGTCTTGGTACAGACGCTCGATAGACGGCACGATGACGTTGCGGTCGATGTTGCTGATCACCTGCTTGATGCCCTTGCCAGCGTTGCTGATCAGCATGGACAAGCCAGACGACGTACGACCAGCCCCGGGGGAGCTCTCGCCAGTCATGTAGCGTGGGATCATGGTGTCTTCGTCAGCGCGGGCGCTGAACTTCTCGAACACAGCCATCAGCTCATTGGCGTTGCTGTTTGGCTGGAAGAATGTCAGAGGCTGCGAGCCGTCGTTGAACTCAGAGCTCTGGAACTGCCAGATTTTCCATGGGTACATCTCGGTGATGTCCTCGCCGGGGGGCAGGCGTGACACGTTGACACCCACCTGCGGGCCAGAGCTGATGCCCATGTTGTTGGCCAAGCTGCGAGCGGCGGCGTTCACCATGTTCTGTGAGTCACGGCACAAGTCGGCCACGCCCTTGCCAGCCACAGCGCCGGGTACTTTCTCGTAAGACGTCACGTAGTACGGCTTGCGGCCCAGCGGGTCGTAGTTCAGCACAGCGCGGATCACTGTGGAGCCCACCAACCATACTTCGCAGGGGTAGTTCAAGGCTGGGTCAGGAATCTCTTTTTCGGACAAGCCCCAAGTCAACAGGTCTTTACCCGGCACGCTGTCCCACATCTGGAGCGCGTCGATCAAGTCTGTTGTGAAGATCGTCTGGGTGGTGTCCTTGCCCTCGGCGGTAGCCTGAGCGCTGTCAGTCCACAGCCACTCATTGAGGTTGCCCAGCTCAAAAGAGTCGAGCACTGCGCGGATGGCATCGTCGTTGTACCCGGGCACGCCGATCAAGGCCTGCAGGTCTTCACGAGTCATGCGGTGACGCTCAACGATGAAGCCGTCTTGAATGTCCGAAGACCATGGGGCCCAGTACAGCATAAACGGGTCAACACGCTCCCATTCGTTGCGAATCTCTTCGGTGGGCACCAGCTCACCGTTTTGCCACATCATGGTCTTGCGCTTGCGCTTGACAGGGCCCTTGAGCACGGCGTAGGGAAACGTCACCACGTCATCGAGGAACGCGTTCAGTGCGTCTGTCCAACCGCCCTCGATGAGCTGGTCTTCCATCTTCACTTCCATGCGATCAACGCGCTCGTTGGCCTCTTCGCGCAGCCTGCGCATCGCTGCGTCTTTCATCAGGCTGGCGGTCTCACGCAACTGATTGGGGTCTGGCATGGGGATGCCTTGCTCCATCATAGCCTGCAACTGCTGCTGCATGCTGGCCATCAGCTCTTGGATGATTTCTGGAGGCATGGTCGGCTCGGGCGTTGCCTCAAGGCTCCATGGCTTGTCTGTGCCTGTGCCAAGCAAGGTATCACGCAGCCAGCTCGTAGCTGCACGGCACTTCACAGATGTCAACTGGATGTAAATTTCCGAGCCACCTTGGCGTTTGATGTCAGCCAGTTTGTCAGGGTCATACTCACCGTTGCGCTGCCGCAGACACTGCAGCATGCGCTCTTCGATTGTTCGTTTGGCTTCACGGGCAGACTCCCAGCGCTTGCGTGCGTGAGCGGCCAGACCTTGGATCACAGGCTGAGCCTGCATGTCCGTGTTGCGTTTTTGCGACTCGCGCTCCAGATCGCTGGAACGAGCTACGGGGATGAGTGCGATGCCTGTGGCCATGTGCTTACCTTTAAATCACAACTCAGTCCACAGGGCTTTGACCAAGCCAGCAGTCGTTGAGTTATCGGTGTTCGTGATGCGGATGTAGTAGGTGCCCGCTGCAAATCCAATGGCGAAATCTTCACCGCTTGTGATACCAGAGGACTGATTCACATTATCGCCTGTGTTTACCAAGAACAGGTCCAGCGTGGTGCCGCCAGTCAAAGTACCACCGGATGTAACCGTTGTGGTCGACGCACGAGGCACCGCCGTTGTCATGTTGTTGACAGGCAGTCTAGGAACCGTCTGGTTGAAAGTGCCGCCTTCGGTGCCGCCAGCGACAATCTCAACCCGCGCCTTACCCGACATGACTTTGATGGAAAACGCGTTCATGACGGTGTTGCCGGTGATAACTACCTTGACCACTTCCTGCCCTGCGCTCGGAGCAGAGAACTCATGAAACATGAAATACTGGCGGTTTTCCGTGGGGTTCACGCTACCAGTTTCCACGAACATGCGCCCGTACATGCCGTGTACCTGCTCAAACGAATCCTTGACCGGATTAACGTAGTTGGTTGTCATCTGGCTCATATGGCACCCTTAAAGTTAT
>JACCDY010719363.1_pt1 | contig 29883 bp, 28 predicted proteins | sample 7446391 | NCBI WGS metagenome assembly JACCDY01 (sample SAMN15323451, study PRJNA562643) | freshwater metagenome | isolation source: river surface water | place: USA:Blue River Watershed | collected 2017-08-18 | reverse complement strand
GTCTGCGTGGCCAGCACATGCTCGACTTCGGAGGTGCCGATGCCGTGCGCCAGCGCGCCGAAGGCGCCATGGGTCGACGTGTGCGAGTCACCGCAGACCACGGTCATGCCGGGCAGGGTTGCGCCCTGCTCCGGGCCGATCACGTGCACGATGCCCTGGCGCTTGTCGCGCATGCTGAAATAGGTCAGGCCGTAGGCTTTCGCGTTGTCGTCCAGCGTCTCGACCTGCAGGCGCGACACCGGGTCGGCGATGCCTTCGTCACGGTTGGTGGTCGGCACGTTGTGATCGGCCACGACCAGATTGGCGGACACGCGCCACGGCTGGCGGCCGGCCAGCTTCAGGCCTTCAAAGGCCTGCGGGCTGGTGACTTCATGCACCAGGTGACGGTCGATATAAAGGATGGTGGTGCCGTCCTCCTGGGTATTCACCACATGGGACTGCCAGAGTTTGTCGTACAGGGTTTGGGCCATGGCGGGATCGCGCGCAAGGCGCGCCAGATCAGGAAAATCAAGGAAAACAGCCTTGGATTATGCCATATGGACGCGCAGAAACCCCTGATTTTCAGGGGATTTGCCAGAGCCGAGCCGAAAAATCCTGCGGCGCACAAGAATGTCGGGCAGCCTCTGCCGCACGTGCTCGCGGAACGCCCCGCGCAGGGCGGCTTGCCAGCGCCGGATGCCCGGTTTAATGCGCCTTCGCTTGTTGGTAAAGCGGCATCACCCGCTCCGAGTAGGCGGTCAGGTCGCGCATACGGTCGGCGCGCGGCGGGTGGGTGGACATGAATTTCGGCGGTTCGCCGCCGCCGACCTCACCCATCTTCTGCCACAGCGAGATCGCGGCGCGCGGATCATAGCCGGCACGCGCGGCCAGCTCCACGCCCATGCGGTCGGCCTCGGTTTCATGCGCGCGCGAGTTCGGCAAACCGAGCAGGCCCTGATAGGCGTATTCCATGCCTTTTTGACCGATCTGGCCAACGCCGGCCACCGTCGCGAGAATGGAGATGCCGATGCCGGCCATCGCCTGCTCGGATGCGCGCTCGCGCGAGTGCTCGCGCAATGCGTGGGAAATCTCGTGGCCCATCACGGCGGCCAGCTCGTCATCAGTGATCTTCAGCTTGTCAATCAGGCCGGTGTAGACCGCGATTTTCCCGCCCGGCATGCACCAGGCGTTGACGTCGGGCGAGCTCAGCACATTGACTTCCCATTTCCAGCGCAAGGCATCGGGGCGAAAGGCCGTGGTTTGGCGGATCAGCCTGTCGGCAATGCCCTTGACGCGCGCGTACTGTGCAGGATCCGGGTTAAGCTTGCCTTTCTTGTCGGCCTCGGCCATCAGCTGCGCGTACTGCTTGTTCGCGCTCTGCTCCATCGATGCCGCCGATACGGACATGGTCTGCTTGCGGTCGATGCCGACGGCGCCGGCCTGCGTGGTCTGCACGGTCTGGCACGAAGCCAGCATCAGGCTCGCTGCCAGCGCGGCAGCGATGGCTTTCCATTTGCCGTGACAATGGATGATCATGTTCTGCTTCATTCCTTGCTCCCGGACGCCCCCGGCATGGCGGCGAGCAACGCCTGCCAACGATAACTGAATTCTGCCGCAATCCAGCCTAGCAGGCACAAGGCTGCGGCGATCACATAGACCGGTCGGGCGCCCAATGTTTCCCAGCAGGCCGACATCATCAAGCCGCCGACCGAGCCGCCCAGCCCGTAGGAGATGCTGATGTACAAGGCTTGCCCGCGCGCTTGCAGCGGCCCGGCGAACCAGCGCTGCATCGTAGCGACCGAGGCCGAATGGTGGACGCCAAAGGTCGCCGCATGCAGGACCTGCGCGACCAGCAGCAAAAGCAGCGACTCGGCACCCAGCCCGATCATCAGGAAGCGCACGACGCCAATCGCCAGGCTGGCGATCATCAGCTTGCGCACACCGAAACGACGGAACAGCGGCGACTGCCAGTAGAAGAACGCAATCTCGGCGATCACGCCCAGCGACCACATCAGGCCGATCACGGCCTTGCTGTAGCCAATGTCGGCCAGGTACAGCGAGTAATACACATACACCGATGCGTGGGCGGCGATCATCAGGAAAGTGGATGCGAAGAAGGCGATCACTTCGCGCCGCTGCAGCAGGCGCCGCACCGAGGGCACCCCATGGTGCGCGTGGGCGACCTGCTCCTCGCGCATATTGAGCGCCACACCAGCCACCATTGCCAGCATCGCCAGCGAAATCCACGGCGTCAGGCCCACGCCCTGCCAGTCGAGCAGCTGGCCGGAGGCCGTGACCAGCACGATGAAGCCTACCGAGCCCCACAGCCGCAGGCGGCCATAGTGAGTCAGGTCGCCGCGCATCGCCGACAGCATCAGCGCTTCAGACAGCGGGCCTTGCGCGCTGGTGAACAGGTTGAGCATCACCATCAGCGCGAAGAAGAAGCCAAAGGTGTCGCCCCAGAACATGCCGCAGAAAGTCAGCGCTGCCGCCGCCGAGGTCGCCCGCAGCACCAGCACGCGACGGCTGGTGTGGTCGGCCACCCAGCCCCACAGGTTGGGGCCGACGATGCGCATCACCTGCATCAGCGACATCAGCACGCCGATCTGCGCGGCCGACAGGCCGCGATCGGCAAAATACAGGCTGGCGTAGGGCGAAAATACACCGATGTAGCCGTAATAGGCGAAGAAGAACAGCGCGAAATTCAGCGACTGCGCGGGCTTGGATGCAGGACTCACGGTCTTATACTCAAGACGCTGGATGCCGGCATCCGCCGGCATGAGGTTCGGCCGCGTGACATGCGCCGCAGCCGTCATCCCGGCGCAAGCCGGGACCCAGTGACTTCAAAATGCTCAAGCCTTGCGAACTGACACGTCGCCGTTCTGCGCACGGTGGCGCAGCGCATGGTCCATCAGCACCAGCGCCAGCATCGCCTCGGCGATCGGGGTGGCACGGATGCCGACGCAGGGATCGTGGCGGCCGAAGGTCTCGACCATGACGGGATTGCCGTCGCGGTCGATCGAACGACGCGGGGTGCGGATGCTGGAGGTCGGTTTGATCGCGATCGACACCGAGATATCCTGGCCGGATGAAATGCCGCCCAGCACGCCACCGGCGTTATTGGTCAGGAAGCCCTCGGGCGTCATTTCGTCGCCGTGCTCGGTGCCCTTCTGCGCGACCGAACGGAAGCCGGCGCCGATCTCGACGCCCTTCACCGCATTGATGCCCATCATTGCGTATGCGATATCGGCATCGAGTTTGTCGAACAGCGGCTCGCCGAGGCCGACCGGCACGTTCTGAGCAATGACGTCAATGCGTGCGCCGCACGAATCGCCATCCTTGCGCAGCTGGTCCATGTAGGCCTCGAGCTGCGGGATGATGTCGGTATTGGCGGCGAAGAATGGGTTGTCCGGCACATGCTTCCAGTCCTGGAACGGAATGACGATCTCGCCCAGCTGGCTCATGCAACCCTTGAACACGGTGCCATACTGCTGCTGCAGCCATTTCTTGGCGACGGCTGCGGCACCAACGACAGGCGCAGTCAGGCGCGCCGACGAACGGCCGCCACCACGCGGATCGCGAATGCCGTATTTCTGGAAATAGGTGTAGTCCGCATGGCCGGGACGGAAACGGTCGACGATGTTGCCGTAGTCATGGCTGCGCTGGTCCTGGTTGCGGATCAGCAGGCCGATCGGCGTGCCAGTGGTCTTGCCTTCGTAAACGCCGGACAGGATCTCGACCGTATCCGGTTCCTGCCGTTGGGTCACATGGCGCGAGGTACCCGGGCGGCGGCGATCGAGGTCATGCTGGATGTCGGCTTCGGAGAGCGGCATGCCGGGCGGGCAGCCGTCGATCACGCAGCCGATCGCGGGGCCGTGCGATTCGCCGAAGGTAGTGACAGTGAACAGCTTGCCTATCGTATTGCCGGACATGGGATGATGCGCGCGGAGTGCGCTGGAAGAAAATCGAAGCCGTCATTCTACCAGCCGCCGACCCTTGCCTCGGGTCAGCCAGCCGCGCAGCGCGCGCAGGTACTGGGGCTGGCGCACGCACAGCGAGACCAGCAGCACGCCGTTGGCCAATGCGGTGAACAGGAAGATCTGCGGCACCGTAAGACCCGCTTGCAGCAGCGCCATCGCCACCAGCGCGGCGACCACCATGAACAGCGCGTTCAGGATGTTCATGCCGCCAATGGTGCGCGACAGGTGCGAGCGCTCGGAACGGGTCTGGATCAGCGCAAACAGCGGCACGACAAAAATGCCGCCGGCCATACCGAGCAGCGCGCAATCAGCGGCGATGCGCAAGCCTTCGGCATGTGACAGCAAGTCGCGACCCACGCCCACCCACGGCAGCGGCGCGGTGGCCGAGAAATACAAATCCATGCCGAACACGGTCAGCGCCAGCGCGCCGGCCGGCACCAGCCCCAATTGCAGCGTGCGGCCGGACAGCTTCTCGCACAACAGCGAACCGACGCCGATACCGAGCGAGAAGGCCGTCAGCAGAATCACGAACACGATGGGCTCGCCATGCAGCACGTCGCGCGCAAACACCGGGAATTGGGCGAGCAGCATCGCGCCATAGAACCAGAACCACGAGTTGGCCAGCATGGCGACGAACACTTCACGGTTGGCAGCAGAGAAGCGCAGGTTGCGGCCGATCTCGGTGAACGGGTTGAGGTTCACCTGCAGCGCCGGGTCGGCGGCCGGCGTCACCGGCACCGCACGAGCGCACAGCCAGCCCGATGCGGCCACCGCGACGGTGGCGACCATGATGAAGGCGATACCGTGCTGGCCCGAGCTCACCAGCATCGCGCCGGACAGTTGCCCGGTCAGAATGCCGACGAAAGTGCCCATCTGCACCATGCCGTTGCCGCCCACCAGCTCGTCCGGCGACAGGTGTTGCGGCAGATACGCATGCTTGATCGGGCCGAACATAGTCGAGTGCAGTCCCATGCCGACCACGGCGGCGATCAGTATGCCGATCGAGTGGGTGACCCAGCCCAGTCCGGCGAAGGCCATCAGCGCGATCTCGAACACCTTGACCCAGCGCATCAGGGTCGCCTTCTCGTGCTTGTCGGCGATCTGGCCGGCAGTCGCCGACGCCAGCATGAAAGGCAGAATGAAGAGCCCGGCGATCAGGTTGTTCAACAAACCGACATTGATGTCGGTCCATGACGCCGCATCGAAGGTGATGACCGTGACCAGCGCCGTCTTGAACAGGTTGTCGTTGAAAGCACCGAGGAATTGCGCGCCAAAGAAAGGCGCGAAGCGGCGCTGCACGAGCAGCGCGAACTGGCTGGAAGCTGGCAAAGGTTCACTCCTGCAGATGCGCGGCAGCGCTGGATGGCTGCCATTGCTGCGCATTGTAATGGTGCCGCTGTGCCAGAACGAATGGAGCGATTGAGAATGGGAGCGGGTGGCGGGATTGCCACCCGTGCAACGGGCCTGATTATTCTTCGGTCTCTGCCGGCCAGTCGCGGATATACGCCTTCAGCATCTTGTTCTCGAAACTTTGCGCCTCGAACACGGCCTTGGCGACGTCATAGAACGACATCACGCCCATCAGCGTCCCGTCATGGTCCAGCACCGGTACGTAGCGCGCATGGCGCTCCAGCATCAGGCGGCGAATTTCATTGATCTCGGTGTCCGGCGAGATGGTCATGATATTGGACGCCATATGCTCGCCAACGGTACCGGTGGCGATCGAACCACCGCGCTTGTCGATGGCATTGATGACTTCGCGGAAGCTCAGCATGCCCTGCATCTTGCCGTCCTTCATCACCACCAGCGAACCGACATCACGGTCGGACATGATGTTGATGGCCTCGAGCAAGGGCAGGTCGGGCGGGGCGGTGTAAAGGATATTGCCCTTGACCTTCAGGATCTCGGAAACATTCATGTCGCCTTCCGTTTTCTTATGCAGGTGCCGCGCCTTTGCAGCCCCCGGTCGTTGCGTACGGTTGCGGAATGCAGAACCCGCACGCAAAGCTTTGTGCGGGAAAAACGCCTTGGTGTGTTAACACCAAAGACCACTGTAGCGGAGTCATGCCAAAAAAGCCAGCTTGCAAGCGGGCCCAGGCTGCCGCCATCACGCGGCAGTGCAGCACGATGTGCTGTCCGAACCTCGTTCGCCCCGCCTCGGCCACCGCCTATAATCCGACTTCCAATAAAACAACACACTGGCCGCCCGGCCAATGGAGACGCCCGTCCATGAGCGAGCCCAATTACCCCGGCTTTGACACCCTGTCGCTGCATGCCGGCGGCGCCCCCGATCCGGCGACCGGCGCGCGCGCCACGCCGATTTACCTGTCGACCTCTTTCGTATTTCGTGATTCCGACCATGCGGCATCGCTGTTCAACATGGAGCGCTCGGGGCACGTGTATTCACGCATTTCGAACCCGACCAATGCGGTGCTGGAAGAACGCATCGCCGCGCTCGAAGGCGGCGTGGCCGGCATCGCGGTCGCCAGCGGCCAGGCGGCAATGCACCTCGGACTGGCGACCATCGCCGGCGCCGGCTCGCATGTGCTGGCCTCGCGCGCGCTGTACGGCGGCTCACAAAACCTGCTCGGCTACACGATGAAGCGCTTCGGCATCGAGACCACCTTCATCGACCCGCGCGACCTCGACGCGTGGCGCGCCAACATCCGGCCCAACACCAAGGTGCTGTTTGCCGAGACCCTGGGCAATCCGGGGCTGGACGTGCTGGACATCGAGAACGTGGCCGCGATCGCGCATGAACACCACGTGCCGCTGATGGTGGACTCGACCTTCACCACCCCTTACCTGTTGAAGCCACTGGACCATGGCGCCGACCTGATCTTTCACTCGGCGACCAAGTTCCTGTGCGGGCATGGCACGGCGGTCGGCGGGCTGCTGGTGGACGGCGGCACCTTCGACTGGCAAGCCGCGTACGAAAAAACCGGACGCTTCGGCGAACTGTGCGAACCCTATGACGGCTTCCACGGCATGGTGTTTGCCGAGGAGTCGACGGTCGGCGCGTTTGCACTGCGCGCACGCCGCGAAGGCTTGCGCGATTTTGGCGCCGTGATGAGCCCGCACAATGCGTTCGCGATCCTGCAAGGCATCGAGACCCTGAGCCTGAGGATGGACAAGCATGTGGCCAATGCGCGCAAGATCGTCGAATTCCTCGCCGCGCATCCGGCCATCGAGTCGGTGTCGTATCCGGAACTGCGCTCGCACCCGGACCATGCGCTGGCCAAACGGCTGTTACCCAAGGGCTGCGGCGCAGTGTTTTCGTTTGCGCTCAAGGGCGACCGCGCTGCCGGCCGGCGCTTTGTCGAATCGCTGCAACTGTTCTCGCACCTCGCCAATGTAGGCGATGCGAAATCGCTGGTCATTCATCCGGCATCGACCACGCACTTCCGTGTGCCGGACGAACAGCTGGCAGCGTCCGGCATCACCGAAGGCACGATGCGGCTGTCGATCGGCCTTGAGGATGCCGATGACCTGATCGACGATCTCAAGCGCGGGCTCAAGGCTGCGCAGAAAGGGGGCTGACATGAAGATCCCGGTTCATGACGGCCATGCTTACGCATACACCGGCGGCAAGACCTTCAACCCGGCGTTGCCGACCGCCGTTTTCATCCACGGCGCGCAGAACGATCATTCGGTGTGGGCTTTGCAGACCCGCTATTTCGCACACCATGGCTACTCGGTGCTGGCAGTCGACTTGCCCGGCCACGGCCGCAGCGACGGCCCGGCACTGGACAGCATCGAAGCGATGGCGGACTGGCTGAACGCCCTGCTGGATGCGGCTGGCGTCAAGCAAGCCCTCCTGATCGGCCACAGCATGGGCTCGCTGATTGCGCTGGAAGCCGCCTCGAGACAGCCGGCGCACATCGCCGGCATCGCGCTGGTCGGCACCGCTTACCCGATGAAAGTATCGACAGCCTTGCTGGATGCCGCGCGCGAGCGCGAACCGGCGGCGATCGACATGGTGAATATCTGGTCGCATTCGACGATCGCGCAAAAGCCGTCGGCGCCCGGCCCCGGCTTCTATGTGCCCGGCGGCAGCCGGCGCCTGATGCAGCGGGTTAGCCAGCGCAATCCGGAACACGTGTTCTTCACCGACTTCTCGGCCTGCAATGGATACGCAAATGGCGAGCAAGCCGCAGCGGCACTCGGCGCACAGGGTTGTGCCGCCTTGTTCCTGCTGGGCCAGAAAGACATGATGACACCAGCCAAGGCCGCAGCGTCACTGGCGGCGCAATTGCCGAAGTCGCAGGTGGTGAAGGTGGACGCTTGCGGGCACGCATTGATGGCCGAGCAACCGGATCAGGTGCTGGATGCCTTGTTCCGGTTTGCGTCCTCGGCACTGAAAGGCTGAAAGCCAGGGGCTGCGATTCGGCAGCAAGCTGACGCCGGCCTGCAGTTCACCTGACGGAAGGGACAGCGCCAAAGTAATCGGCCAGCGAGGTCGATAGTCCCTGATCGGTGACTTGCGCGACGCGACCGGCGAGTGCCGACTCGGGCAAGGGCTCAAAGGCGAAACGACGGAACACGTCTGCCAGCGTCAGCCCGGCAGGATTGGCCAGCCAGGCCCAGCGTTCCTGACGCAGTTGTGAACGACGGCGCAGCCGCAGGCCCGGCTGGCGATCGGCTCGAATGCGCCCTACCCATCCGGCTTCCAGCATGCGCTGCAGTAGCGCTTCCGATTCTTCGAAACCAAGGTGCGTGAGTTCGCGTATCCTCAATGCATCCACCGCTGCATGGCCGGCGCGCGCATCGATCAGGACCTTGATGATGGCCATCGCATCGAGGAAGGCACTGCCGGGCGCAGCACGGTGCCACCAGCGCTCGTAACGCACCACCGGCAAGGCCGCCGCCACTGCCGCACCCAGTAATGTGATCAGCCAGAACAGGTAGACCCAGATCAGGAAGATCGGCACGACCGACAACGCGCCGTAAATAGCCCGATAACCACCACCGAGGTTGATCGAAAACGCGAAACCGCGACGCGTGATCTCGAAGCCCACCGCCGCCACCAGGCCGCCGATCACCGCCTCACGCCAGTCGACGAAACGATTCGGCACTGTCAGGTAAAGCAGCGCGAACGCCAGGGTCGACAGCGTGATCGAGACCAGCAAGGTGAGGGTCATGCGCAACAGGTTCCAGTCGCGCGTGGCGACCGGGCTCAGCGGCAGCAATTCGGAGGCCGCCGTCACCGATGCGCCGATCAGCAGCGGGCCAAAGGTCATCACACCCCAGTAGATCACCATCCGCTGTACGAATGGCCGCGACGTGTTCACACGCCAGATGCGGTTCAGCGTGCGATCGACCGTTCCGAACATCATGATCGCAGTGACGATGAGGAAGATCGCACCTAGGGCCGACAGCCGGCTGGCTTTGGCCGAGAACTGGCTCAGGTAATCAAGGATGGTATTGGCTATGCCTTTGGGCATCAGCGACTGCACGAAATACGCTTCCAGCGATTCACGGAACGTCGTGAACAGCGGGAAGGTCGTGAAGATCGCGAAAGCGATGGTCAGCACCGGCACCAGTGCCAGCACCGTCGTGAAGGTCAGACTGCCGGCCACTTCCGGCAAGCGCTCTTCGCGCAGGCGGCGCATCACGAAATGCAGCAGGTCACGCGTCTGCGCGCGCGTCCAGCGCGTGCGTGCAGTGGCGGCGACGCCACCTGTGGTTGCCTCCGATGACGGTGACCGGGGTTGCGGTGCCTGTGGCGCCGCCCGGCCCGGTGCTTGCTTTGCCGGGGACTGCGATGGTGGTTGGGACGACGAAGGGCTCATCACCCCTATAATACCAAGCCATGTCCCCGCCCTTGATCAAACTGCTGGTGCTCTATTACTCGCGCAACGGTGCCACGCGCAAACTTGCCGACCACATTGCGCACGGCATAGCCTCCGTGCCGGGTTGCGAAGCCGTGCTGCGTACCGTGCCTGCCGTATCCACAGTCACGGAAGCGACCGAAGCTGCCGTGCCTGCCTCCGGCGCGCCTTACGTCGAACTGTCCGACCTGCAGGAATGCGCGGGGCTGGCACTCGGTTCGCCCACGCGTTTTGGCAACATGGCGGCCGCCCTCAAGTATTTCCTCGATGGCACCAGTGGCGAATGGCTGTCCGGCACACTGGCCGGCAAGCCCGCGTGCGTGTTCACGTCAACCGGCAGCCTGCATGGCGGGCAAGAGACAACGCTCGTATCGATGATGCTGCCGCTGCTGCACCATGGCATGCTGATCGTCGGCCTTCCTTATACCGAAAGCGCGCTGATGACGACCTCCAGCGGCGGCGCGCCGTACGGCGCGACCCACTGGGCCGGCGTAAACGGCGAACAGCCGCTGTCCGCCGACTCGCGCACGCTGGCTGTCGCACTCGGCAAGCGCCTCGCACACACCGCAAGAAAGCTGCACGCATGACGCTCACCCCCGTACAGGTGCGCCTGCACCAGTTATCCGTTGCCAGCCTGGTCGGCCTCGTCGCGCTGTGCGTGCTGTGGGAGCTGGTCCTCGCACCGCTGCGTCCCGGTGGTTCGTGGATGGTCATCAAGGCCCTGCCTTTGCTGGCGCCGATGGCCGGCACGATCCGGCGCAACATCTACACAATGCAGTGGGCATCGATGATGATCTTGCTGTATTTCACCGAAGGCGTGGTGCGCGCGTGGAGCGAGCGCGGCCTGTCGCAAGGGCTGGCCGGCGCCGAGATCGCGCTGTCCTCGATCTATTTCTTCTGCGCGATCTTCTTCCTGCGGCCGTACAAGCGGGAGGCCAAGCGGCTGGCCCGCGAGGCCATCGAAAAAGCCGCCGAGATGCAGGAACGCTGATCCGGCCATGAGCGTCCGCCCCGCCGATGCCACCAACGCGGCCCGTGCCATGGACGGCAACGACCGCAGCGCGGCCTTCCTTGCCGCCTGCGAGGCCGTCGTCGGCAGCAGCCACCTGATCGTCGGCGACGACATGGCGCGCTACCTGACCGACTGGCGCGGCCGCTTCACCGGCAAGGCCCTCGCGGTCGTGCGCCCGGCCGATACCGGACAAGTGGCGGCGATCGTCGGCCTTTGCCACGACTATCGCGTGCCCATCGTTCCGCAAGGCGGCAACACCGGGCTGGTGCTGGGCAGCGTGCCCGATGCGAGTGGCGCCGCCATCGTGCTGTCGCTGGCGCGCATGAACCGCATACGCGATGTCAATCCGATCAATGACACCCTGACGGCCGACGCCGGATGCCTGCTGCAACAAGTGCAGGATGCCGCATCCGCTGCGGGTCGGCTGTTCCCGCTGTCGCTGGCTTCAGAAGGGAGCTGCACGCTGGGCGGCAACCTGTCGACCAATGCCGGCGGCACGGCCGTGCTGCGATACGGTAATGCGCGCGAGCTGGCGCTGGGCCTTGAAGTCGTGACCGCCGATGGCCGCATCTGGAATGGCTTGCGCGGACTGCGCAAGGACAACACCGGCTATGACTTGCGCGACCTGTTCATTGGCGCCGAGGGCACACTGGGCATCATCACCGCAGCCGTCGTCAAATTGTTCGCGCAACCGGCAGCGCGCGTCACCGCCTTGTTGGCGCTCGATACGCCACGCGATGCACTGTCGCTGCTGGCGCTGGCGAAGCAGCGCTGTGATGCAGCGCTGACCGCCTTCGAACTGATGTCCGAGTTTTGTCTGCAACTGGTCGAGAAGCACATGCCGCAGCTGCGCTCGCCCTTTGCCAGCCGCTATCCGCAGTACGTATTGCTGGAATTGTCGGATGCCGAATCGCAGCAGCATGCGTCGGCATTGCTGGAATCGGTGGCCACGGCAGCCATCGAACAGGGCTGGGTGCGCGATGCGGTCGTCGCCGGTTCATTGGCGCAATCGGCTTCGCTGTGGGCACTGCGCGAACACATTTCGATGGCGCAGGCGGCCGAAGGCAAGAACATCAAGCATGACATTGCGGTGCCGATTTCGCGCATTGGCGACTTCATCAGCGACACCGATGCGCTGCTGCACCGCCGCTTCCCCGGCTGCCGCATGGTCACCTTCGGCCACCTCGGGGACGGCAACCTGCATTACAACGTCTCCGCGCCGCTCGGGCAGGACGACAACGTCTTCCTTCAGCAGCAAGCTGCCGTCAACCAGTGCGTGCATGATCAAGTCCATCAATTCGGTGGATCGATCTCGGCCGAACATGGTCTGGGCGCGCTCAAACGCGACGACATACGACGCTACAAATCCGGGACAGAGATGGACATGATGATGGCCATCAAACGGGCGCTAGACCCGCATAACCTGATGAACCCCGGCAAAGTCTTGTAGCGCTGTTTGGCGCCAGCTTCGTGCCGGCGTCCGCTTGCAGACAGGGCCTGCCGTAACAGGAGTCCCGATGACGTTACTTCCCCGATTCGTACGTTGGCAGGCGCCCAGCACGTCCGCTTGCACCTTGAACCCAAGGCCGACTTGCCTGCTGGTGGCGACATTGTTTGGTGCTGCCATCATGTCTGCATTCCCGCTGCCGGCACTTGCCATACACCGGTGTCAATCTGCCGGAAAAACCAGCTACTCCGACCTTCCCTGTCCTGGCAGCTCGCTGATGCGCATCGATGACCCAGTGCGGTCAACGCCGACCGCCAATGAGGCCGATACAAACCAGCAGCGCCAGGCTGCCGAATTGGCCAGGCTTCAGCAATTGCGAGAGTTACGGGAAAGGCAGGATCAGCGCATTCGCGACTTGGCCGCACGCGGTGCCGCGGCCCGCGAAAAGAAATGTCACACGCTGGGCCTGCAACGAAAATGGCGTGAAGAAGACTTGCGCGACGCCAACCTGAGACAGGAAGCCAATGCGCGCAAGCGCCTGCGGCGCATCGAAGAGCGTTACCGGGACGAGTGCCGCTAATCCCTGTACCGCAGGCCTGTCCCGGACCGGGGCAAGCTCAATGGCGATTTTCGCGGAACACTTCGTCCATGGAGGGCGCCGACAAGATTGCCCTCGCCCATGCGTCCAGCTCGTCGTCCGTGGCGCGATTGAGCTTTTGGAGTACGTCTGCAGGCACGTCGCCAAAGCGATGCATCAACTGCCTGGCCAAGACCTGCGCTTTCCCTTCAAGACGACCTTGTTGCATCCCTTGCTGCATCCCTTGCTGCATTCCTTGCTGCATTCCGCGTTCCAAGCCCGCTTCAATGGCCAGCCTTTCGATTGAATTGACATACCGCATATCCAGCTCCTCTTCAAGATTTGAAACAAAATCCCTGATGCGCTGCTCGTCGTCTTTGGGCAAAGCCAGCATGGCATCGATAACATTGAAAAGATCAATGACCAGCTGCCGATCGAAACCATGGCGGTACAAGCTTTTCACCAAGGTTCGCTTGGCACCGAAACGCCCTGACCGATCGCCCCGCGTGGCCTGCGTCGCCAAATGCGCCAACGTAACAATGGCAAAGGGGTTGGGACTATCTGCAAGCATCGCTTCCCGCCCCCGCCAGTCGAGCAATTTAGCTACCGGGTAGTGCAGCCCTATGCGGCATCCCAAAATTTCATAGGAAAAGATTTCCGGCCGCCAGTTAGGTCGTTCATCAGCGAGCACCGCCATGCTCGCTATAGGCTTGCGGAAGCGCTCATACAATCTGTAGTGATAGCAGAACATTCGCTCGGAAAATTTCGCTTGTGCCTGACCTTGTACTTCGAGATGTACGTAGACCCACTCCTGCTCACTGCTTAGCAAGGTGACTTGCACCAGCTTGTCGACAAATCGCTTGCCGAACGACGCATCCCGCCCTAGCTTGCCTAGTTCCTTGTCAAGAAAACTGATTGGCTTTGCCCAGTCGATTTGAGCGTGCGCCTGTGGGAAATAGAAAAGCAGGAAGTCGCAGAAATAACGCTCGATCGCGTCTTTCCATGGACTGTCATAGTCGTCGGCCACCTCGCGCTCCCTAGCATGCCGTATCGGCCGGCCAACTTGCACGATGTGACGCAATGCTTGAGAAATTTTGGCCAGCGGCTGCGGGGGGTTGCGATCAGGGGTGAAGAAAATCACCCAGGCGTTGTGGGATGACTACGGGCGAATCCGCGCAACACAATTATTTGCAAACGTCCTTGCAGACAGGAGAAAAACAGCACTGAACGCCGGCGGCATGAGGCTCCGCCGTTGCGTTTCATGCCTATAACCGGAAAGCCTGCACCGACGCCATCAGGCCGCCCGACTGTTGCGCCAAGCTGTCTGCGGCAGCGGCAGCCTGCTCGACCAGCGCTGCATTCTGCTGAGTGCCTTCATCGATGTGAGCAATCGCACGATTGACCTGGTCGATGCCCGAACTCTGTTCGCGACTGGCAGCGCTGATCTCGCCGATGATGTCGGACACGCGCGAGACGCCCTGCATCACCTGCTCCATCATCGCGCCGGCCTCGGCGGCCAGCGAGCTGCCTTCACTGATGCGGCCAGCCGAATCCGTGATCAGCGCATTGATTTCCTTGGCAGCAGCAGCACTGCGTGCGGCCAGTGCGCGCACTTCGCTGGCCACGACGGCGAAGCCGCGGCCCTGCTCGCCGGCGCGCGCCGCTTCCACCGCCGCATTCAGCGCCAGAATATTGGTCTGGAATGCGATGCCATCGATGACGGTGATGATGTCGGCCATGTGACGTGCCGATTCATCGATGGCCGACATCGTCGACACCACGCGCGACACCATCGCGCCCCCCTGCGCCGCCATCTCGGAAGCCGACGTCGCCAGCTGATTGGCCTGACCGGCATTGTCCGCGTTGTGCCGCACGGTCGAGGTGAGCTCTTCCATCGACGATGCCGTTTCTTCAACGCTGGCCGCCTGCGCCTCGGTACGCGATGACAAATCCTTGTTGCCGGCCGCGATCTGCGATGAAGCAGTCACGATCTGGTCGCAGCCTTCACGCACCTGCTGCACCACCCGCGACAGGCCATCGCTGATGCCATTCATCGCTTGTACCAGCTGGCCAATTTCATCATTTTGCCGGCTGTCCAGGCGGCCGGTCAGGTCGCCGGTGGCGATGCGTTGCGCCAGCGCGCTGGCCTCCTGCAAGGGGCGCGCAACCATATGCCGGATCGCGATGTAAAGCAGTGCCGCGACGATGGCCAGTGCGACCAGCATCGCCAGCAAATACAGGTTGCGCAGCGTGGTGAACTCATGCGTGATCTCTTCGGCATACGCACCGCCACCGATGACCCAGCCCCACTCCTTGAACTCCTGGTAGGCGACGACCTTTTCACGCGCACTGGTCTCGCCCTTTTCCTTGTTGATCCATGGGTAGCGGATCACGCCGTGGCGCTTTTCCAGCATCTCGCGGATGAAGGGGCGGCCATCGCTGTCTTTCGAGTCGAGGATCATCTGGCCTTCCTTGATCGGATGCACCAGCAGTGTACCCATGCCCTTGCCGGGACGGCCGTCGAGCACGTAGAAGTACCCCGTCTCGCCGACCTTCAGCGCACGGATCTTGTCTTTCAGGATGGCCATGTCGTCGGCGATGTTAAGACCGACATACAGCGCGCCGATCACGTTGCCGTGCGCGTCGCGCACCGGCTCGTAGTCGGTCATAAAATCCTTGCCGAACAATTGCGCCAGACCTCGATAGCCCTTGCCCGCAAAAAGGAATGCATATGCGGGATGGCTGCGATCCAGTATGGTGCCGACGGCACGCTCGCCGTTTTCCTTTTTCAGCGAGGTCGCGATGCGGACGAAGTCATCACCGCTGCGCACGAACACGGTGGCCGTGACGCCGGTGCGTTCGGTGAAACGATCCGGGATGGAAAAATCGCCATTGAGCACTGAACCACCATGGCGCATAACCGGCGTCGGCCTGCCGCCCAGTTCGACTGTCTTGCTCACGTCCAGCGACAGGCCGTCCCCGAAGGTGGCGCCAAACATCTTCGAGAAGCGCTGTACCGACGCGGTGACGCCCAGATTGAACATCTGGATCATGTCGGTGACTTCCTGCGCCTGGTCGACCACCTGGGCGACGGCCCGATCTTCCAGCAGCTTCGACGTCGAATAGCCGATGCCGCCGACCAGCGCGGACAGGATCACGCCGACCAACAAGAAGGTCATCAGGGTCAGCTTGGCGCCAATGCCCCAGCTGAGATTGCTGCGAGAAATCGTCATAGTGGGCCGCGGTTCAAATGATCAGGGAATACAGGTCGGTTTACGGCAGGATGGCGCGGCGATTAAGCCGGCGTTGTGCCTTGACCAGTCAATGCCACCGAGCTTAACGACCGGCGCGCCAGGGCCATCAGATAAACTGAACGACAATTCGCCCGCATTTTGCTTGTCGCCAGCAATGCAAGTCGTGGATCATGGTGAACTTGCCAACAAGCCGCCGTCTGGCCTTACCACGCGTCTTGCCCGTCCGCCGAACCCGTCCGCGACCATGCACCGCTATACCCGCCTTCAGCCCCTTGTCTTCGCGCGCCACACGCTGGCCGCGGCCATGCTGGCGAGCGGGACCATTGTCGGTGCAGCTGACTTGTCATTGCTGCCGCCCACGCTCAGCTATGCCGGCGTTCCCGGTGAATACCGCGAAAGCCGTATGAGCTCCCGCAGCACCTTTACCCTGCAACCGGGCTTCAGCTGGTCCACCGCCACCGGGCTGACCGACACCCGCTACAGCCAGGGCGTGCCGATGCGTAGCGATGCGCTCGACTTGTCGACCGGCCCGCTCGTGAAACTGGGCCGCGCCGAGCTCGAACTGCCCCTGACAGCCGGTCGCGAACTGAATAACCTGTATGGCTATACCAACTGGAGCGGCGGCGCATCCAAGCTCAGCGTCATGCTGGGCCCCAGAGACCGGGTGCGGCTCGAGGCCAAGCTCAGCAGCCGAAGCGACCTGGCATCGACACGCACGCGCCGGATCGCGAATCTCAGCTGGCGCCATGCGTTCACCGAGCGCTGGGCGGTGCGTGCCGGGCTGCGACAAATTCATGAATCTGAAAACGGCAGCGAGGAAGACCGGCTGCAAACGGAAAGCTATGCGAGCCTGAACGCGTCATTGCCGGGCGGCTGGGGCTGGAGCCTGCAGGGGACCTTGGGGGAGAGCGCGACGGCGGGCGGAACCGCCACCGTGCCGAAAAACGAGCGCAGCACAGCGTTCAGCATCACGGGCCGGCGCCAGTTGTCGGATCGATGGTGGCTGAGCGGCACGTTGTCGAGCAGCCAGCTGCGCAGCGGCATCGGCCTGCCGATGACCTCGCAGTCAGGCGACGTGAAGCTGCAACGGGATTTCTGAAGCGCGCCGCCGAGGCCGCAGGCAAGGGTGGCCGGGCACGGCATGGCGCGCACGAGCGCGATACAGGCAGGCCGCACCCGGCCATCACTGGCCGGCCTGTCTGCGCGCCTTTTCATACTCGTCGTACGGTGGCAACTCGCCCCGGCTCTTGTCGGTCACGACCGCCTTTGCCTTCTCGGTGCTGCGCACGCCTTCGTACACGGATTGGGAAGAGATTATGCCGCAGCCGACCGTCACTGCAGCAGCAGCGACCACCGCAAACAGGCAGCGGCCGGCCATCGGAAACGGGCGCAGGCTCATCCGGTGATCAGGCTGGATCGAGATGGGTCATCACATCCAGCACCGGCAACGCCGCTTTCACGCGGCTGGCGGCCTCGAACGCAATGTCATGTCCGGTACGGACGGTGGCATCGCCATCGACTTCGATGTGCACATCCACGACAATCATGTCGCCCATCTTGCGGGTCTTCAGGTCGTGCGCGCCGAGCACACCCGGGGTGGCGCAGATAATGTCGTGGATCTGACGGTATTCTTCTTCGGACACGGCACGGTCCATCAGGTCATGCAGCGCATCCCAGCCGAACTGCCAGCCCATCTTCAGCACCAGCAGGCCAACCACCAGCGCACCGATGGCGTCGAGCACCGGATACCCTGCCAGCGCCCCCACGATGCCCAGCGCCACTACCAGTGACGACGCCGCATCCGACCGCGCATGCCAGGCATTCGCCACCAGCATGGATGAACGCACGCGCTCGGCCACCGCCAGCATGTAACGGAACAGCCCTTCCTTCGCCACCAGCGCTGCCAGCGCAACGTACAGTGCCAGCCATTGCACCGGCGCCGCCGACGGATGGATCACCTTGCCCGCCGCATTCCACACCATGCCGATGCCCACGGCCAGCAGCGACAGCCCCAGGAACAGCGATGCCGCGGTCTCGTAGCGCTGGTGGCCGTACTGGTGGTCATCGTCGGCTTCCTTGTGGCTGTGGCGGTTCGCGAGCAGCACCACGAAATCGGCCAGCAAGTCGGACAGTGAATGGATGCCATCGGCGATCAGGCCCTGCGACCCGGCAAGAATCCCGGCCGCGATCTGTCCGCCGGACAAGCTGACGTTGACTGCCGCGCTGACCAGTGTGCTGCGTTGCGCCGCCTGCTGGCGTTCGACGACATTGGCGGGATCGTCCCGATCAGGACGCAAGCTACTTTCCGTCAGCACGCTTCAGCCGTCGCTATCTTCGACCGCCGGCGACACCTTCTCGCGGGCCGGGCCGTATTGGTGATACATGAAGTCGAACAGCTGCTCGAGCAATGCCGTGTTGGCGAAATAGACTTTGTTGTTCTCGCGTGTCTTTACCGACACCAGTTCCAGTCCCATCAGGGATTCGAGCTGCTTGGAAACGGCCGCTGCGCCAAGTTCGATGCGGGCGGCGACGTCAAGCATTTCACGCCCGTCAGGGCTGGCTTCGAGCAGGCATTGGATGATCTGGACACGCTCCTCGATCGACATCGCGCCGAGGTAACGCGCAATCAGTTTGGCTTCCATGGTCGTAGTGACGGTTGGAATGATGGCAATCCGCTATTAGATCACAGCCCGTGGCTATCGCAGAGACTTCAGCTGCTTTTCCAGTCGACGCGCTTCGGCTTCGTGTTCGTCGAGCATGTTTCCCGTCTCGACGGCGCTCGAACGCAGTTGCGACATGCGCTGCACCATGGCTTCGGACGCCTGCCACAGCTGCGAGGGGTCGACCTCAAACTTCAATTCGGGCTCGGGAGAGACCGGCGCTGCAGCCACCTCGGCTGCCGGCGGCGCAGCCTCGGCCGGTGCAGCCGGCTCGGGTTCGTCATTGAAACTTGCCGCCGATGCGGCGGGCGCGGGCACATCGTTGAAACTCGAGGCCGACGTTGCGTTGGGCTGTGCAGCCGTAGCCAGCTGCGCCGCAGGCTTCTGCTTCTGCTTCTCCACATCGTCTGCGCCTTTGGAGAGCTCGGGGGCGCGATCGCCGCGGAATACCTGGTTTTCTTCTGACATGTCGTTCCTTGTTGGCGGCAAGCCTGTCCGCCTGTTTTTAATTTGAAAACGCCCGCCGAAGCACCGCCGGCGCAAGAACAACGCGCATATTACCGCTGCCGCCCTTGCCCACCTGCGTTTCTGCTACAGTTTGCGCATGAACATCGTTGTCGACAAGCCCCCGGTGAATCCTGCATCTGCCCCGTTGACCAAGGCGCCAGCGATGCCTGCGCCGTCAAGCGCATTGTCGCTGCAGGCGCTGAAATCGGCCAAGGCACAAGGCTTGCTGACGCCCCCGAAAGCGCCAATCGAGGTGCCCTCACCGCGAGCCGCGCTGCCGACCGATGCAGAGAAGCTGGTGAGCCAGTACGAACAAGTCGTTGACCAGCTGAACCGCCAGATGCAGGCCAATAACCGCAACCTCGGCTTCGGCATTGACCGCAAGATCAATACCTATGTGATCACGGTCACCGACAAGAAGAGCGGCGATGTCGTGCGCCAGATTCCTGCCGAGGCTGTGGTCCGGGTCGCGCATGCGATTGAAGACCTGAAAGGCGTGTTGTACAGCGCGCAGGCCTGACGGCTGCTGGCGATCGCTGCGTACATACATTGCTCGTTGTGCTCAATTCGCCAATCATCCCGCATCAAATAAGCCCGACCTTCGTCACCGCAGACGGCGTCCCCCGTTGTCGGTTCCGATGGCTACGGATAGTCCGCGCCTCCTGACTCGCCGCATCTTTCTGGAGAGTGTCGGCAATCCTGTCAGATTCTTGTTGCCAACGCCGTTGCCCTGCCCGAATTTACTTCGGACGCAGATCCGGGGCACCTGACAGAACCAACGATGGCCTGAGCAAGAATTCAAATCAACGCATAAGGCTCAGCGGATGATATTGCTCGGTTATCAAAAACAAATTTGTGTGGATTGGCTTTATTGACATCAGCGCTTTTTGTTGACAAGCCAATGCCAAAAACTGTACTAGGACATATTTCAGGCAACATGCAATTTAATAATCCAACAAGTTTGAAATTTAAATGAAAAAAAAATTTCGCGTTTCCCTGGTTCTTTGTCTTGTCCTGTACATCGAAGGCTGCTCGTTCCTTAATAACGGGATTGCGAACAAATCTCAGGCAGCAGAGCCGACACGAACGCAAAGTTTGTTAAAGGCCGGCACCGAATATCTGCAAAAAAATGAAATCGACAAAGCGCAGGCTGTGTTCAACACAGGCTTGAAGTTCGATCTCAATAGTGCTGCCTTGCATTTTTTTAACGCCTTCACATACCAGTTGAAGTACGAACGAGGCGACACGGATAGTTTTGCAGCGGCCGAGGCGGGATACAAAGCGGCAATTGGCCTCGATTCAACCCTGGACATGGCTTATGTCCAGTTGGGCAGACTGTATATGTCTTCAACGGATTACATCGGGGCCAAAAAAGTCTTCGCCTTGGCTGTCGATGCAAAACCCAGATCACCCATTGAGGCATTGTTTGGCCTGGCTCAGTCATCGATGCTGAGCGGCGATCTGAGAACCGCCGTCTTCGCAACGAACAAACTGGATGAACTCAATTGGCAAGACCCAAGGTTGTTCAGGGTCAAAGCTTTGCTCGCAGCAATCGCAAAGCAGCCCAAGCGAGCTGCTGAAATGCTTGATCGTTACTCTGCCCTGGAAAAAAATAAAAAAGAAACGCGCTACATGAGCGCTCGGGTAGATCAGCTTCTGGCAATTAAAACCAAATATGCCTCCGATGAAGAAATCAGCCTCAAAACTCGTGATGTGATTGTGGCGCAAGCCAAATCAGAAGAATCATCTGAAAAATCCAGACACTCTGAAATCGACAACAAGAAAACACCTGAGGAAGATAAGCCGACGGCCGCCACGCCTTCCAGAGAGCGGAAAAACTGGTTCAGATGCGACCCGAGACCATTTCCTGTTTTAGAAAAAGATGCCATACCACTGCTTTCCAATGGCTCGATCGCAGTCAACGAGGAAAATGCCACGGCAATGACCTTGCCAGCGCCATGCGACGGCGAAAAACCTCCACGTGCGATGATCGAGGTAACCATGATTCGCACAGAGGAAACCATTCAAAAGAGCTACGGCGTCAATCTGATGGATGGACTCAGCCTGGGACGCAGCATTACCCAGGCTGCCGATGGAAGCATTACCAAAACGGCCCAGCTGTATAACACCTTGGCGGCGGATGTGACTTCAGCCCCGGTCGGAGCAACCGCATCGGTCACCACAGGATTTTTGAACTATTCACTCAACATAGCCAATTCGCTTTACACAAAAAATGAAATCATTGCCAGACCCACCCTGGCCGCCGTTGACCGATTGCCTTCAGTCTTTTTTAGTGGCGGCAATTTGTCCATTAAAGTATCCGGCACTGCAGGCGGGGTAAGCACTTTAATAGACAAATCGATTGGTATCGTTTTGTCTGTCACGCCCACTTTTTTGGATGACGACTCTGTGCTACTGAACATCAGAGCGTCCAGGTCTTTTATAGAAGACAATCCGGACACGTCAAATATTGCCTTGCATCTCACCCGCAACTCTGTGAATGCTTCAGCGATTGTCAGGTTTGGCGAAACTTTTATATTGAATGGCTTGGTTGAGCGCGAAAAAGATCGCACCCAAAGCGGGGTTCCCGTCTTGCAGGAAATCCCCATCCTGCAATACCTGTTCAAGCGATCGGTTGCATTGGATTACAACCGGCAGATTTTGACGCTAATTACCGTCAGAAAATTGATCGACGTTGCCGAGCCAGCTCCGCAAGGTCATGCCGCCAAAGGCACCATATCGATTCACAAACTGTCCGAGGAAGTGGATGAGTTCATTGGCTTGCAAAGTTCCAAACCAGCACTGGATGAAGTCATTGCCGGCTTGAAAAAAGATAATTTTTTATATCATCGGCTTAGCCAGCGCGATGTAATCCAGGAAGGATACGGCTCACAAAAATACCTGGATCGCGTCATCAATGACCTGAAGGAGATGCTGTATTTTTAAGCTGCACTTCCGTCGAAATGCTGCAGCCAGGGAAGCGACGCCGCTCGTGGGGGAATCAAGGTGGCCTGCCCAGCAGGAGTCGAACCTGCGACCCACGGCTTAGAAGGCCGTTGCTCTATCCAACTGAGCTATGGGCAGTGCAAGCGGCCCGCCCCGCAAACCGGCGAGGCCGAAGAAACACAAGAAAAAAAACGGGTTGTCGATGACAACCCGTTTTTTTATTGACTGGTCGGAGTACAAGGATTCGAACCTTGGACCCCCTGCTCCCAAAGCAGGTGCGCTACCGGGCTGCGCCACACTCCGAAGATTTACATTATAACCGATGCCGGCCTCGCCTCGCCCGTAGTGTTGCGGGAAATGCTCAGGTGGGGATGCAAGCGGCCATATGTTCGGCCAGCCGGCGCGCCAGCGCTGCTTCGCGCGCTTCAACCATCACGCGCACCAGGGGTTCGGTGCCGGATGGTCGGATCAGCACGCGCCCCTCCTTGCCCAGCTCGGCCTCGGCACTGGCTTTGGCGGCCACCAGGTCTTTGCACGACTGCCAGTCGAATCCGGCGGGAACCCGCACGTTCAACAAGGTCTGTGGCCACAGTTGCATGTCAGCCGTGATCTCGGCCAAGGTCTTGCCGCTGCGTCGCAGGGCCGACAGCACTTGCAGCGCAGAAATGATGCCGTCGCCGGTTGTATGCTTGTCGAGGAACAGCAGATGGCCCGAACCCTCGCCGCCGACTTCCCAGCCACGCTCGACCAGCATTTCCAGCACATAGCGGTCGCCGACCTTGGCGCGCGCAAAACCAACGCCCATGCTGCCCAGCGCAGATTCGACCGCCATATTGGTCATCAGCGTGCCGACCGCGCCGGTGATGCCGCCATTGGCCTTGCGGTCCTTCACCATCACATACAGCAGTTCATCGCCGTTGTAGATGCGACCAGAGGCATCGACCATCAGCAAACGGTCGGCGTCACCGTCAAGCGCGATGCCAAGGTCGGCGCCATGCTGCGTGACGGCTGCCGACAGGGCCTCGGGGTGGGTCGCGCCGTAGTGGTCGTTGATGTTCAGGCCATTCGGCTGATTGCCGATGGCGATCACTTCCGCGCCCAGCTCGTGCAGCACATCAGGCGCGATGTGGTAGGCGGCGCCATGCGCGCAATCGACGACCAGCTTCATGCCGCGCAGGTCAAGCTCGTTCGGGAAGGTACTCTTGCAGAATTCGATATAACGGCCACGCGCATCATCGAGACGGCGCGCCTTGCCCAGTTTCTCGGACTTGACGCAGCTCATCGGCTCATCGAGCGCAGCCTCGATCGCCAGCTCGACCGCATCCGGCAGCTTGTTGCCCGAGGCCGAGAAAAACTTGATGCCATTGTCATGGTAAGGGTTGTGCGAGGCCGAGATCACAACGCCCGCCGACAGGCGCAACGCACGCGTCAGGTAGGCAATGGCCGGCGTCGGCATCGGGCCGGCCAGCATCACGTCAACGCCGGCCGCGGAGAAGCCCGCTTCCAATGCAGCCTCGAGCATGTAGCCTGAGATGCGCGTGTCCTTGCCGATCAGGACGGTCGGGCGGCCGCCGCCCTGGTGGCTGCCTTGCGCGAGTACCTTGCCCGCCGCGTGGCCGAGCCGCATCACGAAATCCGGCGTGATCGGCGCGGTGCCGACTTCGCCGCGCACGCCGTCGGTGCCAAAGTACTTTCTTGCCATCTTGTTGTCCCGTCTGTGGTTCGTTGTCCTTGAGCCCTGCACTTGCTGCTTGCTGCTCGTCTGCCCTGCATGCGTCGCTGCGTTATGCGCCCCGGGCGCTGACGCCGTGTCAGGCTGCCGCGGCCCAGACCTTCAGTGCATCGACTGTCTCGGCCACGTCATGCACGCGCACGATGCGCGCGCCATTCTTTACCGCTACCAGCGCCGCTGCCATGCTGCCAGCCATGCGCTGCTCGACTGGCTTGCCGGTCAGCTTGCCGATCATGGTCTTGCGCGACAGCCCGGCCAGCAGCGGCAATTGCAGCCGGCCCTGCAGCGCATCCAGCCGCTTCAACAGGGCGAGGTTATGGTCCAGCGTCTTGCCGAAGCCGAAACCGGGGTCGATGCACAGCCGTTGCGCCGCGATACCTGCGTCGTGTGCCGCCTGTGCACGGTCGGCGAGGAAGTCGCCAACCTCGGCCACCACGTCGCGGTACTGCGGATCGGCCTGCATGGTGCCCGGCTCGCCTTGCATGTGCATGATACACAGCGCGCATTCGCCGTCGCTGACGGCCGCCAAGCTCGCGGTGTCGCGAAAGCCCTCAATGTCATTGATCATGTCGGCGCCGGCCGCGATCGCTTCGCGCATCACCGCCGGGCGTCGAGTATCGACGGACAATGGAAGACCCGCATCGCGCAGCGCATACAGCACTGGCATCACGCGATCCATCTCCTGCGCGACCGATACCGGCGCCGATCCAGGCCGCGTCGATTCGCCGCCGATGTCGATGATGTCGACGCCGTCGGCCATCATTTGTTCCGCATGGGATAGAGCGAAGTCGAGCGTCGCATGCGCGCCGCCATCGGAAAACGAATCGGGTGTCACGTTCAACACCCCCATCACCAGCGGGCGAAAGCCTTCGCCCTGCATCGGCAACAGGTAACGTCCGCAGCGCAATTTGTCGTGCAGGAGTTGGCTCACGAAAAGGGGATGGAAAAATCCGAAAAAGATACCGGCCGCTGAAATTGAAACGGGGTGGGGAACACTCCCCACCCCGTTGTTCAGCAATGGCCCGTCAAAAAGATTTTACGCAAATGGTTTGCTGCATCTGCGTCAGGCCGGTGCTGCGGCAGGCTCGACGCCGCCGTCGGGTGAACCATCGTTGGGACGGGTAGTCGGCGGCACCTTCGGCGGACGCGGCTCGCGTCCTGCCATGATGTCGTTGACCTGGTCTGCATCGATGGTTTCCCATTCTAGCAAGGCTTTCGCCATCATTTCCACTTTCTCTTTATTGCGTTCCAGCAAGTCACGGGCTTGCGCGTACTGCATGTCGAGAATGCTGCGGATTTCGAGATCCACTTTCTGCTGGGTGGCCTCGGAGACGGTCTTCGATGACGTGCGGCCGAAATAGGATTCCTGATCGGTGTCTTCGTAGACCATGGTGCCCAGCGTTTCCGACATGCCGAAACGCGTCACCATCGCGCGCGCCAGCTTGGTCGCGCGCTCGAAGTCATTCGAGGCACCGGTCGACATCGAATTGAGGAAGATCTCTTCCGCGATACGGCCTGCGAACAAGATGGAAATATCCTCCAGCATCTTGTCCTTGTACATATTCACGCGGTCATGCTCGGGCAGCTGCCAGGTCAGGCCCAGTGCCATGCCGCGCGGCATGATGGTGACCTTGTGCACCGGGTCGGCCTTGGGCAGGAGCTTGGCGACGACCGCATGGCCCGATTCATGGAAGGCGGTATTGCGACGCTCTTCCTCGCGCATCACGGCCGACTTGCGCTCCGGGCCCATCACGATCTTGTCTTTCGCGTCTTCGAAGTCCTGCATCTCGACCAGGCGCTTGTTGCGACGCGCGGCGAACAGTGCCGCTTCGTTGACCAGGTTCGCGAGGTCGGCGCCCGAGAAGCCGGGAGTGCCGCGCGCCAGCACGTCGGCACGGACGTCTGGTGCAATCGGCACCTTGCGCATGTGCACGTTCAGGATCTGCTCGCGGCCACGAATGTCCGGCAGGCCGACGATCACCTGGCGGTCGAAACGGCCCGGGCGCAGCAGCGCCTTGTCGAGCACGTCGGAACGGTTGGTCGCAGCGATCACGATCACACCGGCATTGGCTTCGAAGCCATCCATTTCGACCAGCAGCTGGTTCAGCGTCTGTTCGCGTTCGTCGTTGCCGCCGCCGATGCCGCCGCCGCGATGGCGACCGACCGCATCGATTTCGTCGATGAAGATGATGCAAGGCGCGTGCTTCTTCGCATTCTCGAACATGTCGCGCACGCGCGAGGCGCCGACGCCGACGAACATCTCGACGAAGTCGGAACCGGAAATCGTGAAGAACGGCACCTTTGCTTCGCCGGCGATGGCGCGGGCGAGCAAGGTCTTGCCGGTGCCCGGCGGGCCAACCATCAGCACGCCGCGCGGGATACGGCCACCCAGTTTCTGGAACTTGGTCGGGTCGCGCAGGAAGTCGACCAGCTCGCCGACCTCTTCCTTGGCTTCATCGCAACCGGCGACGTCGGCGAAAGTGACGGCATTCTGGTTTTCGTCCAGCATGCGTGCCTTCGATTTGCCGAACGAGAACGCGCCGCCCTTGCCACCGCCCTGCATCTGGCGCATGAAGAAGATCCACACGCCGATCAGCAGCAGCATCGGGAACCAGGAAATAAACACCTGCGAAAGGAACGACGGCGGCTCCGGCTGTCGGACATCGAAATGCACGCCATTGTTGACGAGGTCGCCGATCAGGCCGCGATCGAGGGTGGTCGTGGTCGTGCGGATCTTCTTGTCGTCATTCGTGATCGCAATGATCACGCGGTCTTCGATGGTCGCTTCCTTGATGCGCTGCGATTTGACCGCGTCCAGAAATTCCGAATACGGAATCTGGGTGGCACCGCTGGCGATGCCACGCTCGTCGAACTGCTTGAACACGGTAAACAGCACCAGGGCAATCACGACCCAGATGGCGGCTTTGGAAAACAGGTTGTTCACTAAGACTCCTCGATGGCGGCCCGTCGTCTCGACGCGAGGCGGACTGAAAGGCTATGCCGTGGCTTGAAGATAAATTCTACTCCCAATGATCTGGCCTTGCTACGGGCCAAATTGGGCTAAATCACTGATTTTTCAAGGCTGATTGGCGTTTTGACGGGCATAGCCGGAAGACCCGCGCCGGGCGGGGCTGCGCTGTCCTGACCTCAGGCCGGGTTCTTCAGCCCGCGCCCCAGCAGGAAGATCTCGGACGACTTGTCGCGGCTGGCCTTGGGTTTCTTGGGGCTGACGGTCTTGAACTCCTGACGGAACTTCTCGACAATCTGGGTGTAGCCGCTGCCATTGAAGCATTTGACGAGCAGGCAACCCGAAGGTTTCAGGTGGTGACGCGCGAAATCGATCGCAAGGTCGATCAGGTCTTCCATCCGTGCGGCATCGGTGGCCGCAATACCCGACAGGTTCGGCGCCATGTCCGACAGCACGAGGTCGACCCGCTCGCCATGCAGCGCGGCCTCGAGCTGCTCCAGCACGTCCTGCTCGCGGAAGTCGCCCCGGATGTAATGCACGTCAGCCACCGGCTCCATGTCCAGCATGTCGAGCCCGACGATGGTGCCGTGGATGCCGCCGCCGTCCTTGCCCGCCAGCTTGCGGCGCACATACTGGCACCAGCTGCCCGGCGTGCAACCGAGATCGACGATGGCCTGACCGGGGCGGATCAGCTTCTCGTCTTCGTCGATCTCCTTGAGCTTGTACGCAGCGCGGGCGCGATAACCCTCCTTCTGCGCCAGCTTCACATAGGGATCATTGATGTGATCATGCAGCCAACTCTTGTTGACTTTGCCTTTAGCCACGTTCCGCCACCTTGTCCTGCCCCACCTTTCGACTGTTTGCCTGCCTGGCCGCTGGCCGCGCGGTCACTCCGGCATCGTCATTCACGTAGAATACTGTTTTTGAAAGAATTATCTTCATGCTCACGCTCACACCCGCCCAGCGCAGCGAACTGCGTTCCGAAGCTCACGGACTCAATCCTGTCGTCATGATCGGCGAGGCCGGCCTGACCCCGGCCATCGTCAAGGAAACTGATGCGGCGCTCAAGGCGCACGGCCTGATCAAGGTCCGCGTGTTTGGCGACGATCGCGAGGCGCGCATCCAGTACTATGAGACGCTGTGCAGCGAACTCGGCGCCGCGCCCATCCAGCACATCGGCAAGCTGCTGGTGCTGTACCGACCGAAGCAGGAAACCGCCAAGGAATCCAAGCCCACCCGCGGCAAGGGCCTGCGCGAAGTGGTGGTCGTCAAGACCCACCCGACCAAGCGCCCGACCGTGAAAAAAATCACCCTCAAGGGCAACGAACGCCTGACCGCCGGCGGCAACGTCCGCAAGGCCAAGGTGCGCCAGAAGAGCACCAAGAAGCGCTCGCTGGCCTGAACCCGTCCAAAGGCCGCAGGCGCCGTCGCCGCGACCGCCCCACTCAGCTGCGCTGCCTGAGCACCAGTCCTGCGGCCAGCAGGCTCTGCACCAGATAGATGACGCTGGCCACCCCGTGCAGCAGGCCGAAGCGGGCGCGGGTCGCCCCTTCCATCACGCCTTCCGGCCCGGCCGCCGCCTTCAGCGCGGCCATGTAAGGCTGTATCCCGAAATACCCGACCAGCGTGCAGGCCAGCATCCCCGCCGCCAGCCACAGCAGCGTGCGGCGATGCGCGAGTTCGCGCGCCATGCCAAGCATGGCCAACAGCAGCACGCCGCAGGTGATCGATACCCAGGCTTCGACACGGAACAGGTTTCCGGCCACGGTCCCTGCCAGCATGCGGTCAGGCAGGGTCGCAAAGAAAGTCGGCGCAGCCACATAGCCGACTGTCCACAGGCTGCCCGCCCAGAACGTGGCCAGCAAAGCGCGTGCTGCCGCCAGCGCGCGCTGTGCCTTCGTCATCGCCGGCTGTGCCGTCATCAGATGTACTGCACCTCGAGAACTTCGTATTCGCGCACGCCGCCCGGGGTCTGCACCTCGGCAGTGTCACCCGCGTATTTGCCGATCAGGGCACGCGCGATCGGCGAGCTGATCGAAATCTTCTTTTCCTTCAGGTCAGCTTCGTCATCGCCGACAATCTGGTAAGTGACCTTGTCGCCGCTGTCGAGGTCTTCCAGCGTCACGGTGGATGCAAACACCACGCGACCTTCGGCATCGAGCAGCGTCGGGTCGATGATCTGCGCCGCCGACAGCTTGCCTTCGAGCTCGGCGATGCGGCCTTCGATGAAGCTCTGGCGCTCCTTGGCGGCGTCGTACTCTGCGTTCTCCGACAGGTCGCCCTGAGCGCGCGCTTCCGAAATCGCATTGATGACGGCCGGGCGCTCCTTGTGCTTGAGCCTTTGGAGTTCGTCTTTCAGCAGCGCCGCGCCGCGCACAGTGATCGGTACAGTGTTCATGGTGATTTTTTGACAAAAATAAAAGCACAGAGGCTGCGAATCTCGCAGCCTCTGGGTTGTTTCAGGCAATTATAGGCCGACTTTTCGCCGGCTGTCGTGCCCGCTCACAGCTTAGCTCAACGAAGCGTGCAAGCCTTGTACATCGTAGACATGCAGCTCGTTCAGGTGCGCCATGCCCTCGACCGCGGCTTCGGCACCGGCGATCGTGGTGTAGGTCGTCACCCGCGCGCCCAAGGCCGAGGTACGGATCGTGCGCGAATCGTTGATCGCATTGCGCTTCTCTTCCACCGTGTTGATGACCAGCGCGATCTCGTCGTTCTTGATCATGTCCCCGATGTGCGGACGACCCTCGGCCACCTTGTTGACGGTCTGAACCGGCACGCCGGCCGCGTCGATCGCCGCCGCCGTGCCCTTGGTCGCCGCGACGGTGAAGCCGATCTTCACCAGCTCACGTGCGATCTCGACCGCGCGCGGCTTGTCGCTGTTCTTCACCGACATGAAGACCTTGCCCGAACGCGGCAGGCGGATGCTGGCGCCCAGCTGCGACTTCACGAAAGCTTCGCCGAAGGTACGGCCCACGCCCATCACTTCG
>JACCDY010129354.1_pt1 | contig 29906 bp, 24 predicted proteins | sample 7446391 | NCBI WGS metagenome assembly JACCDY01 (sample SAMN15323451, study PRJNA562643) | freshwater metagenome | isolation source: river surface water | place: USA:Blue River Watershed | collected 2017-08-18 | reverse complement strand
TTAAAGCAGGGTAACTTACTCCCTTTACTACACGTGCGCCCCATGCCGTATTTGGCGACATCATGGTATTGGTATTGTTGGAGTACAAAGGGCAAGATAAAAACATCCAGTTGCTTGCTGGGTTGGCTGGTACATAACGTTGTAGTAAAACCGGACCTGACACGTCAGCACCAACGCCAATGGATTGGATAGATCCTGAACATGTCGCTGTGCTCAATAAATTCAAACTACCTCCTGTTCCATTGGTTGTCAAAGTTCCCAGTGTTGGAATGACAGCTGCTGTAACATAAACAGGTGCATTTAATGTAACACCGTTGGAATTGTTGATTTGCAATTCCATGAATTGCGTACCAAAAGTTCCACCTATTGTTTGAGCAGCTCCTCCGGCCATAGTAACTCGGCATCCTGATGTGCAACAGCTTGAACCAAATAGTCCAGTGTAAGCATTTTCAGAACTGTTGTTGGTCCAATTTCCAGCAAGCGTCAAAGTTTGACTCGCACCATTTGCTACGAGGCTTCCCCCAGTTCCAAAAGTTACATTGTTTACGTTGTAGTTGCCATCAATTTGAATGGCGTGTTGAATGATTAGATTCGTTCCGCTGTTGATTGTAGGAGTTACAGCACTTCCGCCATTGGTCAACGACCAAACATTACTTCCCGACATATTTCCTGCTGCGATGCTGTAATAAGTAGCTGCTGTAGAAGCTTGAGAAACTGAAAAATCATCAATTGCAAAATTGCCATTGATGTGTGCTGAAGGTGTTGCAGTTCCGTTGGGCCAGCGAACAGAAGCCCCTACATAGTTCATTGAGGTGTAGGTATTGTCCGTTACCGTTGTTGACGTTACCTCGTAAACACCGTTGTTGTCATAGTCTGCAAAAACGGTCCAAACACCATTGGGAGATCTCGTTACTTTGATTCCCACAACCGTGGAAATACTATTGGGACCTAATCCCCATTCGCCGCTATAAAGTCCAGTCGTGGACGGAACTTCTACCAAGTCAGAAACCATAGCTGTAGAGCCACTGGTTACTTTCATCAATTTCAAGAATCGCTTTGTTGGATTGAGATTAAAGGGCTCAGCGGATGTGCTTGCTGCTGCTGTGTTGGGGTTTACGCCGATGGCGTAACCTTGGTATTTGCTTCCTACTGTTCCTTCATACTGATTACTTCCTGTTGCAATTTTCGTGTCGGCTTGATTGGCCGCCAAAATCACCCAAAACTTAGAAGATGAATTGAGCGTTTTGCCATAGGTGGAAACTTTAAATTCCCAAGTGGTAGTAACGCCATTGAGGTTTGTCATTCCGGTAGGAACCACCTTGGAAACCGTTGAACGGTATGTAGTGGTTAATGTTCCACTCCCGTTTTGTCTTAGAGATTGCGTTCCAGATAGAGCTCCTGTAGAGGATAGACCCCATTCTGTACCTGAAAAGGAAGTCCAACTTCCGTTGGCACTCTCAAAATTGTCGCTGACTTGTGTCCAAGCAATTTGAGGTATCCAAGCAAGTAAAAAACCCAAAGAACAAATGATATTACGCATCATGATTTTTTGATTGAGGACCGAATTTACGGAAAAAAACAAGCAAGGTTTCAAAAATTGCCGAATTGCACGTACTTTGTTGTCTCATTAGCATATTCATGAAAGTAGCCATTATTGTCGCAGCGGGCAGTGGAAAGAGATTTGGAGGGCAATTGCCAAAGCAATTTTTAATATTAAATGACAGACCTGTTTTGGCCCATAGCATTGAGGTTTTTGCAAAAACAGGGGCGCATGTGATAGTAGTTTTGAGCGATGATATGAAGGATTTTTGGGAGCAGCAATGTCGTCAATTTCAAGTGCAAAATCATCAAATTGTAATAGGCGGAAATGAGCGTTATGATTCTGTTAAGAATGCCATTGCCGTAGTTCCCTCCGGGTGCCAACTAATTGCTATTCATGATGCAGCCCGGCCTGCCATCGATGTTGATTTTATTGACCGCATGTGGAAAGCAGCAGAAGACAAAGGTTCAGCAATTCCTTATTGGCCAATTGCAGATAGTTTGCGAATGAATCAAAACGGCGAGTGGAAAATCATCGATAGGAACTTGGTGAGAAGTATTCAAACACCGCAGTGTTTTCAATGGAGTTTGATTCAGGATGCATATGAAAGCGAATATTTGCCAATCTTCACCGATGATGCATCGGTGGTGGAGTTGGCAAAACCGGGCAGCTTGCATTTTGAGTTGGGGCTAGCCGAGAATATTAAAATCACGCAATCTTTTGATATGGATGTAATGAAGGCCATATTGAGCAATAGAAAAATTTAAAAGAGAAGTAGAATGAAGGAAAATGAAATCAAGTCGCCTGTTGCCAACAAGCGACCACACAACATTGAAAAGCATGGAGATGTTCGCATAGACAATTACTATTGGATGCGATTGTCCGATGAGCAAAAGGAAGCTGAAGAAAAGGATGAGCTGTCATTGGAAGTTTTGTCTTATTTGAATCAGGAGAATGATTACACCAAGGCTGTTATGAAACATACCGAGGCATTTCAAGAGAAGTTGTTTCAAGAGATGAAGGGGAGGATCAAGGAGACGGACCAAAGTGTTCCGGTTAAGGACAATGGTTATTGGTATTACACCCGATTTGAAGAGGGGAAAGATTATGCATTCTATTGTCGAAAAAAGGATAGCTTGGATAATGAAGAGGAAGTGATGATTGATGGACCAGCCTTGGCGGAAGGCAAGAGCTATTGGGCTTTGGGTGGAATGACTGTAAGTCGCAACAATGATTGGATAGCATATGGCGTTGATGAAATTAGTCGACGCGTTTACAGAGTTTTCTTTAAGGAATTGGCTACAGGAAAAGTGATGGAGGATGTGTTGGAAGGAACAACGGGTAGAGCTACTTGGGCCTCCGATAATATGACATTGTTTTATTCCAAGCGCGACCCTCAAACCTTACGAGAATTTCAAATTTGGAAGCATATTCTGGGTACTACACAAGAGGCGGATACCTTGGTTTACGAAGAGAAAGATGAGACGTTCAGTTGTTTTGTATTTAAAACCAAAAGTGAGAAATATATTGTAATTGGCTCTTCGCAAACATTGACAACTGAATACCGTGTGTTAGAAGCCGATCAACCCAATGGTGAATTCAGGATATTCCAACCTCGTCAAAGAGAGATGGAATACGCCATTGATCATTATGGCGATTGTTTTTATGTCACAACCAATTGGAACGCCAAGAATTATAAATTGATGCGCACTCCTTTGGACAAGACAACCATGGACAATTGGGAGGAGGTTATACCGCATCGTGAAGATGTACTTTTAGAGGGTGTTGAGATGTTCCGAGATTTCATGGTGATCGATGAGCGGAAAAACGGACTGACCCAATTGCGTATCAAACGTTGGGATGGTACAAAAGAATATTACTTGCCATTTGAAGACGCTGCATATTCTGCAGGAGTAGGAGCCAATCCAGATTTCAATACTGATATTTTGCGTTACGGCTACACTTCAATGGTAACGCCCATGAGTACGTTTGATTTCAACATGGTGACGGGTGAGAAGACATTGTTGAAGCAGCAAGAAATAGTCGGTGGATACAATTCATCGGATTACCACTGCGAGCGTTTGATGGTTCCTGTTTCGGATGGAACATTGGTTCCGATCTCTCTGGTTTATAAAAAAGGATTTGAACGAAATTCGCAGTCGCCACTTTTACTTTATTCATACGGCAGCTATGGACATAGTTTGGATGCAGGGTTTGGATCTGCACGATTATCATTATTGAATAGAGGGTTTGTCTACGCCATTGCTCATATCAGAGGTGGTCAAGAAATGGGTAGATCGTGGTACGACAATGGGAAGTTGTTACAGAAGAAAAATACTTTCACTGATTTTGTAGATTGTGCGCAGTATTTGGTCAATGAGAAATTCACCAACACAGATCGACTATTTGCAATGGGCGGAAGTGCTGGTGGCTTATTGATGGGTGCTGTGGCCAACATGGCTCCTCAACTTTTTAAGGGAATTATTTCTGCGGTGCCTTTTGTTGATGTAGTCACAACGATGTTGGACGAGACAATTCCATTGACCACATTTGAGTACGATGAGTGGGGAAACCCGAATCATGAGGAGTTTTATCATTACATGAAGTCATACTCTCCTATTGATAACATTGAGGCTAAGGATTATCCCAACATACTGGTCACCACGGGCTATTGGGATTCGCAGGTCCAGTATTGGGAACCCGCTAAGTATGTAGCCAAATTAAGGGATATGAAGACAGACAATCAGCGCCTTTTGTTTTGGTGCAATATGGATGCAGGTCACGGTGGAAAGTCGGGAAGATTTGAGGCTTTGAAGGAAGTGGCTTTGGAGTATGCCTTTATGATGGATTTGGTTGGGATTGTAGATTAATACAAAATACCCAACGACTTCAGTTCTAAAAGCAGGTCTTTTTCAGGTGTTAAATGCAATGTCTGAAGACCTGCTTTTTTTGCGCCCTCAACATGCTGAATGGAGTCGTCGATGAACAAGGTTTCGGACGGAAGTAGACCATGCAATTGACAAAGGTGCAAAAAGGTTTCAGGATGTGGCTTACGCATTCCTAGTTCTTGGCTGTAGTGTATTTTTTCAAAACCCGCTTTGAAATTTGGGAAGTCCCCAGAGTCTATCATCATTTGTTCAAACGCTGGCACATGCGTGGCATTGGTGTTGCTCAAAAGGAATGTGCGATAGCCCGCATTTTTAATTTGTGGAACTGCAGCTATGCGCTCGGCTATGGGGTGAAGTAAAATACTGTTCCAAGCATCACGAACCGCTTGCTGTGGGACATTGACCATTTTTTGATACAGATAGTTCCAGAAATCTTCGGTAGAAATATCACCAATTTCTAATCGGTCATATACGTCGCTTTGGGCTGCTTGGGCGTATTCACTTGTGAAACCCTCCCAACCCAATTTGGAAAACTCTCTGGCCGGTGCGTTGTAGTCTATTGCAAATAAAACACCGCCAAAATCAAATATTATATTGCGAATGGCAATTACCTTTTGGTCCATGCGTGAGGATCTACACGTTGTACTTGGGCACGCAAAATGGCTTCATCTTTTTCGCTGGTAGCCGTGCCATAACAGGTGTAGTAAAAATCTTGAAAAGGAATGATGACTGCGTTCTTAAATCCTTTTTGCTTCATTGATTGCAAAAGGGTTTCCGCATTTTCTTTGGTTTTAAATACACCGCCTACAACCCATGATTTCCCCCAAACATTTTGAGATGATGTTTTTTCCGGATTTACTTTTTTCGCAATTGGATCATCATGTGTGATTTCCGTTGCGTTCCAAAGTTTTTGTATTTCAGTTTCCGTATTGGAAGCTACTTCAGGTTGTAAGTCTAAAAGTTGAGTGGCATTGGGATGGTATTGGGAAACCACAGGGGCGCTTCCCCAACTTCCAATTCCTGCAAAATCCATTTGAGGATGTTGGGTGGAATAAGCAAAAAAACCGATGCCCAATGTTAAAGCTGCAGCACCGATAGCAACCCATTTTTTCAAATCACGCATTGGGCGCGAGGTGATAGCTGATTCCTTATGAGCAGCAGGGCGATTGATATAAGTTAGTGTCACGGGTTGAAGCCCAAAATGCTGTGCACTTTGCTTGGCATCATCTGATGGGATAAATTGTGTTTGACCTTGGTGATCAATCCACAGCACACCCAATCCGGGCAATAATGCTTTGTGTCCTTGTGCCAAATGGGTTTGAATGGTTTTAACCCATTGAGCAACTTCATAATTGGCCTCCATTAAAGTAATGCCCAATTTTTGACTGGCTGTCGAAGAGAGCAGACCGTCGAAGTTGTTCAAATGCCTGTTAAAACCAATTTGAATTGACGGAGGAGCAATGATATGGGTGATGGGATGAACATTTGCACTTTTGTATTGTGCAACAAACCCACCCAACTCAGGCACCATCACACATTCGTGTGATTGAAGTAACTCACGGATGATTGCCTCCATTTTCATGTTTCAAAAATACAATTTTTTGTTCATAAGTCCATCTTTAAAATCAACGCCAAATCTTCTGGGGTATCAACGCATGGTGTTTCAGCCTGAGTTTCAATGGTTAAAATCTTTTTTCCGCATTCTAACCAGCGCAATTGTTCTAAGGATTCTTGTTTTTCGAGCACCGATGCGGGCATGGTGTGCAGGTCATTTAGAAATTCAGCGCTGTAGGCGTACATGCCCATGTGCTTCCAGAAACCTGAGAAGTTCTCTTGTTTTGCGCTGAATGGGATTGGGCTTCTTGAGAAATACAGTCCATTCCCTTGGTGATCACGAACGCATTTTACTCTATTGGGATTTTGAAAATCTTCCCAATCCGAATTCCATTTAACGAGTGTGCCGACATCAGGGTTTTGTTCGATCATTGCCTTGGCCAAATGGTCGATTTGATCCACTTCGACAAAAGGTTCATCCCCTTGCACATTGATTACCCATCGTACCGAATTTGATTGTGACGCAAGAACAGCCTTGCAGCGGTCGGTGCCACTGGGCAAATCGGTAGAAGTCATTGCTACTTTCCCACCAAATTTAAGAACGGCATCTGCAATTCTTTGATCGTCAGTGGCAACAATCCAATGTGTAACAATCGTTGATTGGGTTACTCTTTCCCAAACCCGCTGTATCATCGGTTTGCCATGAATGTCGGCTAATGGTTTGCCTGGGAATCGAGAGCTTCCATACCGAGCTGGGATTATCCCTAAAAATTGACTTTCTGACATCCTAAAGTTGAATCGAATATTGAATAAATAAACTTCTCGGCTCTTCAATGGCCAATGGTCGCATGGAGTATGCGCGATTAAGTACGTTATTCATCACCAAGCTCAGTCTGTGTTTTTTCCATTCGTAACCCAAACGCAAATCGCAGACATAATCCCCTTTGGTATGCGTTTCTCTCCAAGGGATAATACCAGGATTAAACAAATTGGGGAATTGGGATTCCAATTGCTCAAAGGCAACATCTATATTTTGCATATGGCTATTGTATCTCCAACTATTTCCTAATGTCCACGATCCACGTTTGACGGATACGTCAAAACGCACCAAATGTTGCATTCTGTATTTCAATATCTGGTTGTCTGCATTGGAACTTGTAGAAACGTAGCTCGGGGCAGCTAGATTGGCGTTGTAAAAGACGTTCACGCTATCTGCTTTGGCGTATTGATAATTGGAAGTTTTGGTGATGGGTTGGGTGTATGTATAACCACCCAAAATATCTATGGTGGTTTTTTCATTGATTTTTCCTGTCCCCATTACACTGAATTCAGCACCGCGCACTTGGGCTTTACCAGTATTCAAACTCTTGAAACCAATTCCGAGCATATTATTCAAGCCGGGCTGCGGATCCCATTGACCAAAGGTGAACTCAATGAAATTATCGAAGCGTTGTTGAAACACTGCCACATCAACAAATCCGGCAAAAGTGTTTATTTTAAATCCTTGCTTGATTCCTATTTCCATGTTGTCACTTGTTTCCGATTGTATATCTGGATTTGCAAATATTTTTATTGCACCTAACGAAGTGACAATAAACTTTTCCGCAATACTCGGGAAGCGATAACCTTGACCAAAGGAACCTCTGATATAGGTGGCTTTGCCTAAGTTGTAGTTTAGCCCCATTCGGAAAACGGGCTTTCCTTCACGCTGCTCGTTGATTTGAAATTGCTCATATCGACATCCCAAAGAATAGAACAATTTCTTTCTCCATTTTCCATCAAGTTGCAAATAAGCTGCTTGATTTCGAGCATGATTCACGCCATTGGCATTGCCGCCGGTAAACAATTGCCCTCTGCCTTCGGTCATGTTGTTCACTAGTCCCAGCGTCGTTTTTAAGTTCGCTATTCCCCAACTCTCCCAATCCTGTTGGTACTGGTATTCGGAATAGTAAACGTCACTGAAATTACCTTGACCATTGTCATTGTTATTGTCCAGTGATTGCCAACGATTTTTTAAAGAATGTCTGCCACCTTTTTTGTTGTTGTACTCAATATAGGGGTCGATGGCTGAAAGAATTTGATGCGAGAAAGTGGTGGAACCATCGTACGCGCTATACAGTCCATTACCTGTATTTTCCCAAATCATGGTAGAGTTACTTTCGCTGTGTGCGAGTATAACATTGAGACCCGCATGAAGCCCTGGTATCGACGGGAAAGAATAGCGCGATTGAAAGTTGATTCGGCTTCTATTTTCTGCATCGTAACGATCAACGGTAAATGGATTTTGGTCATACCCGCGAACATTGCCCAATGAATCTTTTTGCGGACCCATGTGACCATCATCCCCTTGCATGGTTGTCGCCAAGAGCCATGACCAGCGACCTCTTTTTTCAGAATGGGTAAAGTAATAGCCCGTTTTCTTTCCAAAGCCCTTCCAGTATTTTTGGTCTCCTTTTGGATTTTGATATCCACCCATCCAAGTCTGGAAAATGGTTTTGTCTTGTCCGGTGGCATAAGCTGTTCGGAAGTGTATAACGCCGCTTAACGCAGAACTACCGTAAAGCACAGAGCTTGCACCTTTAATGATTTCCAATTGAGAAATATTTTCTAAGGGTAGAAATGCCCATGAAGCCTTGCCTGCATCGCCACTTAAAATAGGAATGTCATCTATCAAGACTTGCACTCGGGAACCAGCACCAAAGCTATATCCACTTCCACTTCTGATTTGAGGTTCATCGTCAACAATAGCCACGCCAGGTGCTTGCTGCAGACCGTCTTCCAATGAGGTGATGTTTTTTTGCTGAAACAATTTGGGTTGAATAACCTCCATGCTGACAGTAACCTCCTCAATTTTCTGTTGGAATTTGGATGCTGAGAACACCAAAACAGGACCAATTTCTTTTTCTGTTTGATTGAATAACAAAACGCCCATTTCAATTCCGCCTGATTTGACTTGAATTACTTTTTCAAAAGTTTGATAATCCAAGGCGCTGAATATTAACGTGTGTTTCCCTTCTGGGAGCATGAATTTGAAATTCCCATTTTCATCTGATAGGCAACCAGAATTTCCGCTTTTGATAGCGGAATAGGGCACAGGTGACTTGTCTTTCGCATCTACGAGTTGACCACGAACGGGGTAAAGTTGTGCATGTACGGACAAGCCAATCAATGAAAATAAAATTGAAATAGTGAGGTGAATGGTTAGATTTTTCATGGAAAATAAAGAATTCAACATGCCCAAGATAATAATTCGAGAGAACATTGTGCTTAGGAAGGCTTTTTTTTCTTTAATTATGCAACATACAAACCAAGACCCTCGTAAAACAATGGATAATTGCAATACCATGATGAAAAAATTCTACTTTCTTTTAGTTGGCTTTCTATTGACCATCAGCGGATGGGCCTATGATATGCGTCAAGGTTTTGTGGAGAACAAGGGCCAGTGGTCAGCTGCGGGTCGCAGTGTGTTTTTTGAAAACACTGATCGCAACATTGCTTGCCGCATTACCAGTGAGGGATTGGAATACGAGTGGGTGAAGACCGAAGGGAATGAAATTCAATTGGAGCGTATCGTATTGCGCCCTATCGGCGGTAATGTTCAGAAGTTTGAAAGAAAAGGTTGGATCAGCCCTGTATATTATTACCAGCCACAAGGTGATTATGCCACGGCAAGTTTTGAAAGTGTAGTCATCAAGGATGTTTATCCCAATATCGATTGGAAAATTTATACAACATCAGCGGGTATGAAGTACGATTGGATTTTGCATGCAGGGGCTGATGTGAAAGACATTCAAATGGTTTGGGATGGAGTGAGTAAATTGGAGGTTGCACAAAACGGAGGTTTGGAAATTTCAACTTTGAGTGGCCAATTGCAGGAGGATGCGCCACTGTCCTTTAGCAATGGAAAGACCCTTCAATCGTCTTTTGTTGTAAAGAAGAACAAGGTTGGTTTTAACGTTTCAGGTTGGGATGGAGCAAGTGATTTGACCATTGATCCAGAGGTAATCTGGTCGTCGTACTATGGTGGAGAAGCATTTGACGAGGTGAATGGTATCAGTTCTGATTTGGACAACAATGTTTTTATCACAGGAACCACAACATCTACTTCAGGTATCTCGGGGATTAGTTCGACAGGTGTAATGCACCAAGCCAATATCAATGGGACACGCGATGCTTTTGTCGCAAAGTTCAATGAAAATGGTCAAAGATTGTGGGCGACATATTATGGCGGAGAAGGCCAGGACGAAGGAAATACCATTGCTGTAGATCGTTTTGGATTTGTATACATGGCGGGAACGACTACATCGAACTATGCCATCTCTTCTTTTGGATTTCAGACCACATTGAGCGGAATACGTGATGGATACATGGTGAAATTCAATACGAATGGTCAACGTGTATGGGGAAGTTATATTGGAGGTTCTGCTTCTGAAGGTGTATTGGGCATGGCGATTGACAATGAGGATCGTCTGATCTTATTGGGAGAAACCACTTCCAATGATTTTCCTGCTTTTGGCAATGGAGACAACATTTATGGTGGTCAAGGAGATTTATTTGTTACTTGTATCAATGGCGTAGGCTCTTTGTATTGGAGTTCTTACTGGGGTGGTGAAGGAGCAGAAAATGCAGGTGGTATCGGCTATGATTTGGTCAGCGATCATGTGTACATCACAGGTTCTACTTCCTCTGTAACCGGTATTTCATATGGTGTTGCGCAGCAGCCCAACTTCAGCGGTGGAACCAAGGATGGATTAATTGCAACCTTTGATCAATTGGGAGCTGTGCAATGGTCAACATATTGTGGCGGTATGGCATTGGATGAGGTGGTGGATTGTAGTTCTGACATTTATGGAAATCTTTATCTGGTCGGAACAACAGCATCTTCAGGAATCGCGACACCAGGTTCATACCAATTGAATTACGGAGGTGGTGTATCTGATGCTTTTATGGCGCAATACAATGAGCAGGGCCAAATGGTATGGAGAAGTTACTTCGGTGGTAGCGCTGCCGATGAAGGTTCTGCGATGGTAGCTGATGAAATTGGAAATATCTACTTTGGTGGTCAAACAGCTTCGACTGGACTTTCTTTGAATAACCCATTTCAATCAGCATTAGCCGGTGGAACGGATGTGTATTTTGCCAAATTCACAGTTGAAGGGACTCCACAATGGATTACATATTATGGAGGTGCAGGAAATGAAGAGTTGGCTTATTTGAGTGTCGATCAATCACAAAAAATATTGTTCGCGGGTTCTGCTGCTTCTTCATTTTTATCGAATAACGGATGGCAGGCCAGTTTGAATGGTGGTCAGGATGGTTGGTTTGGAAGAATCGAAGATTGCCCCAATCCATATGTAACTGTTGCCTTGGATGGTGAAATTGAATTTTGCGAAGGTGAGTCAGTTATGATGGCTGCTGGTGGTGCTGATTCTTATGTTTGGAATACAGGAGATACCACAGCGTTTTTGACCATTGAAGAATCGGGAATTTATTTCGTACGCGGTTTGTTAGATGGATGCCAAGGAATATCTGTGCCGATTGAAGTAATTTCCAAGCCCGTTCCTACTGTAGAGATTATCGCCTCAGGTCCAACCACAATTTGTAGTGGAGAGATTTTGTTGGAGTTGTATCCATCGATTTCACCCGATTCATTGGTAGCGTATTGGGAATGGAATGATGGAACCCAAAGCGACATTCAATTTGTCGAAGCAGAGGACACCTATTCCATCGATGTTACTGCAATTAATGGTTGCGAGAAAAGCGCTTCTGTTAATGTAGAATATGCAGATGTTCCAGATGTATTGATGGCTTTGGCAACAGATTCAATTTGCATTAGCGCGTCTCCCTTGAATATGGTCGGATTGCCTGTTGGTGGCGAATTTTTCAATACCAATGGAACGGGTATCGAAGGTTCGCAGTTTAATCCAGCAGCAGCTGGCGGTGGACAGCACTTTGTTTACTATTCCTTTTACGATGAAGATACCGAATGTTTGATTGAAACCGCGCCTGAGTTTATCGAAGTATTGTATGCGCCGGTAGAATTGTTTGTCGCGGACGACAGCGTTTGCGTGTTTGAAACGGTTGTTATGTTAACCGGATTGCCAGCGGGAGGTTTTTACACCGGAATTGGTGTGTCAGGAAACCAGTTTTATCCCAGCATAGCTGGAAATGGAGTACATATGGTGACATACAATTATGTAGATCCTCAAGGATGCACCAATCGTGCTGTTCGTCCAATTTTTGTAGATCCTTGCGGAACCAGTGTCGATGAGGTTGCTCAAAACAATTGGAATATTTACCCTAACCCAGCGCATGACTTTTTGAAAATAAGTGCAAAAGGATGGGAACAAAATAGTGAGCTAAACGTATACAGTGCGGATGGCAAATGCGTATACCAAAGTTTGTTGTTGACCGACATCACTTTGAATGTGCAGAACTGGGCTTCAGGCGTATATTCGCTTCGCATCCAAAACAACGAACGAATAGAAAGATTCAACATTGTTAAAGAATAAACTACATATCCTTTTTATCGCAGTCCTATGGGCTTTCACCACGTTGACTTTTGTTTCGTGTGGAGACAAGAACAATGGGGATGATCCACCTACGGATGATACGACGGATGTAGTTGATCCCGATCCTACACCCAATCAAGCGCAGCTCAATTTTATCTGGATGTCAACGCCAGACCCGAGTTTGCAAAATATCATAGGTGCTGTTTTAGAAATTTACGACCAAGATGGCGTTTTAATGAGCATGAACATTGATGTCCGTTCCCAAACAGATGTTGTATTTGACTGGAGCCCAGGAGTAGTTTTTAATGTTGGAAAAACCTATCATTTTAAGCTCAAAGATCCAGGAGGAAATGTGATTGATGAAGCAGACTTTGTACCCGCAGATGCCATCGAACAAGATGAATTTGCGATTGTCACTTCACATTGTGTGTATTTCCTTCAGTTATCGTGGCAAATCGCCTAAGTTTTTCGCCCCAAAACGAACATTCCGATTAAATTTGTGTTATCTATACTAAACGATACACAATGAGTCAATATTCTGCAGGCCCTTTACTCTCTCAAATTCATGTTCCTTCTGATTTAAGAAGCAAGATCAAGGAGAGCGAACTCAAGCAAGTCTGTGATGAATTGCGCCAATACATTGTGGATATTGTTTCTGAGAAGGGCGGCCATTTTGGAGCAAGTCTTGGCGTCGTTGAAATGACGGTTGCGATGCATTACGTTTACAACACCCCTTATGATCAATTGATTTGGGACGTAGGTCACCAAGCCTATGGTCATAAAATTCTTACTGGTAGAAGAGAAGTTTTTCATACCAACAGAAAGTACAAAGGGATTAGCGGATTCCCCAAGAGAAGCGAGAGTGAATACGACACCTTTGGTGTAGGGCATAGTTCAACGTCAGTAAGCGCTGCGGTTGGAATGGCCGTTGCTTCCAAATACAAAAAAGAAAAAGATAGAAATGTTGTAGCGGTTATAGGAGATGGAGCCATGACAGCGGGTATGGCATTTGAAGGATTGAACCATGGTGGAATAACCGACTCTAATGTTTTGGTTATTCTCAATGACAATTGCATGAGCATCGACCCCAACGTGGGAGCTTTAAAAGAATACCTTACAGATATCACCACAAGCCATACTTACAACAAAGTCAAAGACGACGTTTGGCAACTTTTGGGTAAGGTGAGTAAGTTCGGCCCCAATGCCCAAGCCATTGCACACAAATTGTCAGAGTCTTTGAAAGGATCGTTGATCAAGGAGAGCAATTTGTTTGAATCATTAAAGTGGAGATATTTTGGACCCATTGATGGTCATGATGTAGATCATTTGGTAAAAGTGATGAAGGATTTGAAAGATATTCCTGGTCCGAAAATCTTGCATTGTGTAACAAAGAAAGGAAAGGGATATGCCCCGGCTGAAAAGGGGTCTCCTACAACTTGGCATGCGCCAGGTTTATTCAATAAGGAAACGGGTGAGATAGTTAAAGTAGTTCCCAAAGTACCTCAACCTCCTTTGTACCAGGATGTATTTGGATACAGCATCATTGAGCTGGCAGAAAAGAATGACAAGGTGATGGGTGTAACTCCCGCGATGCCTTCAGGAAGTTCCTTGAAATTCATGATGGAAGCCATGCCAGATCGTGCATTTGACGTAGGTATTGCTGAACAGCATGCAGTAACTTTTAGTGCAGGATTGGCGACTCAGGGACTTGTCCCATTTTGTAATATATACAGTTCTTTCATGCAGCGCGCTTTTGATCAGGTGTTGCATGATGTGGCCATACAAAAGTTGAATGTCGTTTTCTGTCTAGACAGAGGAGGTTTGGTGGGTGCCGACGGACCAACTCATCATGGGGCATATGACATTGCCTATATGCGTTGCATGCCCAATATGATTGTGTCAAGTCCAATGAACGAGAGTGAATTGCGCAACTTGATGTATACCGCTCAGCTGCCCAATCAAGGGCCTTTCAGCATCCGCTATCCAAGAGGAAATGGTGTCATGACAGATTGGAAGACTCCATTTGAAGAAGTTAAGGTGGGTACTGGGAGAAAAGTTCAGTCAGGTGAAGAGGTTGCCTTTTTATCGCTTGGACCAATTGGAAATTATGTAACCAAGGCCATTGCGGAATTGGCAGAGCAAGGGGTTAGCGCAGCGCATTATGATATGCGTTTTGCAAAACCTATTGATGAGTTGATTTTGCATGAGGTAATGGGCAAATTCAAAAATGTGATTACCGTAGAGGACGGATGTCTTCAAGGTGGAATGGGTTCTGCTGTGCTTGAGTTTATGGGAGACAATGGATATTCAGTGAATATCAAAAGACTTGGTATTCCTGACAAATACATTGAACACGGAACACAGGATGAGTTATATGTGGAATGTGGATTTGATGTAAATGCAATGGTCTCAGCGGCATTATCCATGGTTCAAAAACAAGTCAAATCGCATACAGCGTAGTTCATGGAGTCCATAGTGAATCGTGTAGCCAATAGTGGATTGATTACAATTGATTTGCAATCCATCGTAGACGATTCTGTATTTACACAATTGGATTTAAAACCCATTTTGTGGCAGGGGCTAGCCTTGCGCGAAAAGGATTTAAAAGATTTTTTACAGCAGTGGGATTCACAAGAAATTTCTGAAGGAGTCATTTGGATAGATCTTCCAGAGGATGTGATTGTCCCACAATGGACGCATCTTTTGATACAATCAAAAATATCGTCTCCTAAATTCTTTGTAACCAAAGGACCTTTGCTCAACGCGCAAAAGGAGTTCTTGCGACATTGGATTCAATCCATCAAAGAAGAACATTACAAAGATCAACGTGTTGTCATCAAAGGCTGCACGGATGAAAGAGTTAGCGCGGAAATTCAAATGCAGCTCGTGGCGAAATTACTGCCTTGGGTGAAATCTCTGATGTTTGGCGAACCCTGCTCGACGGTGCCTTTGTACAAACGTCCCTAAACTCAAAATAATCTTCCAGTCTTCTCGTATTGTTGTAAATTGCTATTGCAATCGGTATGAATATTTACAGTAAAAAACAACAGTGGAAATGGGTGCTTGTATTATTGGCGCTACTGTTGGTCATATTTACTTTGGGCTACACCCAAGTAATCGTTGATCGAATCAAAGAAGACGAAAAGCGAAAGGTTGAAATTTGGGCCCAGACCATTACGAGAAATGCTTCGACTACGCAGTACATAGATTCTTTGTTGAATGTTTTGCGATCAGAAGAAGAGGCCAAGGGAATCATGATTGGAAAGGCACTTTCCGCAATTTCCAATGGTGATCCATTGTTGGACTATACATTTCCAACAGAGTATCTTAAGCAGAACAATACCATTCCTATCCTGCTGTACGATAAGAACAATCGGTTTCAGCAAGGCAGAAATTTGCCCAAGGGAAAGGAAAAAGATGCAGCATACGCAGATTCACTTCGTGAGGAAATTGTAAAAAAGTACAAACCGATTTTGATTCCTGAATTGAGTATGCGTTTGTATTTTGATGATAGCCCATTGTACAAGGAAGTTGCGCGCAGATTGAATGAAATCAATCAATCCTTTATCAGTGATGAAGTAGTAGCGTCTACTTCGGTTCCAATCATTGTAGTAGATGAGCGCACACAGAAGGTTATACAATCTGCAAGGATAGAGGAAAAGGACTTGCTGAATGAGCAACGAATGCTCGCTATGAAGTCTGAGAATCCGCCAATTCGTGTTACCCGACCCGATGGAGTACCCATTAGTATCTATTATGAGGATTCTTTGGTGTTGCAGCAGATTAGGTATTTCCCCGTGGGCCAGTTGGTTTTGGTAGCGGTGTTTTTGATCATTAGCTATGTAATTTTTTCAACGTATCGAAAGGCCGAACAAAATCAAGTTTGGGTAGGTATGGCCAAAGAAACAGCGCATCAATTGGGAACACCACTTAGCTCATTGATGGGATGGGGAGCACTTTTAGAAACGCAAGGTGTTGATGAAGCTTTTATCCATGAACTCAACAAGGATGTGCAACGACTTCAGGTCATCACTGAGCGATTCTCTAAGATTGGCTCTGCTGCGGAGTTGAAGAAAGTGGATATTCGAACTACAATAAATGAAGCGTTACAATATGTTCAGAAGCGCATTTCGTCACGTATTGTTGTTGAGCAACATTTTCCATCGCAACCCATTTGGGTAGAGTTGAATGAGGCATTGTTTGGATGGGTGATTGAAAATTTAGTTCGCAATGCTGCTGACGCTATGGAAGAGTCGGGGCGTATTGATGTCAGGTTGATTTTGGAGAATGGGAAGGTAGTCATTACCCTAGAGGATTCAGGAAAGGGTATCCCAAAGAACAAATGGAAAACAGTATTTAAGCCCGGCTATACCACCAAAGCTAGAGGTTGGGGCTTGGGCTTGTCACTGGTTAAGCGTATTGTAGAAGAGTACCACAAGGGACATATTCAAGTATCCAATTCTGAGCTTGGAAAAGGAACAACGTTTAAGATAGATTTAAAGCCGATAGTGGGGCAATCATGATGTAATCATTCATCAGGTAACCCCCTCCAATTTCAATATCTTCCGATTTGTCAATTTTAAAACCAATGGATTGATAGAAGCCAATTGACTTGTTGTTGCGATTGACATTGAGTTCCACTTGGGTGCAATTTTCAGATTGCGCAATTTCAAAAATCTTTTGCATCAATAGTTTTCCCCATCCGTTTCCTTGTGCACTAGGATGGAGGTATAACTTGTGCAATCTCATACTAGGAGTATCCGGCATTTTACTGCACGATGCAAAGCCGTGAATTTGATTTTCATGTTCGAGCAAAAAGAACTTGTGACCATCAGCCCATTGCTTTTCAAGAGATGATATCGCATACATTTTTTCGAGCATGAATTTGATTTGCTCAGGCGAAATCATGTAATCATAAACCAATGGCCAAATGATGTGCGCAAGACGATGGATTTCAGCAATGTCTTGGTGGGTGGCTTGTCTAACTTCAGCCATGGACAGATTCTTTTTTTCCATATTTCAACATCAGACTTGCTTCAAATTCAAGGAAATCACTCCATCTTTTGTCTACATCTATGCCATGGTTGTATTTTCTAGCAAAACCAATGAAAGTTGTGTAATGTTCCGCTTCCGAGACCATTAATTCAAAGTAGAATTTTTTAAGATCGTCATCAGCAACTTCTTCAGACAGCAATTTAAAACGCTCGCAGCTGCGGGCTTCAATCATAGCAGCAAATAGCATGCGATCCACGAAGTAATGTTCCTTGCTGCCCCCTTGATTGATAAATTTGGAAAGGTCATGCACATATTCATCTTTGCGTTCACGACCCAATTTTAGTCCACGCTTTTGAAGTTCTTGGTGGACCATGCCAAAATGTTCCATTTCTTCTCGGCTGATGCGAACCATTTCGTCTACAAGATCAGGATACTCAGGAAATCGAATGATGCAGCTAATGGCATTGCTGGCTGCTTTTTGTTCGCAGTAAGCATGGTCAGTGAGAATCTCTTCTATATTTTTTTCGACTATATTCACCCAACGTGGGTCGGTGGGGAGTTTCAATCCCAACATTACCTTTTGTGACATGTTGCAAATTTCGGAAGTATTGGTCAAAAAAAAAGAGCCCGAAGGCTCTTTTTCTAATTGCGATATCAATTAGTGAGATACAACAAATTTCTTTTTGGTAACTGAACCGTTGTTTTCGATTTCGATGAAATAGAAACCATTGCTCATATTAGTAACATCCAAAGTGAAAAGTTTGTTGTTGATTTCGTTGATGTTCTCAGCGCTAACCAAAGCACCCAAAGAATCAAAAATCTTTACAGAAGCTTTTCCGTTTACCAAATGGTTGAACTGCATGTTGATTTGCTCATTAGCAGGGTTTGGGTAAACAGTAACTTTTTCTTCATGGTTCAATTGCTCGTTAGCGATAGAAACCAAATTTCCATCAACAGCCAATACAAATAAATCAGCGATAAAATTCGTAGCACCATCTTGGTATGTAGATAACAACAAGTCGTGGCTATTTCCGTCTGCGTAGGAAGAGACGTCTACGGTTACAGGTGTATACAATGGATACATTGCAGTATCTGCTCCTGATGCGGACCAAACGATATTGCCATCTAAAGTTAGAGTGATGATATCATCAGTAGATCCGTCACCACCTGCATTACCAAAACCAAAGCCGATTTCAGCAGTTGTTCCTTGAGGAATAACGATAGTTTGTCCCATAGAAGCTTCTTCAAGAGTACCAGCAGCTAAGCCACCGCCCCAGAAATACCAAGCTCCGTCTAAAGCAAGATCATAACCGCAAGAGGTTACATCACACAAGGGAGAACCAAAGTTTGTAGATGCTTCAACCCAAGTTCCTGCACCAGGACCTGCTTCAAAGCTTGCATCAGTGAACTGAGCAGAAGCGCTCATTGCTGCGCTAACAGCAAAAACAGAGAATAAAATTTTTTTCATAGTGTAAATTTAATGTTGGCCCCAAATGTAAGAAAGTTGGCTTTTATTTAGAACAAAAGGCACAATTAATATCTACACATCCGCTGGTTTAGAAGTACCTTCGTGTACAGATGAAAAAAGGAAAAAAGATAGCAACAGTTGGAAAGTTAAAGACCATCTTGCGTTCGCAGGTGCTCGAAGTCTTGCAAGCCTCTCCAAGTTCGCCAATCAATTACAAACAAATCGGTGCGGCATTGGGAATTCAAGATTCAGGAACCCGTGTGTTGCTCATGGAAGTTTTGGCTGAATTAACAGCAGAGGGTGCAGTGAAAGAGCGTGATCGCGGTAAGTTCTTGCCCGCGGTTGTTCAAAATAGTTTGGTACAAGGTGTTTTAGATATCAGTCGATTTGGAAAAGGGTATGTATCCATTCCCGGCGTTGAAGATGACGTGATGTTGGAGCGAGGCAGATACGGAACAGCATTGCCCGGTGACACCATTGAGTTGGAATGGAGCGGTTCTGCCAAAAGACCAAGAGTGAAATTTGTGCGCATTGTAAAACGCGCTAGGGAACAACATGTAGGTGTATTCCATGAGAAAGGTGAATTTGGCGAAGTGAAACCAGTGAACAGACAATTGGATTTTGTTTTTGTGGTAAAAGCTGAGGATAGAAACGGAGCGAAAGAGGGAGATAAGGTTAGCGTTAGCATTACGCAATGGACCGATGCCCGCCGCAATCCAATTGCTAAGGTGACCAAAGTATTTGGTCAACAAGGCGTTCATGATGTCGAGATGCACGCAATTTTAGCGGAGTTTGATTTGCCTTATGAATTTCCTGATGAAGTTTTGGCTGCGGCCCACGAAATCTCTGATGGATTTACTCCTGAGGAGATTGCCAAAAGAAGAGACTTTAGAGGTATCACAACATTTACGATAGATCCTTTTGATGCGAAAGATTTTGATGATGCGTTGTCCATTCAGAAAATGGCCAATGGCAACTGGGAAATTGGCGTTCACATCGCTGATGTTTCGTTTTATGTAACACCAAACTCCATCATTGATAAGGAAGCGCAATTGCGTGCAACTAGTGTTTATTTGGTAGATCGCACCATTCCGATGCTGCCAGAAAGACTATCCAATGAGCTGTGCTCGTTGCGCCCCAATGAAGACAAGATGACCTATTCTGCCGTTTTTGAAATGACAGACAAAGGAGAGGTTGTAGACCATTGGATAGGAAGAACCATTATTCGTTCTATCCGAAGATTCACATACGAAGAGGTACAAGTGATGATTGAAGGGGAGAAAGGTGAATACAAGGACGAAGTTGTGGTATTGGATCGACTGGCCAAAGTAATGCGCCAAGCCAGATTCAATGCAGGAAGTATAGATTTCAATAGTGAAGAAGTGAAATTCAAGTTGGATGAAAAAGGCGTTCCGACGGGGGTTTATGTCAAGGTGATGAAGGACTCCAATCAGTTGATTGAGGAGTTCATGTTGTTGGCCAATAAATATGTGGCGATGTTCGCTGGCAAACCCAAGACAGGTGGTCCCAAGACTTTTGTCTATCGCGTACACGATTTGCCAAGTCCAGAGAAGATTCAGCAATTGAGAACTTTCCTAAAGCATTTGGGTTACAAGTTGCCTCGTCCAACGGATAGTGTAGGTGGAAACGTGATCAAGGAATTATTGGCCAAGGTTGAGGGGCAAGCGGAAGAAAGCATGGTGCAGATTATGGCCATTCGTTCGATGGCAAAAGCTGAATACAGTACAAAGAACATTGGCCATTATGGATTGGCTTTCCCATATTACACCCACTTTACAAGTCCTATTCGTCGATATCCAGATGTATTGGTGCATCGTTTGTTGCAGCATTATTTGGAAGGAGGAGCTCCTGCTTCTGAGAGCACATTGGATTTGCATTGCAAACACGATTCAATGATGGAGAAGCGCGCGGCAGAAGCGGAAAGAGCTTCGATCAAATACAAGCAAGTGGAGTTCTTGTTGATGCACAAGGATGTTGTCTTTGAAGGCAAAGTAAGTGGTATCAACAATTCAGGAATTTTTGTTGAGTTGAATGAGAACAAGTGTGAGGGAATGATTCCTTTGCAAGACCTAGGTTTTGGATTTGAATTCGATAAGCAGGCCTACATACTCGTCAATCAGCAAGGAGAAGAGATTCATTTGGGTGATGCAGTTTTGGTTCGCGTAAAAAGTGGGAATCTATTGGAGCGCCAGATTATTTTTGAAGTTGCAGAATAAGTTTTTTCATGACGGAATTATCTGTTGTTATCATCACCTTTAATGAGGCCAAGAATATTAGACGAGCCATTGAGTCTGCTTTACGCATTACTGATGATGTGGTGATTTGGGATTCTTTTTCTACGGATCAAACGCCCAATATTTGCGCAGAGTATCCTGTCCGTTTTATTCAAAACAATTGGGAAGGTTATTCCATTTCCAAGAACAAAGCAAATGCGCAAGCCAAGTACGATTGGATACTTTCATTGGATGCGGATGAAGCTTTTGATGAAAACCTAGAGCGAAGCATTCTACAATGGAAACAGTCACCTCCAGTTTCAGCAAGTTTCAAGCGATTGACGAATTATTGTGGAAGTTGGATTCGACATTGTGGTTGGTATCCTGACATCAAGTTTAGATTGTTCAATAGAACAACGACGAAGTGGGAAGGCTTGATTCATGAAAGTTTGGTAGACAATTCCAATGGTCAAGTGCATTTGCTAGAGGGGGATTGTTTGCATTATAGCTATTACACGCCTGAGGATCATTACAAACAGGCTTTGAAGTTTGTGACCATCATGGCCCAAGAGAAGGTTGATCAGGGAAAGCGAACTTCTTTTTTGATGCGGTATTTTTCAGCGGGATTTAAGTTCTTTCAGATGTATGTGTTGAAGGCCGGAATTTTAGATGGAATAGCGGGATATTGGGTATGTCGACGTTCTGCTTGGGCAGCTTTCATGAAGTATAAATTGTGGTATGAGTTTCAAAGCACAAAATGAAACAAAGGGTATTAATTTCAAGAACGGATAGTATTGGGGATGTCATGTTGACACTCCCGATGGCCTATTACATCAAGCAAAAATTTCGAGAAACAGAGGTCTACTTTTTAGGTAAGTCCTACACCAAAGACATTATCAAAAAATGTCCATGGGTTGACGTTTTTCTCAATGCGGATGATTTTTTGCAATGGGAGGAAGGAAGACAAGTGGAAGAGTTAAAATCGTTTCAATTCGATGTGGTCATTTTTGCTTTGCCAACTGCGCATTGGATGAAGATATCCGCATTGGCAGGAGTGCCCAAAAGAATTGCTACTGGACATCGATTGAGCAGTTGGAAATGGGCCACCGATAGATTGTTTTTTAGTCGTAAGAAATCTAATCTACATGAAGCCCAATTGAACTTGAAATTGCTCAAACCAATTGGTATAGAAATCAATCCAAGTATAAAAGAACTTGGGCAAATTGAATTGCTGAACAAAACAAATACTCAGAAAAAAAATAGATTGATCATCCATCCTTTTTCACAGGGAAGCGCGCTGAATTGGACTTTGGATCAATATGATGAATTGGTGAATTTGTTGAAAGATTCTAGTTTTGAAATTGTTGTCTCAGGAACCAAAAAGGATGCAGAAGAATTGGAGAGACGTGAGGGAACTCCATTGATGCAACTACCTTCTGTTTGCGGACAATTGACCTTGTCGGAATTCATTGATTATATAGGGGAGAGCACAGCACTTTTGGCATGCAGCACGGGTCCGTTGCATTTGGCTTCGGCTCAAGCTCTTCATGCGGTAGGTTTATACGTAGATCGCAGACCCATTCATCCAGGAAGATGGGCACCTTTGGGAAAGCATGTTCACGTTATTAAAGAGTCAGATGTGAATCAAAATAGCATTTTGACTACACCGAAGTTGGTCGCCACTTTTCTGAAGTCCATAATGGAGCACCCAACCACCAAGCCGTAAAGAAACCTACAAAGGTTACCCCGGCTTGCGTTTCCAATGTGTCTTCTGTCAGAAAAGAGATTAGAACAATCATGGTATATATCAATGCAACAAGTGAATACCTTTTGGCGGACTTGATCATTTGAAAGGAAAGTAGCAAGCAAAATAAAATACCAATTAATCCTACAGACATCCAAATGGTCAGGTATTGATTGTGCGTACGCAACTGATATTCTTTCAAAAGCCCATGATTTTGAGCGGCGTATTCAGCATTAATGGCGTCTTCAATGTCCCCAGTTCCAACGCCGGCGAACCAATGATTTTGAATTATGTGGGAGGCATTGTTCCAATAAATCAAACGTTGAAATAGCGAATGCCCATTGGGAGAGAAACCCAAACTTAGCATGTGGTATTCAAAGTACAATCTATCCAATCTTCTTGTTAGCCCATTCATGCTTGAATACTTACAATTGGGCAAGCCGTTTTCAATTTCTTGAATTTCTTGATCGCTTAATTGTGAAATGGAATTTCCATCCTTACGCCATCCTTTAGATGATAAGTATCGGATCAATGTATATTTCAACTCTCCTCCTGAGTAGTCTTTTCCATTGAAATCCAAACTGCTTCTTTGGCTCCAAATGTTTTGTAATTCATGCCAACAGATGAAACGATGCACGTAATAGCCATTTTCAAGCTGAAGGATATTTGCATTGTGCTCGTATATATTGCCTGAAGGGGTTTTTTCTGATGTAATTTCTTGGTTAGGCTGAGGAGTTACGTAATGAAGGTATTGCTTGTGAATGTATACCAGTGAGAGCACTAGGATGGCTCCGATACCAATACCTACAAGCCATCGCATTCGAATGGGAAACCTTAGTCTGAAATAGCGAAGAATGAACAATATACCGGTCAGTATGGACAGCGCCAATCCAGTTGCGGATTCAATTAGTATCAAATAGTAAAGTAAGAAGACAGATAGACACCAGCTGATGATTTTTAACCCAAGATTGGATTTTCCTTTTGCCCATATCAGTGCAAGAGCCAATGACACAAATAGCCCCATTCTGACATGAGAAGTAAATACGCTGTATTCTCTTATTTTGGCCAAGTGCAGTTTTTTATTGGTAAGCAATTCGGCAAAAGGCATCCAATTGTGTACCAGTAGAAATGAGACCAAAGCACTGATGAAAACAGAAATTACAAAAGACCATTCGATGCGATGACGTTGATTTTTTTTCAGTTCAATGAGATAAGCAGGCATAGTCATCGGCAACAACAGTAGCGGCAGTTTAATGCGCAAGTCGTGCCATCCATAATTCCAGTTTTCTGACCAAAGCATGCCCAGGAGAAAAAACAAATAAAGCAGAATCCAATTTCTAGTTGCTCCAAATGTGATAAATATCCAGGGCTTGATTTTTCTGAAACTTATATCTACGAGCCATTGGACAGTAAGACCAATAGTGCCTATGGACATCATAACGGGAGAAAGCGATAATCCGCATACAATCAGTATGAACCAAAATTGAATCAAAGGTTCCGCTTTCTCCAGTAGTTTTATCATGGAACCAAGAGTATTTTTTTATAGTCCGATTTTAATGTAGACAGCGCCTGAAGAACTACGGGATCTTTTTTGATGGCTTGTCTACTAAACGCCCTTTCGTTTTTGGTTCTTCTTACAATTTCAGTTTCTAATAAATGAGATAAGTAATCTTGGTAAACCTGTGATTGCTTTTTATTGTCCGGTAGAATTATTTTTTCTATGGCTTGAATATGTGCTTCAATATTTTCAGAATCTACGTTGTTTTTTTCTTTGAACTCATTCAATTTTTTCCAATTTTCTGTGTGGGGCTTGAAATTGATTTTCTCTAAATATTGCGCGAAGTTGAGAATGGTGTTGTTGGGTAAGATGAAATTTCCAGAGGTGTCAATTTGTGAAAATTGAGACATATTTTGGGTCACAAAATCGAACAAAACCAATTGACCTTGCACCTCTTTTATCCAATCGTTGTTTTTTTCTGAATCGACATTGATGTCGGGTTGTATACCACGACCATCCACAACTTTCCTTCCTTTTTTAGTGGAAAAGGTTTGAATGGCTGCTTCATCGATGGCAGTGACTTTTCCATTGGTTGGATCGCGATGGCTATAGTCCAATCGCTGCACACATCTGCCACTAGGAGTGTAATACTTGGCTACAGTAAGTTTCATTTTGGTGTTGTATGCTAGGTCAACAGTTTGTTGGACCAAACCTTTACCAAACGATTCTTTGCCAATAATTACTGCACGATCCAAATCTTGCAAGCTTCCAGCTACAATTTCTGATGCAGAGGCACTGAACTCATCAATCAAAACGGCCAATGGTATTTCGGTATCTACGGGATCAAGTTGGGCACCATATTGCTGTTTCCACTCTGCAACCCTACCTCTTGTTTCCACAATTGGCGAACCTTTGGGCACGAACAAATTGACGATACTCACGGCTTCTCTAAGCAGTCCGCCGCCGTTTCCGCGCAAATCCAGAATAAGGCCGTCGATGTTTTGTTTCTGTAAACTTAAAAAAGCTTCTTTCACTTCCGTACTCGCAGTTTGGGTAAAGCCATCGAGTTTGATATAGCCAGTTTTTGTATTGGGTATCAAACCAAAGAATGGAACATCTTTGTTTTTGATGTTTTCTCTTTTGACTTCAATCTCGGCGATTTCCTGTGTGTCACTTTTGATGATGGTCAACTTCACAGCCGTTCCGGGCTGGCCTTTGATCATATTGCCACTTTCGTCATCAGTCAGTTTAGAAATATCTTTCCCTTCGATATGCGTGATTACATCTCCGATTTTTATTCCAGCTTTGTCCGCGCCAAAACCGGCATAGACATCGGTAATTAGAATTTTTCCATCTCTTCTTTTGGTATTGATGCCAATTCCACCGTACTGACCTGTTTGCATGAATGTGGCTTCCTCAATGCGTGATTCTGGGTAGTAAACGGTATATGGATCAAGAGAAGCCAGCATGGCATCGATGGCCTTTTTCATTAAAAAGCCAGGTTCTGGCTCATCCACATATGTTTCTTGCAATGTTCGATATACATCGGTAAATATTTCGATGTTTTTTGTTATCTCAAACAAAGTGTCTTTAACCTGCGCTGCTGTTGATACTATGGCCAACAATAAGGCAAGTACAATGCGGGTGCTATTTTTCTTGAGGAGCGACTTCATCCTTGGGCGGTAATTTTATTATTCTATCTATTTCTGTCAAAGCGGCGCCAACTTTTTTGAATACATAATCATATTCAGGGAGTTGTTTACCCGTAAAGGTGAGACACAGATGCAAGGGCACAGGCGCTTCATTTAAAATGTTTTTTTGTAAGCGATAGCATTCCCTCAAACAGCGCTTAATGGCATTCCGATCATGCGCTCTTTTGAAGTTTTTTTTACTAACGGTAAACATTGCTTGCAAGCGTTGTTCGGCATTGATAGTGGGAATATGAAACAATACCAATAGGGCTGGTGAACGCACAGCTTTGGCTTCTCGAAATAAAATCTCGATGCTCTTTCTGCTTTTGAGTCGTTCTTCCTTTCCTAACGTAAAACTCATTTTCTTTTTTTCACCTTTTTTGTTTCGGTCTTTTTGCCCGTAGCCACATCTATTGCGCGAAGAAGTTCTTTGTCATTTTTATACATCACCTTTTCCAAGGTATTGTCGTCAAATAAATATCTACCAATGGTCCCTTTGATTCGCGCTTTGATGTCTGACTTGGCTTTGTTCCAATCCTTTGTTTTCATTGTCGGCCATTCTTTCTTCATTCGGGTTTGAATGGTAGACAACATGGCATCACTCACTTTGAAATTTTCTATAAAATCATTTTCACCAGCAAAACCTTTCAAATATTTCTGGTTGTTTGTAAAATATTCAAAGCAGAAATCTCTAAGAATTCCGGACATGATCAGTTGATTGATCACGAAAACATTTGAAGTATCCAATGGGACAAATACTTCAGGAGTTATACCTCCTGAGCCATAGACTACTTTGCCACCGGGTGTAACAAATTTGAGTGTGTCTATTTTTTGTATGCTATCTGGGTTGAAAAGTTCACCGTGCAAGTAGCGAGTTGTGAAATCATCCGAGTATTGCGTGCTATCACTGTAGGGTTTTTGAATACAACGACCCGTCGGTGTGAAGTATCTTGCGATAGTAAGACGGAACGCACTTCTGTCTGGAAGTTCAATCTCATGTTGAACAAGCCCTTTTCCAAAAGTTCTTCTGCCCACCGTTGTGCTCTTGTCCCAATCTTGAAGAGCTCCAGCAAAAATCTCACTAGCCGAAGCACTGTTCTGATCAACTAATACAACCACTTTCATGTCTTTGAATTCGCCATCTTTTTGTGTGATGTATTGTTTTTTTCCAACGTGCATGCCCTCGGTATACAACACCAATTTGTCTTTGGGCAGAAATGATTCTGCCATCAAGAAACTTTGATCCAAGAGACCACCGCCATTTCCTCGCAAATCGACAATAACTGTTTTGCATGATTGAGCGCGGAGTTTTCGGACAGCAAATTCAAATTCAGAAAAAGTATTTTGCCCAAACGATTCTACCTTGACATAGCCAACTTCTGGCGCAATGACAAAATCGGCAGTGACACTTTCCAAAGGAATGCTTCCGCGTTTGATTTTAATCTCTTTGTTTTCTTTACCACGGATGATATTGAGTGTGACACTTGTACCAGCTTTTCCTTTGATTAGTTTTTGAACTTGGTCATTGGCGAGTTCTTTCTCCGTCAACACTTTATTGTCTACTTTGACAATTTTGTCTCCGGTCAATAATCCTGCTTTTTCTGCAGGACCGTCTTTCATGGTTTTCACAACGCGCAATGTGTCCTTGTAAATCATGAACTCCATACCGATGCCTTGATACTCGCCTTGGATTTTCTCGTTGGCTTGAGCAATTTCCTCAGGTGAGATATAGTAGCTGTGTGGGTCGAGGTGAGAGAGAATGGATTGGATAGCACCATCTATGAGTTGTTTTTTATCGACACTATCAACATAGTTTTCTTCGATGAAATCAATCAAACTAACCAACTTGTTTGGGTTTTCTTCCGCCCCAGTTTTGATGGTGAGTAAATTAGAATCGGCGAGATATGTTCCAATTAAAATTCCAACAATCAACACCATACCGAAATAAAGTGGTTGGGCACTGGAAGGTTTGATTCTCTTGCGACTCAATGGAGGCGCAGATTGTTGGGGAATATTGTTTTCAGGTTGTTGTTCCATTTCACTAATCTTTAAGGTTGTGCGATTTGCACTACTTCAATACCAGCCGTTTTTAGAAACGTGATGGCCGTATTGTCTTTGTATTCTTCTTTGTAAACCAATCGTTTGATACCGGTTTGTAAAATCAGTTTGCAGCAATCTTTGCAAGGGGATAGGGTGATGTACAGTGTTGAATCCTTTGCGTTGTTGGTAGACTTGGCCACTTTGGTAATGGCATTGGCCTCCGCATGCAGCACATACCAATGGGTTTCACCATCGTCATTTTCGCAGGTATTGGGAAAACCACTCGGTGTTCCATTGTAACCATCGGAAATGAGCATTCCATCTTTCACTATCAGCGCGCCAACTTGTTTGCGATTGCAATGGGAAAGTTTTGCCCATTCTATCGCCATTTTCAAGTATGCGCGGTCATACCTTTCTTGTTTTTCAGGTGTCATTGTCTTTTTGCCTATCTTCACAAAAATAGGGCGCGCAAGCTATATTCGCGTGATAAAAATTAAAGGTATTTTAGGCATGAAGGTTTATACAAAAACTGGGGATCAAGGCACCACAGGAATCTTGGGTTCTAAGCGACTCAAAAAGCATGATTTAAGGATAGAAGCCTACGGAAATGTGGATGAATTGAACTCGCATATCGGCATGTTGAATACCAAACTTGGATCTGATGATCACCAATGGATTCAAGATGGACTTTTTATTGTGGGTAGTTGGTTGGCGACAGAGCCAGGGATGGAGGAAAAAATCAATCTTCCCAAAATCACACAAGATGACATTGTTCGGTTGGAGAAAATGATGGATGAAATGGAGGCAAAGTTGGAGCCTATTCAACATTTTATTCTACCTGGTGGTTCATGGGAGGCGGCACAAGCACATATAATTCGTTGTGTTTGTAGACGCGCAGAGCGCTCTGTGTGGGCCTTGCATGAGGAGGAGCCGGTTCAATTGGAAATTCCACAGTTCTTGAATCGCCTTTCAGATTATTACTTTGTTTTGGCTCGATTGGTATTGAAGGAACAAGGATTGAATCCGGTTTTTTGGATTCCTGAAAAAAAATAAATCCCCTTTTTTGATGTTTTACTTGTATTTTCCATCGAAAATTTTACTTTCGCAGCAAGTTTCATAAAGTTTAACCCTTTAAAAATACTTACTATGTACTGGACACTTGAATTAGCCTCTTACCTAGAGGATGCCCCATGGCCCGCAACAAAAGATGAGTTGATAGATTATGCCATGCGTGCTGGTGCTCCATTGGAGGTCGTAGAAAACCTACAACAAATAGAAGATGATGAAGAGGTCTTCGAGAGTATCGAAGATATTTGGCCGGATTACCCCACCAAGGAAGACTTTTTCTTCAATGAGGACGAGTATTGATCCTTCAATGATTTTGAATAACAAACCGGGCAGTTGTCCGGTTTTTTTGTTCCATTAAAATACTTTCAGATTCCCATTTTTTTAAATCTTCAGGCTGATAATGTCGCAATGTAACCAGCTTAACCGGGGCATTGTAACGCAAATTGTATTTCTCTTTGAGGCAATCTTGAAGGTCCAATAATTTGTGCTCTTCACATTGCAGACACATCGAAAAACTACGTGCACCATTTTCCATCATTTGAATTTTAATACCTCGATCATTTACGGCAGTGAAAATTTCCTGCAAGTTGTCTTCAACGATAAAACTGAAATCATTTGTTGATATAGATACCAAAATCTGATTGTCCTTTTCAATGATGCAAGTGGGGTATTGG
>JACCDY010602302.1_pt1 | contig 30044 bp, 52 predicted proteins | sample 7446391 | NCBI WGS metagenome assembly JACCDY01 (sample SAMN15323451, study PRJNA562643) | freshwater metagenome | isolation source: river surface water | place: USA:Blue River Watershed | collected 2017-08-18 | reverse complement strand
TTCCAACTTCATTTGGACTTCCTGGTCCACGTTTTCCAAGAAGGACATAGTTCTCACCCTCATGCAACATTAGAATCATGCCTACAACAGCAATTGAGCGTGAGTGCCATACATCACCATCCTCAGTTCTGTAACATTTATTTTCTTTGTTATTGAATGTCATAATTACATAGCAATTAATAAAGTAGTTATGTAGGCAATATAGCTCCCGATTAACATGGCTCCTTTAAATCTTCCCATCTTCTTTCCTACAATCATCATTGGAAGTAGTAGAGCTGCAACCGCAATCATCCAAACCATATCCGAATTAAGCATCTGTTCACCTACATTAATTGGTGTTATTATTGCAGTAAGTCCTATTATACCCAAAATATTAAATATGTTTGAACCTATAAGATTTCCTATGGCTATATCTTTTTCTTTTCTAAACGCAGCAACACATGATGTAACGAGTTCTGGAACTGATGTTCCAACTGCAACTATTGTTACCCCGATTATCCTCTCCTCCATTCCTAAGTCTCTTGCGATTTTAACAGCACCCTCAAGAAGTAATTCGGCACCAAAATATAATCCCACAATACCAATTATTAGATAAATAATTGATGACATCATCGGACGAGGTTTATCTGGGGCTTCTTTCTCATCAAGACTGAGTAGTGTATAATCTTCTGTTTTCTTTTTTAATTGTGCCTTTGTTTTTTTTCTTGAGTTTGAAACAAGAAATACTATAAACGCAACCATTGATGCGAATAAGAGAATACCTTCAAATAGTGATATAATTCCATCCTGTGCAAATATATAGAAAAACACAGATGCTATTATCATCATAGGCCAATCTATAATTTTAGAATTTCTATCAGCCGTCATGGGAAAAATTAAAATAGTTAAACCAAGAATAAGAGTAATATTAACTATATTTGAGCCGACAACATTTCCAACAGCAATATCAGAATTCCCAGACACTGCAGCTCCAGCACTAACAAAAAGTTCTGGCGCAGATGTACCACAAGAAATAATTGTCATACCTATTACAAGTGGTGACAAGTGAAAATTTTTAGCAATACCAACTCCACCCTTGATAAGAAACTCGCCACCTGCTACGAGTAAGGCAAGACCAAAAATTAATAAAAAATAGCTCATACTTAATTTTGTTTTTTCATTTTTTCAATTCTATATTTCTCCTTTGCCTGGAGATATTTCTTATATGCATCTGCACTAAAGTTATCCCAAAATTTTCGAAAATCTTTTGGTAAATCCTTATTTACTATCTTGATGTTCATCCCCAAATTTCTCCATTCCTTTTCCAAGATTCTTAGTATAAATAATTTTTAACATATATTATACGAACAAAAATGTATAATGTTTCATAAAAGTGGTATAAAAATCAGTTTTTTACTTTTTTGGTTGTATTTATATAAAAACGCTGTTTATGGGAAGGCCAAAATTAAAAGAAAAAGATAAGAAAACCAAAATAGGAATCACAATTTCAAGAGAAATCAATAAACTTCTGGAGCAAAAAACAAATAATAAATCAAAATTTATTGAAGATTTGTTAAATAACTTCTTTAAAAATCAATAGTTATGAAAAAAACAACGCCAGAAGAATTTATTAATAAATCAAAAATAATTCATAATGACTTGTATGATTATTCATTAGTTGAATTTGTTGATGTTAAAGTTAATGTAAAGATAATATGTTCCAAGCATGGGTGGTTTGAGCAAAGGCCACAACATCATTTGGCTGGACATGGTTGCAATAAATGTGCTCGTGAATTAATTACCGCTTCCTCTAAATTAACTAAGAAAAAATTCTTAATAAAAGCAAAAAAAGTACATAATAAAAAATATAATTATTCACTAATTGATTTCGTTAATGTTAACTCAAATAAAGATAAAGTAAGAATAATGTGTCCAACACACGGAGAATTTAAACAAGCAATAAAACATCATTTGAACAATGTAGGATGTCCTCATTGTTGTGAATCTAAAGGTGAGAAAGAAATCTCAAAATTTTTAAAAGAAAATAAAATAAAATTTATCAGACAATATAGATTTAAAGGTTGTAGATATAAAAAACCACTCCCATTTGATTTTTATTTACCAAAATTAAATATTTGTATTGAATTCCAAGGGGAGCAACATTTTAGACCAGCCATGCACTGGGGTGGCAAAAAAGTGTACCAGGATATAATAAAAAGAGATAAAATTAAAGAAGAATATTGTAAATCAAATAATATTTATCTCATAAAAATACATTATAAAGACAAAATCGAAGATTCTCTAAAAGATGATTTAAAGATTTAATCAGCCAACATTTGAGTGAGCAATATAATACCATGTCACTTCATACATATAAACTTCCCAGTCACCGTAGCTGAATTTGGTCATTACTTCTGTTTTTCCACTCATTGTTTCATCTACAGATGGTTCATCCTTTTTCTCCTGAAGTATTGTTCCATCATTATCAAGAATAACCCAAACCTCCTGAACCTTAGCACCCTTGTGCTTGCACTTATCTGGTTGATTCTTTTTGATGTATTTTTTAATGAGTCCATTCATTACCTTGGTTGGTAATTTTCCAATCAATTCTGGACCCTGGTGTACTTCCACTTCTTTTCCGCTGCTAAATATATATAGCTCTTCTGGATTTGATGTGCTTCTGATGTATGACATTCTCTTTTTTTTAATGATGTGCAGATATGGTTTTTCCAGTAGGCTTAATATCCCACTGATTTTTATCGTTAACATATGGCTCCATTATTCGTCCATATTGGTCTGATGTTCCAGATATAATTGTTCCTTCACTACAAAGAACATTATGATAAACCCTGAAGCGTAATCCTTGGACTGGGGCAAATCCCTTAGGCTTTTTATCCTTGAAGCTTCCTTTTGGTCTACCAACAGGAAAAAGAGCAAGCTTCAATTGGTCAGAGTCAAATTCCTTAGACTTTTTCTCCTTAAAACTTCCCTTTGGTCTACCAACAGGAAAAAGAGCAAGCTTCAATTGGTCAGGACCAAGTTGCTCTTGCTCTTCTTTGTTTTTAATACCTTTTTTTTGTTCCATCTCAACGTTATTTCAATTCGTACTCTTCATAGTTACGATTCGTTGTGAAATTAAGCATGCCTGAGTGTTGAACGCTGTAGTAGCAACTGCAGTCACCATGTCTCTCCACTGAATGGACAATTCCTCCATTGTTCATAATCATCTTGGAGCGGATGGTAACTTCATCACCTTCTTTAAATTTACATTTCTGCTCACACGGTTGACATGAAGCCAGGAATAAGATTGATAATAGGTAAATTACTTTTTTCATTATTTATGTGTTTGATAAATTTTTTAGCTGTCGCAACCACAGTCTATTCCAGTTGTTTCGAGTAAACTTTGACCTATAGATTCTGCAGTGGTCTGATTTTGCTTATTTTCATCACATGGATGATAGGTGCCATTGAGCATGAATACTCCAAAAATGATAACAATGGTTGATATTACAACAAATCTCGGTGCTAAGTCAGGTATGCGTGGCAGTGGCGCATCCTTAATGGTTCGGAAAATGTTGACAATCCACGAAAAGGCTTTATTGGTGACCTCTCCAATGAATTCACGATGAAAAAATAATAAAGCTGATACGGCAAGCACCAATAAGAATGCACCGAAGGTTAAAAACATTGCAAGACAATATGACATATACTAAGTTTTAAATTTATAATGGTTTATTTAATATGCTCCAAAATCGTGTTCAAATTTTTTCTCTGGATAGATGATGATAATATCTTTTAGATAAAGCTTCTTCTCAGTAACTTCAATGATTCTATCCTCATAAATCTCATGAAGTATCTCAATTATTTTATCACAACTTGTCTTCTCAAGCCACTCAGAAAACCCAAGGACTGTTGACTTTCCGAATTTTCCATTTACAACATATTTCCAAGCCTCCTTACAATCATCCTCAAGAATCTTGATGTCATCTTTTCTTAAAATTCGTGTTGGAGTTTTAAGGCCATTTGAATTGAATTCATCAGGATAAACAAGCCAATAGTCAAGATACGCTTTTGGCTCTGACTTCCAAACATCAGCCCTTCTTATGTCAAGGTTGTACTTACTTCTTGGACATCTTCCATTTGCGAAGCAAAATGCTGCAGACATAATTGCTGTATCTGAAGTTGGCTTCTGAGGAGTTGTCTTATCAAAGTATTCAGTATGCTCATAGAAAGTGTTTTTGATGTCGCTAACAAGCTCTTTATAACTTTCCTGAAGTCTCTTAACCTCTGATTTCTGACTCTGTATTTTATCCGTTATAAGCATAGTCCTTGTTTATACGTAAAAAAACAAAAAATGTTACTTCTGGAGCTTTTCTTTGATTCTCTGCCTTACAATACTCTTGTCATTATCAGTTGGATGGTAGTCATTCATAAGTTCCTTCGGAACTCCATTCCAGGCATCACCGTAATAGGTCACATTAAAACCTCTATTCACACATTCGGCATATATCTCTTCGTATCTATTTTTGAGATATAGGAGCTTATCGTAAAAGAATTTAACATGACCAGTTCCAAGAGTAAACTTAGACGGCTGACCTTTAAAGTTAATTTTCTTACCTTCCTCAAGACGTTTGCGTATCTTGTTTGGAACTCTTTTTATTTCCCTTGCTTCTGCTAACAAATGAAGCCTTGTTAACTCTTGAGGAGGGACCCCACAATTAATCCTTGTCATGCATATCTTTTTTATATTGTAAGTATTCATCCATTGTTTTGTTTCCTTTGCTTAAATTTTCATTTTTCCACAATGGCTGAAAATTAGATAATGACCAACATTCTTTAAAGCTTAAATCGTCAGGAGATTTGTAATCAAACCTTGATTTAGGTATTATGTGGTCAACATGCCATTCTCCATAATTCTCCCAAGACATGCCTTCTTTAAATTTAGATTCTAAATGAATCTTTAACTCTTCCAATGTAAAATCAACCAAATCTAAATATGATTTACATCCTTTACTTGTATTATTTAATATAAGAGCTTTTGTAATAGAGCAAGACATTCTTCGATTTAATCTAAAAATAGGGTCTTTCTCAAGTTTTATTTTAATGCGTTCCCAATTTTTTTTATTAAGATGTTTTTTGTTTTTTTTATAATACTCTTTGTTAGATTTGATTATAACATCTCTATTCTCTTTATAATAATTTTTATTCTTTTCTTGTATGTCATTTTTGTTTTCTTTATAATAATTCCTTTTTTGATTTAAAACACTTTCTTTTCTATTGTCATAAGAATTTTGGTCTGATTTACTTTTGCATTCAACACAATCTCCAGTAGAGGAAAATCTTTTAGACTTATCTCGACCTTCAAATTTATGATTATTAACACAAAGATTTCCTAAAAAATACTTATCATTTTCAAGTTTTCTTTTTTTATTTCTTCCTCTTCTTTTTTCATTTTTACATTCTGAACAACTTCTATCAGATTTAAACCTTAAAGTTTTACCAGTACTTTCAAATTCATGATTGTTTTTACATATCTTTCCAAGATAAAATTTATTTGCATCCATAATAATTTTTATTATAAATACAAATAATTTTTAATTTCTCTATGCTCAGCTATTAGGTGCTCTCTTGTAAGTTCTGCTGGAGGAATTCCACAATTTATCCGTGTCATTATAAAATATACGTTACAATATACAAAATGTTACAAATATTTCTTCCAAGAAAACCACGGTCGTGTCTTTAAATAATTGAGATTGTGTTGATTTTGATAGGCCTCTTTCTCAAAGCTAATGCCCATATATCCTTTTCGATAGAGTGCAATAAAATACAGAATAACGAATCCTATAAAAAACAACTCCAATTGCTGGCGAAGATGAATTTTTTCATGATTAATTAACACCTCATCTTCTTTGCATCTTTTATCTGGAACAAATATAAACGGAAGAATAGCCAGGCCTCCTATTTGCATTTTAATGCCAAATATCCATCTGATAAAATTCAAAAATCTTGGAGATACTATGACCACTTAATTAACTCCTTTCATGGTATCCTCATCAGACTTCCAGTATCGGTACTTAATTGTTTCTGTCTTGTATTGCTTCATCTCTTCAGTTAGATTTGGAGCAATGTCGTATACGCAAAGTACATATTCTGTATACCCTTCTCTTAGTGATGCTGGTGTTTTTGCGTGATATAGGTCGTACTCCTTGAGTAATTTCTTGGCAAGTTCAATTAATTCGTTTCTATCTTTAGAAAAAAATAGATACTTACCAATTGTTCCGTGATGGTCCTTGTTGACTTCTTCTTTGAAGAGTGTCAACTTATCTTCAGGGTAGTCGTGATTTACAATCCACTTCCAGTAAGTTGAATCAACTATTTCTAATCCTGTTTTCTTTTTCATTTTTGAGCATTCTTAATAATGTCTTCAAAGCTTTCTCCTTCATCTGGTGGAAATATCAGATGTGCTGTTGCAGCATCAAATATTCTCGCCTGGTCTGTCCCTTCCTCTGGAGCCTCCTTAAGAATCTTCATCATATTAATTACTGCCACACACTTATGACAAGGACAGCTTGAAACTGTCTTGAGTGTTTCTGAGCATATAACTTCCTTCTCAATCATTGACAAATCAATCCATGTATTGATTCTTTTCTGAATCCTACGATTCTGTAATTAGAGGTTACCTCTATATAATTATATTTAGATGAAATATCTAAGTAATTTCCAGGATTTAAGTGCAAGACATCTTTTTCCTTATTTCTTTTTTTGAATGGGAAACGGCCAGACCAAGTGATAACATCCTTTTTAATTAAGTCTTCTTCACTAAAGAAAATCACATTTCTCCAATTGTCATTTAATTCAGAAACGGGAGTTGGGAGCCAATCAAAAAAAACTGAATCTTTAACTTCCTTTTTTATTGTTGTATAAGACATTCTGATACTATCAATTTCCAATACACCACCTTTTCTTATTGAAAATTTTGGATTTATCAACATATCTGGAGCTGAATAATACTTCTCTCTGCACTTAAGCCAATGCTCTAAGTTTCTTTTGACTAATACCAATGTACCATCATCAACACCAATGGAATATATTTCCTTTACATCTTCTTTTCTCATTTCTTAAAGTTTTTAACATCCACATTAATTTAACAAATTTAGTGGTTTATTTTGAATAAATAAAATTTTTTACTATATATTAATATATATAATTTTAATTTATGAAAAAAACAAAATTATGCGCATTTACCTTGAAGCTTGAAACCATTAAACGATTGGAGAAAATGGTCAAAGAAAAATCAATCAACAAATCTGCTTTCGTTGACAGACTTATTAATGAAGAAATAGACAAAGAAAATGGGGAAAAACATTAATTTCAGCAAATCTCAAAAAGAAGATATTTGTAATAGATATATCTCTGGAGAAAGTACATATTCAATTTCAAAATTTTATAATTGTTCAAATGTTACTGTAAGCAACATTCTTAAATCAGAAAGAATTGAAATTAGAAGTAACAAAAAATTTAATAGAATCATAGAACTTGAGATATGCGATAAATACAAAAATGGTATTCATTCATACGAATTATCTGAAATTTATAACTGCAGTGCTACTGCTATAATTGGTGTTCTACATAGAAATAATATAAAAATGAGAACAAGTGGAGAATCTCATAAAAAATATTCATTAAACGAAGATTATTTCAATTCCATTAATACAGAAGATAAAGCATATTGGCTTGGATGGCTTTATGCAGATGGGTGTAATCAAAAAAACTATAATGTATCAATAGGATTGCATAAAAACGATGCCCATATAATAGAAATGTTTAAAAAATACATTGGTAGCAACAAACCCTTATATAAAAAAACTGATGAAAGTTGTGTGGAACTACAATTTAGAAGCAAAAAATTAAGCAATTCACTTAAGAAGGCTGGATGCATTTATAATAAAAGTCTAATTTTAGAATTCCCGAACAAAAACCAAGTACCATATAATTTATTGCCACATTTTGTTAGAGGATACTTAGAAGGTGATGGTTGTGTTGGTGTTTACAAAACCAAAAATATGATTTCTATTTTGGGAACTAAAAAATTTTTAACTGAAATGAAGAAATATTTAGAATCAAAAAATATTTCTGGAGTTTATATAAATCCAAAAACAAAAAATACTTGGTCTCTTACTATTTGGAAAAAAGAAAGTATTTTATCATTCAAAGAATTGATGTATGATAATTATCTAAATAATAATTCTACAAATTCTGAATTAATACTTAATAGAAAATATCAAAAACTACTTGAGGTTGAGTTATTCAAAAAGTGATATTGTATGTTTTACAATTTCGTCCATAGAATTAAAAATAGGTATTTTCTTCCTTTCTGCCATAGCGTGCATGTATCTCATTTTTTCTGCATTTTTTGGATAACCTAATACACATTTTGCTGGATTTACATTAGCCCACCACCCAAACTCTACATTTGTCGTGAACCCTGGCATTGTGTCAAGCTTTCTTGGAACCCAGAAGACAATTAGGTCTGCTGCATTAAGGCCCCTCTCTTCCCAAACAACTTGTGTATCATAGTCATATCCTTCCTCTGGATTCTCTTTCTCTGGAATTAAAATATGACCCTTGTAGCCCTCTTCTCTTAGCTTCTTAATCATAAGAGGTCTCCATGACTTTACGTCAAGTTCACGAGGAGTTGGTCCAGCCAAGAATACCTTATCTCCAAGTGGCGGAATCATGTCGGTAGCATAAACTTCTTTTCCTGGAAGTAGTTCTATGTTTGCTGTTACTTCTCCAGCAAAAACATTTATGTCATAAAATTTTCTAACTGCATTCATGCAGAAGATTATTTCATCCTCTGACACTGGCGTGAAGTGCCATGCATCGCAGCCAACATTGATTGAATTTCTCTGAACCTTCCATAGACCATGTATATGACCGACTATGTTGAACTTATCTGAGACTGCCTTTGCTGGGTAGTGATTCAGGTGAACCACTTCTCCATTTTTTAATTTAAGGTCTCCTTGTTCCACAACTGAAGCAAATAATTCCTCAAGCCTTTTTCTTGGTCTTGGTTCATCATAGTTACCAATTACAAGATGAATCTTACCATTGAGCCTCTTAACAACCTCAAGTCCCTCATCAGTTGTTGCAACGTCACCTATATGAAATACTTCATCCTTTGGTCCTACAACTGAATTCCACTTCTCAACAAGATAATCTTCTTGTTCCTTTATAGTCTTAAAGGGTCGATAAAATAAACTAAACCTATCATCACCCCAGTGGGTGTCGCTCGTAAAAAATCTTGCCATAAATCTTATTTTTAATTATTCTTCTTCATCCAATGTTGGGTGGTCGTGTTTTAGTGTCTTGCAGTGCTCACAATCACAAGGAGAAAATTTCCATGTTCCATCTTCTTTCTTTTCAATTACGCATCCTTGTTGAGCGTAATACCCCACTTGAACCAGCCAATCAAGACTGTTTGACTCTTCTTCTATGCATGCAGAAAATATGTTTCCACTCTTACATGCTATCGTTTGTGTTGCTGTTGCTGTCATTTAATAATTCATTTAGTTTAGCTCTATTCTTCTTTCTGTCTGGAGTTATTTCAATTAATTCACCAGTATTTGAATCTGTAATGTGTATTTTTGTAACACCTACTTTTCCATCATCTTTCCATGTAAAGTGCTTAAACTTTATATCCTCCTTCTTGCCTCCGTTTCTTACATGCACTCTAATAATTTGTAGGTAAATCCCAATAAATTCAGAGAAATCAACCATAAATTCAGTGAAGTTATCTTCATTAACAACGTTCAATAGTTGTGTAATTGTTTCTATCTCGTATGTCTTAATTTTTTTTCTTGCCATAATTAATTAATTTTAAATTTATTTCATTGGTGTTCCAGTTCCTTCTATAGGATATGGAATTCCCTGACTTGTATAGGCGACTTTAAAAAAGTACCATCCACTTACTGTTCTTACCCACATAATTTATTTTAATAATCCAAAAAATAATATCTTTTTAAACGTATTCTTATGTTCTTCTCTTTTTAATTCTTTCTCTTTTCTTTTTAATTCTTTCTCTTTTCTTTCGGCTTCTTCATTTATTAATACTTCTTTATTTGCGTTAAAAGCATTAATAAATCTATCTACAAAACCAATCTCTTTCCACTTATCCAATGTTTTTTGAGTTGGTATTATTTTAATGTCTGCTTGAGTATACACACCATAGTTATTAGAATATTTTACATCCTCTACTTTAAATTCCTGACTTTCCCAGCCATATCCATCCGCATAAATATTAGAAAAAACAAAAGCTGGTTTCCTATCTTCTCTCCATTTATCATACAAGCTGATTAAATCTCTATTTCCAATGGAAACGGTTTCTCCAATTCTTGGAACTACATTTGATTCATACTCATACGAGTAAATAGCTGCAGACCCAACATAATGAGAAATATTTAGAATCTCATTTATGTCTAAATTATATTTGATTGTGTTATAGTTCATTTTTTAATCTAATAATGATTCTATTTCTGATACTGAGAATCTGTCAACATTTCTCTTAAACGCCTCCAGCTTATATACATCACTGAGTGTTTCTGGACAATATGAAATTGATAGTTTTTCTTGCAGGAATTCAATATCACCTTCTAAATCAGAAACAGAATCTTCAAGATTTTCCTTCTCATCCTCAAGGTCTTTTATTTCAATGTCCTTTTCTTCGCAATAGGAGCAAGTTCCACCAGTATATTTAACAAATTCATCTGACCATTCTCCGAGAACTTCTTTAAGCTCCTCATAGGTATCACAATCATCAATGTGATTTATAAATCTCTCATCTGCCTTAAGGACTTCTTTTGCGAAAGCTTTAAACACTTGTTTAAAAACTTGATTTATCTGTTGCTTATCCATGAAGCAAATGTAAATAAAAAAGTCCGAACTTTTATAATTCGGACTTTATTTTTTTATGGGGATTCTTTATTTCGCCTTTTCTTAGCTCTAATTATCTTTATTATTCCAATGACATCAAGTGTAATTCCAACTGTCTGATTTATTGTAAACAGAGTGCCAACACCAATTTCACTAAGTGGTCCAGAAAGTAGAAGGCTAAAGGATGTTACATTCATCACAATTCCAGCCATAAGAATGTCAACCCCCTCTTGCTCCATTTGAGCATAGTCATTTTCAATTGGCTTAAGCTTAATTGAGTCAGGTTGTATTGGCCTGGATATGCTATCTTGAGAATAGCATGCTGCAGGAATGATGATTAATAAGAATAGTAATTTTTTCATTTGTATCTCCAATTATCTTTTGGCTCAGTAATATGGTATTTATCTTTTGTAACTCCAGCTTTCTCAAACACTTTTTCCCAGGTGTCATCTTTATCGTCCCAAGACCACTTCTTTTTTTCAATTCGCTTTGACCCCTTAATATTCCATTCATATTTTACAAATTTATCAATGTAATTAAACAGAAGGAATGTTGGAATCATGCCACCGAACATGACAACAATGGTAATCCAAAATGAGTTATCTCTGACAGAAAAAGTAAACATGCAAATGATAATTGCCACAATAAAAATTACAAATGGCAAAAAACTAATAACTCTAAGAAAAGAATTAATTCTATGAGCCTTCTTAGGAATAGCATAGACATATTCATAATACTCTCTCGGCTTATTTCTCAGCTCCTCCTTTTCAACGCAATCAGGGCATTGACATCCTCTGCCGTGCTTGTCATCGCAATCGCAATCATCATGAATTGGTATGAAAATAGGAAAAAACATAATTAAAACACTGGCATTGGTGACTTTGTAGTCAATGGTTGGACCATTCTTAAAATTTCTGCAAACATAATTCTTGTTGCAGGAACATTATAAAGACTTTCATCCCAACTTTCTCCTTCTAAAAAATTAATTTGGTCAGATACCACAAAACCCAGGTCTCTACCTTTATATAATCTATAGTCAATATCAAAAGTTATGAATCTTTTGCCTCTTCCCACTGGAATTATACTGGAATATTTAATGTCAGCACCTATAACAATTTCGCCTGCACCACTCCTTAATTTTAATCCAGACTTACAAATAACAAAAATATCATTAGATATTTTTTCTATTTTTTTGTCATAAAAATCATATCCAACACAGATTGACTCAGATAAAATTTTTCTTAATTCTTCTCCGAGTTTACCTATCTTATTTTCCAGTAATTTTTCAATTGTTGAATTCTTTGTTTCTTCCATATTAATAAATCATTTCGGGTGTAACTTCTTCCCTTGTCTTATCTTGATATAAGACTTTGTACTTGATGAAGTAATTATACTTTCCTCCACCAATTAGGACATCTTCAATAACGACCCTGGAAGAGTCACTCTTCATATAAACAATGTCACCAACTCCGTACTTTAACTCTGATGTTGCATCATTTCTATGAACCATTGCCATGGTCAACGACTGAAACTTTGATAGTTCTCCGTTGATATAAACCAATGAATCTACGTGGTGATTGCAAGAAGAATTAAGCAACAGTTCATGTTGAAGTGCTGCTTCTGTTTTTTCATGCTTCTCCTGCATCGTCTTATCTTCTTGGTAATCGAACCAGAAGAACATTCCAAAGATGATGCATATGGTTATTGATGATAACCAGATTAAAAGTTTTGTTCTTTTTTCCATATTTTTATTTCAACATTATTTCAAGTTCTTCAACTGTGATGATTTCCTTTCCAAGCTCCTCGGCCTTTTTCTCCTTAGAACTTCCAGACCCTTTTTCCTTCATTACAAGGTGAGTCATATTCTTTGATACACCACTCGCAATCTTTCCACCAGCGAGAACAATCTTATCCTCAAGGTCAGGTCTTCTAACTCCAGTGAATACAAACGTCAACCCCTCCATAGCATTTGATGTAGCTACAACAGCCTGGGTCTTTTTGATAAAGACAAGACCATCAAGGTCATTTGCAAACTTGCTGTATTTAACAACACCATCGAGATATGCTTGAGCGGATATGTCAGAGAATCCCTCAATAGAAGTTATATCTGAAATAGAGATTGTTTCTTTTCCGTACAAGTGCTCAAGTAAAACCAACTTCTTGCTTCCAAGATTTTCAAAACATCCAGATGCATGCTGAAGTTTTGATAGCTCAACATCTTTCATCTTAGACTGAATCTCTGTGAATACAATTTCTGCCTTGCGTTCTCCGAATCGGTCAATCTTCTCAAAATCCGATTGACTGGCTGAGAGTATTTTCTTCACCGTATCGAAACCAGCATCGAATAGCATTTGACAAGTTCCTTCAGATACATTATCTACTCCAAGAATCTTGAAGAAGGATGTAAGGAACATTACTTTTTGCTCGTTGGTTTCTTCTGTGGTCATCAACTCAACTCGGTTGTCATTCCACTTAACATCAACGCCAATTGCAGCCTTAACTTGGTCAATGTCAAATCCAGTTGCATCAAGAATTTCAACAACCTTAGGAATAACCATACCACTTCGCTTAACAGTCATCTTGGTTCCAATTCCAATTTTATTATCAAGCATAAACTTAGCATTGTTTCCAGTTACATTGGTAACTGTTGCACCATCAAGACGTGTAGGCTCAATCTGAATAACTGGCTTAACCAATCCTTTCTTTGAGATTTGCCAATTGATTCCAGTTACAGCGGTTTCCTTAACCTCCTCGAAGTCGCCCTTATAGGCACGGGCAAATACTGGATTTCCGTTGCGCTCTCTTCCAAGCTCTTCTTGGCGCTTAAGATTGTTAACCTCAATGATGATACCATCAAGCTCATATTTCTTGCTCCACTCTGTAAAAATTTCTTTTAATATTTCAGCAGTCAAGCGAGATTTATTGACAACCTCCCAGTTAACCTCATTATCCTGGCGCTCATTAAGATATTCAATAATTTCTTTCTTTGTCTTGAACCAATCTGTAATATCAGCATTTTCAAGTACAATTCCGTAGCGAACATAGTCAACGTCTGAAGTCTTTTCAGTAACATCTGGCTTATTCATTATACCAGCTACTGTGTTTCTTGGATTTTCTTCGTCTTCTGCATATTTCTCCTCAAAGCGAGCTCTTGGCATAATAGCTTCTCCATAAGTGAAAAGAGACTCCTTAATAGGATTGTCTTTCATGGCCTTAAAGTGCTCATGACTTCTTTGACCATAGGTTCCATCACCTCTTGTCCAAGCTTGCTTCTTAGATTCGTGGACACAAAGACTGCAACCATCAAATTTCGGAGTTAATATAAACTCTTCATTTTGTAAACCATGTTTCTCAATCCACTTTTCAACTTCATCCTGTGTCTTAACCTTATTCATGGACATCATTGGAAATGGTAACTTTTCTTTTCTGTTATCATCATCCGCAATATATCCAACTTCCTGCAGAAGCTCATGAGTTGGGTCCTCATGTGCAAGTTGGTCAACGAGCGCATCATATTCAGGGTCACTCATTATTGGATTACCCAATCGGTAAGCTTCATTGGCTTCTCTAATTTTAGAAACTAAGTCATTTGTTGTTGTAATATCCATATTTTTTATTTTTATCTTGTACTTGTACTTTCAAATCCGTAAAAACTATTGTATCTCCAGTACTCAAAAGCCCTTTCAACTATCTCTTGTTCTTCTTCATCAAGAATTGTTTCCCAATCTGAATGAAGCGGAAGCAGATTTCTTGTTATGTCAGCTACATTTTGAATTTGTTGAATGTGTACGCTGTTTCGATATTTTTCGAATTCAGCATCTGGGTCATCTTCTTCTCCAATTGATTTCAGAACATTCTTTTGCCACTTGTCAAATTCACTCAGCGCATTTCTGTATGCATCCTCAATCATCTTATCAAGAATCTTTTGAGAATTCTTGTTCACCATTTGCTTCAATAGCCAATAGGGCTGGACTTCAAGTCTCAACCCCATTGTGAATAAACTCAACTTTCCGTCTGGTTCTCTTTTAAGTTCAGTAGTTTCCATCATACTTTTATACGTAAAAAATAAAAATATGTTACTTACCAATATATTTGAATTCCTTTTTCTTTTTTTGTATGCGGCAAAGTTTTATAACAGCCACTATATCAAGTGTAAGACCTATGGAGCCGAACAATATAAGTGGACCCATTGTATCTGGGTCCTTTGGTGGGTTTATCAGTCCGATAAGTCCATTAAAATGAGCGAGAGAACTTGTTATAAAAATAGCTCCAGCTTCTTTTCTTAGCTCTTTTATTTCGACTTCAAGTTGATTTGCACGGATGCTATCTGCCTCTACATTTTGTGAATACGAATTTATTCCAAGCAATATGAATATAAAAAAGATTATTATTTTCATTTGTTTATTTTTTAGAATTTTGCCTTATACCCCAATATGTTCCGATTGAACCTCCAATCAAAAATAATATAATAGGAATTGGTCTTCCTTCTATAATTGAATTGGTTCCTATGGCTGTAGAAACAAGCCATGATATACTGAGTGCATTTGCCGTAATCATAGCAGGAGTTGTCTTTCTTTCAGAAGTGTATATGACATTCAGGGTCCTAAAGTAAATGAACGCCACTTGTGACACAAAAATCAGGATTGCTGACCAATATGGATTATCAAGAATTTGTTGTATTATTTCCTTCATTTTTATTTCTATAGCAGAAAGGAGGATTAAGCCCCTCTCTTAGGTATTTTTGATACAGGACAGTTTCCTTATACATAATCTCCAGTTCATTCTTTTGGTCACGAAGAAGCCCCTTATACCATTCAAGCTCCTCTGCTGAACATGCCCAGGTCTTACCATTTTTAAACACATCCTGAAGCATATCCTTGTAGTCCTTAATTGAGGCTTCAAGAAAAGAGATGCTCATTTTATTGAAATCCTCCATTGTAACCCCTTGAAGTTCCTCAAGGCTTACATGTGGGTATCTGATTTTTATATCTCTTAGTTTTTCTTCTGTCATGCCAAACTTATACGAATAAGATGATTAAATGTTACATCTGTGATTTTTACGATTTGGTTTGTAAGAGAAACAAATGTACAAATAAAGTTATAAAAAATTAGTATTAATAGTAACATAATTTTTTTTGTCACGTATAATAAGTTAGAACCACAAAAATAATAAAAATGAAAGCAATTCCTTACAGCAAAGTAACGTACTCTGTCAAGCCAGGTGTTATGTTTAAGGACCCAATTCTCAATACATTCCTTTCTGAAGATGGCGGAATTATTCCAGGGAACATGATTGCCTTGGCTGGAACCAAGGGTGCTGGTAAGACTACTCTTTGTAAAAAATTGCAGAAGGAACTTCCAGTTGATATGGATTCTGTATTCTTCTCTCTGGAAACTGGAAAGGGTTCTGTTCAGCGTCAAACAAAGAGAGTGGAAGCAGGTGACCACGCTAAGATTTGCGATGATTCTGATTACCCAACTTGGACTTCTTTCATGGAAGACCTTAACAAGTCTGTTCCTGCAATGGTTATTGTTGACTCACTTCAACATGCTGCTAAGCTTCTTACAAAGGAGAATAACAAATTCAAATATGATAACTACGCCCAGATTGTAGAAGACTTGTACAATTGGAAGGAAAGGTATAACACAATTGTAATTTTGATTGTTCAATTAAACGGCCAGGGCAAGGTTGAGGGGCCAGAGGCTACAGTTTTTGATGTTGATTGTCCACTTAAGCTTACTGCTAACCCTAAAACAAAGGAGCGATTTCTTGAGGCAGAAAAAAACCGAATGGGAGGAACTGTTGGAGAGCCTATTTTCTATGAGTTCGTTGAGGATGATAGAGTAATTGCTTTCTATACCCAAGATGAGTGGGATATAATGAAAAAGGGGGCAAGCATTTCTGAAATGGTGAACCGAACAATTGAAAACTATTTGAGTGCATTCAAGACTCACGAAAACTACAGTGCTTTTAAGAAAGACTTCTCGAAAGAATACAACAAGATTTATAACTCAAATTCTGAGGAGATTATAATTATGACTCAGGCACTGACTCTTGTTGATAAATTGTCTAAGGAATACTTTAAATAATTACATTTCTTTTTAGGTGGTTCTACAAAGAAAAAAAGAGCTCCCAATGTCGGGGAGCTCTTTGTTATTTTGATGGTTCTGTTTTTTTCTTTTTAAATACGAAATCCATTCTTTTTTCGAGGAAATTTATCTTCTCGATTTTATAAAATTTCATTCTCTCTTTTACATATGGTTGAATATATTCATCATCTATGAATTTTATCAACTTCTGAGCAGTCTTCTTGCTTTTTATATGCCATGATGCACACTCCCTGAATGACACATCCTCTATTCCCTTGGTGCTGTTTCCTGCTTTCTTAAATTTTTTCAAGAGCTTTTCTGCAAGAGTATAATTATCTGGAAGCACAAATCCAGGAACTACTTCTTTTGACTTGGAATCTTTTTCCATGAATGGCTCAAGATTGATGCTGACATCATAAGCGTCAAATTCCTCAATCTTGTCTCCAAGTTCTCCCCAATACTTAGGAGAATCCTTATGATAGTCAATAAATGACTTACATGCCCACGCAATTCCGTTAATGGATTCATCAATAAATTGCTTAACCTTAATTAGCTCGGCTATATTGACAACTCCATCTTCCTTGGTGCTGAACTTAAATTCCTCAAGATTTAATATTTCTATTCTCAACTTTTTGGTTGGAATCATTTCGCCATTGTTAATCATGTGATTGATGGCTCTTATGTGCATGTCAGATAAATCGTACATATTTTATTTTTTAGTTATGAGTACATGGGTCTTCAATGATGTCTGGACAACACTGATTTGAATCTTTGATTTTTGGATGCAGGTCACTAAACAGCATAATAATTAGTGTTTCCCAGTTTTTATAGTACTTATCTGGATTTTGTAAGTCCAATTCTGGATTCATTATGGCAAGTCCGTTTTTCTCTGGTATATGAGCAAGCCCAAGAACACAGTGTCCAAGCTCATGGAATATTATTATCTTAACTGCATCTGGAAATGATTTTGCTGATAATGCATCAATATACAAAGTCTTATGCTGCGGGATGCATACGCCAACAATGCTCTCTGGTAGTGTTGAGAACATTATTTTTTCAAGCTTATAAAAATTATTTGTACTTACACCAGCCTTCTTGCATTCACTTAAGAACATATCTACATATGGCTTTAACAGTGTGTCAACCTTTGGACCCTTTGGATATTGATAGTACCATGTTTTTTTGACTGCAGGTGTTGAGTCTGTCTGCGCATTGGACACCGCCAATGTCATGGAGAAAATAATTAATAGTAAGTATTTCATGTTAGTTTGTTTTTAGCATCCGTCATTTTGATTGATTAACCAATCGGTTGTTTTTATATCAATAGAACATCCACTCCTGTGTATAAAATCATCTACACTACATTCTGGACAAATTGTGAATGATGACTTAGAGTTTTCATTAAGATATTTCGAGAGACCACCAGCCATCGCACGGTCCATGGCATTCATAATTATAAAATCCTTTTCCAATAATTCTGTTACAGAATTTTTTGTAACAACACCCTTTAAATTATTGTAGGTGTTTTGACACGATTCCTTATAAAGACCAAAGGAGTATTCCTTGAGTCTCGATAGTGAATCTCTTACAGCCATTGTCAAGGCATCTGCTGGAGCTTCGTATAAGTCTCCATCTTTGTCTGAATTTTCAACATCCACCACTCTATCTTCGCTGACAAACTCCTTTAGGAATTCCACTCTTTCTTGAGAGGTCATAACAACCATTTTTGTGAGTTTTTCTAATCCAGATTCTCCCCACATACTCTGTGCAAAATCTCTTGACAATATAACGTCCCAAGTGGAACCTATTTCAACTCCACTTGAGAGAATCCACTTTCCATCATGCATTCCGAGTCCGCCAATCTCTCCGAGTGTTTGTTTTTTCATGTACCCAGACTTCAAGCCTTGGGTAATAATATTTTTTAGTATGAAGAATTCTTCCATTATGACTTAAATTTATCTCTCCTGTCTACTTCATCAGTTTCAATTGCACTGACGCAATCAGCGCAAACAAAGATAGTCTTTTTAATGGAATCATCCAAAATTTTTATTTCCACCTGCCTATATATCCCGTTATGATGAGGGCAACTGCTTGGATGGTATTTTTGAAATCTCCAGGTAGGAGTTCTAAATGCACTCTTGTGTTGAGGGACTGGGGTCTTGTCTTTTTCTTTTCTATTTTTAGATTTTCTTGAAAATAAAAAAGCCGCCAAAAAACAAATGGCAGACAGAGAATATAATATTATGTTGTCTATATCACTCATTTATTTATAATTAAAAAAACAGGCGGGGCAGAGTTCCTGTCTGCACAGGACCCGCCTGACCATAGCCGCTAAAATGCACCGCTCAATCCTGGGCTGTATGAGAGCGTCAGGGTGCTTATTCAAAAGCAAAGTACCTCACAAGAGGCACCTCGGCCAATACGGTTGGATTTCTTATCTTTAATCGAACAACTCTTTCTTAAGAGCTATTCGACTCTTTCTGTCTTCTTCAAGTTTTTTTAGCGAAGCCTTAGCTGAATTGACTTCAAATTCTGCATTGTCAACATTTGACAGGCTGAATGGAATTGCGTACTTTGATTTCTTATAAGCTTCCTCTTTTGCTCTAACATTTCTGTTTGCCTTTACGATTTCTGCATCAAGCTGAGCAATCTGAACTTCAATTTCAGATTTACCAAGGTCTGCATTGTCCTCAATGTCAATTTCAGCATTTTTACTTTCTTCAAAATACTTCTTTGCACCTACTTTGTACTTCATAGTTTTTGTTTTTATTTTTATGATTTATTTTGCTCTTTTAATTATTTTTGGAGTGAATAATTTTCTTTTCTCGATTAAGTCTGTATTCACTTCTCTCCTTGGAATAATTCCAACAGACTTTAGTGTCATTCTTTTTTTAATGTCTGGGTCGATTAGACTTATGCGGATTGAACCAGAAGTGTCAGTTACTGTAGTAGAACCGCATGAGTTAATTGTCATTCCATCTGCATATTCTCTATTTTCTACAACAATAAAATATTTGTAGTCATAAGTTGCTTCATGGCCTTCCCACACCTTAATGCGTCCCATTGGCATTCCAAGGACTTTCTTGATGGAGCCGCCTTGTATTCCACCATATCTTCCCTTGGCAACACACAAAACCTTATCACCAGCAATGGGTTTTCTAAGAATACCATAATCTGGTCTATCAATAACGGAAAAATTTTCTTCTATGTGGTCCTTACAAACGGACTTTATCTCTACATCTTCATCTTCTCCAAACACAAGTGAGTTTGGTATTACAACATACTTAAATCCTTCTGATGTATTTATAAATCCGATAATAAGACAAGTATTCCTTATATCATCTCCAAATAATGATTTAGCCTTTAGGCAATCAAATAGCTTGAATTCAAAATTGTGAGACAACGCTTCTGATGCTTGATAGCCTGGAACTATTTCTGTCTTATAAGTCATTGTTAATTTTTTAGTCGGGTATTATACGCACAAGAAAAATAAATGTTACAAAGAAGGCATCAAGATTTCTCCTGATGCCTTCTTTTTCATATGCCCTAAGTCCGTGCTATCTCAAGAACGACTCAGCCAAGCCTGGCGACCCAGCTTCAAAGTCTCACACGTATCCTCATAGACCTTCAAGCAGACATGTATAGATACAATAACGGGTGCATCCCCGACCACTGCAGAAGTCATCTGCTTCATCCATGTGTGGCACACTGGGAGGAGACGAACCCTCACACGTATTTTCCAATTGTTCTTTGATGATATTTCGAACAACCTCTGGAGTCGGTCTCTCATATTTCTGAGAGCACATTGAGCAGCTGCATGGCCTTCCTGTGTGTCTCATCCATACATCAGCTCTTCCAGCCTCAACTTCTTTCCAGTATTCACCCCAACATAGATTATCACCATTTGATGAGTAGACGTTGCGTGAACTAAAATACCAATTCTTTGCACGCCTCTTTGTGTGGACGTGCTGCTTATACCTGCGGTACGCTCTCTTTAAATTTTTCATTCATTACATGGTTATAGCCTGGTGCGCTTGAGACGAGCACCAAGCTCGTTACATGTAAGAAATATCTAATCCTTTGTTCATGCTTATAAATATCTAAAAAATAACCGCCCCCAAGTGGGAGAGTTATGTGGGCCCAAACCCCCACACCCCGCTATCGTTCATTGCCGAAGCAATCTCTTGAATTCAACTCATCTGAGTATGCAAGTTGTAACTTGGTTAATTTGCACACTTTTCAGCGGTTATTTTGTGACCCCGAATGGACTCGAACCATTGACCGACAGATTAGAAATCTGTTGCTCTATCCAGCTGAGCTACGGGGCCGAATTAATTAAATCATTGAACTTCTAATGTCTTCCTCGTGCTTGCTCTTATTAGCTTCTGCACAAGCAGTGCCATATCTCTTTGCTTTTTCCTCACAGATATTTTCAAAGTATGGTTTTTTGTTTTTCCAAAGTTCTTCTGGCAATTTATTTTCCAATAGCTTTATTGAAGAATACTTTGATATTTGATAGTACATCTTCTGGTCAATCTTGTAGCATTTTCCAATTTGCCACTGTATATACTCTTCCTTAAAAGCGTCTTCATAGTCAGTGCCAGGATTCTCCATCACTCTCTTAACAGCTCTACCTTGAATTGTCCTTTTTTCAACCTCTGAAACAGAAATTTCCTCTTCAGTGTCAATATCTAAAGCCTTGTCGCACGCCTCTAACTCATACTCCATCCGCTTCTTGCAATATTCATCATATGTATACTCAAATTCACAGAATGAAGAAATGAGAATGTTTAGCATATTCATTTCCTTCTCAACAACCTTCTTATTGTCTATGAAGTTTTTCTCCAGTGATTCCTGAATTGCCTCTTTTGTTCTTTGATTATCTCCCATGCTAATTATTATATACGATTTTTATATACGTATGTTACAAATTTAGTTACTTTTTTATACTATCCAAAATCTTTTTATGAACCCCTCTTACCTGACACTCAAGATTTGGGAAATCGTTATTAATAATAATGAGGTCAGCATGTTTAAGCCTTTCCTCCTCAGACAATTGATTGTTCATTCTTTCTCTAACCTTCTCCTCTGTACAATTATCTCTCTGCATTGTTCTCTTAATCCTAATGTTCTCATCTGCTGTCACGACAACTATAAGGTCAAATTTATCTTTGGCCCCAAGCTCAATAGCGATGGCCGATTCTTCGATGACATACTCTGAATCATTAAACACCTCATTAATTCCAACCCATGACTCAAACGCATTCGAAACCGCTGGGTGAACGATTGCATTCAATTCCGCAAGTTTATCCTTATCGTTGAATACAATGTCTGCAAGTGCTTTTCTGTTTAGGATTCCGTCTTCATAAATATTATTTCCGAATTTTTCCTTAACCAGCTTGATGACATTTTTGTCACCATCCATTATTCGCTTTGCCTGTAGGTCAGAATAAAACACAGGAACTCCAAGCTCTTCAAAGAGCTTACAGGCCGTTGACTTCCCAGACCCAATTCCGCCAGTTATTAAAATTTTAATTAACATGTAACCACATATAATTATCTACCTCTTCAAATGGTTTATCATCTTTTTCTCCTTCATACACTCTATCTACAACTCCATTTAAACTTATTCTGTATAAAATCTTCTCACCTATTTGCTTAACAACTTTTTCCTTAATTTCATTCTCCTCCTTTTGAGGTACCTTATCTACAAAAGTGACCATTGAGTCAGAAAGTGGGAGAATTCCATTTTTTTCACACATATCTTCAACAAGTGGCTTCATTTGAGTTGGTGGACTGCAATTGTATTTTCCACGAAGTTGATTTATATACAATTCATACTCTTTTTCTTTATTGATGGGTTCAGCTGAATCAGTACCAAAAATACGTTCAAAATCATCATCCCTATTTTCTTCTGCTTTCTTTTCTTTCGCCCTCAGTTCAAGAGTATAAGACTCACCCTTAAATAAGAGGCTATATATTGCGCATAATCCAGAGTCAATACTACTTCTATACGAGTGAACACAATGGTGAAGCATCGCACTTTCATCATTTAGTCTCTGCACTGTTTTTATTTTTTCAACACCAAGACCTTGGAGTGGTTTAATATCTGGATAAACTTCATTTATCTTTAGTTTAGTTCTTTTCTTGGTTATCTTCTTTTGCTTTTTTTCAAGAATTTCTCTACTTAATCTATCATGATTTAATTTAATTGTATTGTAGGATGATATATTTAAGTTAATTTTCTTTTTTGTGGTTTTAAGCATTCTGATGTAGTCATTAAAGATACTATAGTCACATCTATTATCCTTTGAAATGAAATAAAGAAATAGAAGCGCTTCACACTTAGAATGGCGACTGTTTCCTACAAGTTCTTTAAACCTATCAACGTGCTTTGTTATAATGTTTGTTAGGTAGTGAATTTTATTTGGCTCTATCAGGCTGTATAAGTTCAAGACTTCATTTACATTATCTCCAAATAATTTTCGTATAGTCTTGACTGGCTTCGCTCCGCACTCTGTAGAAACAGCTTCCTCAAAAGAGTTAGACTTTCTTGCGCTTTTATTTGAAATCATGTAAGACTCTATGTCTAAATTTAGAATCCAATCTTTTCCAATCATTGTTTTCATTAACAACTTGGTAAAAGAAGAAGAAAACATATATTGCTGAAATCTTGCCCAATTTTTTAAGGAAAGCCACTTGTTGTCACCAGTCATAACATAGCCCTTACTATTTACTGAAAATATTTTTATTTTCTTCTTCATAACAAGAACTTTGTTATGCTTAGACTTCATTGGCGACCTTACATCTACATAATAGTTATAGTATTCAAGACTGTCATATGTCTTGGAGTATCTTAGAATCGTTTCACGGGAAAATGTGTCTGTTCTATTTTCTGGGTGGTCTTGAATTTTATATTGCAATTTGATGGCTTCGTCATATGACTTTCTCTCACCCTCAGTCATCATTCTCTTTTTTCTCTCAACTGATGGAAGTGTCTTATACTTTGTGGTATACTCTCTAATCTTATTAAACTCATCCCTTGTTACTGGTAATCCATCATAAAAGTATTTGTCCATCTCAATCCAATATATGAAGTGCTCTGTTTCAAAACTTCTGCAGTTTTTGAATTGCTCAGTGTTGAGCATAAAATCAATTATTTCTCTTGCATGAGGCTTCATAGATACGTTCTACCTGGCTTGTTTACTGAATTCTTTAAATTTTCTTCTTGTTTTGTTTGTGTATTTCTTAGTACCTTTCTGTATTCACCCTCAATCTTACGAAATCTTTCACTAACTCGATTCATATAGACAATTGCTGCATACTTACTTATGTCCATTGCGTCCTTTTTTTTGATGACCCACATGCAGTATCTCATGACATTATAAATTTCATCCATTGACTTAAAGCTCTCAGGAGTTCTATCATAATACACACCCATAATGAATTTTAAATTACCACTGGAGTCAACCTCAAAAAATGGACAATGATATATATCTATTCCCTCTAAATTCTGAGTCATTACATTTTATTTTTTTGATACCATGCACACACCTCATCTCTCCAAGGAGTATCACTCATTCCCCACTTAAAAGCGTCCATTTTCATATTTTCTGGCATCTCCAAAAAAAGTACCTCAAGCTCACTCTGAGTGAATGATTTTCCATCTTCTGTTTTTTCGTCATAAGTTGCATTGTAAACACAATCATGTAGACACGCCCAATCATGAGAATCAAACTTCAAATTCATCATAGCCCTTATAGCTTGTAGTTCTTTGGACTCCTTAATTTCTTCGGCATTTTCTTCATGAACTGCAACGATGTCAAATTGGTCACCGATTGACCGTAGACTATCTGCTAACTTTAGAGCAAGGTCTTTGAGCCACTCCTCGCTTCTTCCTTGTAATATTTTTTTTTGTTCAATTACAGAAATATCTTCAAAGGCTACACTGTCAAATTTGCCATCTTCTTTTTGTATTCTGAAATAAATCCCACTCAATCCTCTTTTCTCTATCATATAATTTTATTTAATCCAATTGAAAATACTTTTCTTTCTGAATTCCCATTCTGCATTGAATGTAGATGCTTATCAGGCCTAAATAAAATAACTCTCTTTGTTCTTATTATTGCCTTATCACACCTAAATTCACCGTCACCCTTAAAGATAATATTAAGTCGGTAGTGTTTCCCCTTTTCAACTTTATCCACGTGTTCTGGGAGGAGAAATCCAGGAGCAAATTTGAGTACATACATATCCATTCCAATCAAAAAAGGAATCTTAAAAGCAAAGATAAGCTTTTTTTGATAATCGCCACCCTGTCTTCCTGGAACCCACTTCAGCCAATTCATGGTTTACTTTTTATTTTTTTTAGCATCCCGTTTGTCGATTAATTTCTTAATCTTCGCTGCTCTCTCATAGTCTTCAGATTCGTCAGCTTCTCTGAGTTGTTCCTCCAGACTTAGGTCAGAACTCTCGGATATTGCAATAATCGCATCTTCCATTATTTCTTTGCTACTTTTTCCAATAGGCTTCTCCTTAGGGTATAGAATATCCCAAAATGTAACATTATCATCATCTGGATGTTCCTCATCAATCATCTCCCTTATGTCATCTCTAATGTCGTGCGACACAATTCTATCATAGATTGTTCCGTCATTAATCCATTCACTTATTTCCAAACTTTTTTTCTCAGCTTCTTGTCTTGATTTATCACGGTCTTCTGGCTTTCCATATCGTGTTATTGTATAAAGGATGCCTCCAAATACATCACTAACCCTAAAGGGTCTATAATTGGCACTAAACGCAGGCTCAAGTCCATCCTGGAAACTTTCATCATCTTCTATCTCGAATTTATTGTCAAGAACAACCAGCCTGTCTCTTATCTGGCTAAGTGATGTAAGTTCTATGCTTATTGAATATCCTTCACCATCAATTCTTGTGTCTATCTTACCAAATGCTTCAAATCCTACACTATCATAGTATTCTACACGCTCTCCGATTTCGTAGACCATTGTGTCCCAGTAAAGTTGAAGATTATAATCTTGATGTGGTATTATAACTCCAAATTCTTTTTCGTAGTCATGAATGAAGTCTTCAATAGTAAGACCATCCATTTCTGCATTGAATAGAATATTAAAAAATTCTTTATGAAAAATAATTATATCAAAGATGCGACTGAAAGTTACATCTTCCCCAAGTTCTACATCTTCCCCCATCGAAAAAATGATGTCTCTTACATCTATTTCTTTGACTTCTTCTGAATTTGGCTTTGTCTTTTTTAGACTGAATGTAGAACGATAAATTTTGTCTTTAGTTATCGTTATCATTCTTATTTCAACTTATCTTTTAATGCTTGAAGGGCTGACAAATCTCCGAGTGTTGCCTTCTTGGAACCTGTAGCATAAACCTGAGTAGATTTTTGTGCTTTGTTTGGCTTGCTCGTCTTAATCTTAATTCCTGGGTGCAATTTTCCTTTTATTTGATGAAGAACCCACTTAATGTGTTTATCTCCTTCAATGTATTTCATCATTATCCAGTTTATGAATGTTGCATATGATTCCTGAGACATATATGTCTCTGTGCCTTTTCCTTGTATTGCTAAGACTTTGCTTCCAAACAATTGTTTCATTGGAGTAGAACTTAGAAAGCAACCTCTCTCTGTATCAAGAGTAATGGCAAAATTTTCCATGCTTTTTCTCATAGATTCTGTATCTACAGTTTCCTTGGCCTGCTCAAGTGTTATAAGGTCTTTCTTGGTGAAAACACACCTAACTCTAATCTTATTGCTCTTTGGTTTTTCGATTGCTACGCCAACACTGTTAAGTGGGAGATAGGCTTTCATTAGGTGGGAAAAAAAGGTTTTGTTTTTTTGCTTTCCGCTCTCGTCAACAATGTTATACAATTCGTCAATCTTGTTGAATATTTTTTGGTTGCTCTCCATGCTTAAAAAAGTGTTTTTAGTAAAAATAAAGGAAGGTACAAACTTATTGAAAAAAATAGAAACATCAAAGAATATTTGAATAAATATGTTCTAAACTTTCCATTTTTTTCAATTAACTTATTAAAGTTCTCCTTGCCTCCAAAAATAGCCAACTCAATCATAAGCCATGAGCAAACAAGAAGAATAACTGGAATCCAGAATGCACGGTCAACTTTCACAAGGTCTTCGCTCGACCAATCATCTGGAAGTTGCTTGGCTAAGTAAATGGCTTCGTAGATACTTTGTATTATTAAGAATGCAAGTCCATTTAATCCAACTTCCCATCTTTGAAAGCTGTGACCAAATATAGTAACTTTGCTATTGTCTTTTTTCTCCTGTTCCATATTATTTATTCGTCAATTAATTTAGAGCTCCATCTTTTTTTTGAATTATAAACAAAACTTTTGGAAAGGCCTGTTTCTTTTATGACTTTTTTTGGTTCACATCCTTTATTAAAAAATCTAAAACATTCAGAATCCATTTTAAGTCTTTTTTCTTTTTTTGAGAGTTTTTTAATATCTATTTTTTTCCATTTTCTCTCTAAAATTGGTAAATATAATTTCTCTACTCTTTCTTTTATTTTTTTTGTCAATTCTATTTTTGTAACACTTCCAGTAACTAAATTTTTAGAATCAATAGAGATGTTGTAATTTCCAGTTCCTACTAAATTTTTCATCATAAAATCAATAACGCTGTACCAATTTTTATGAACTTTAATCCTTAAGTATCCATTTTTATCAATATTTCCGTCACCGTCAATAAATCCAATTATCAAAGAAAACAATCTTTCTTCTTTACCTATATTAATAATAGGTGGTTTGTATGTTTTGTTATTATCTAAATTAAATCTTTCTTTTAATGAAGAAACAACTTCTTTATCACTTACATATAAACTTGGTTTAATCAATTTTTTTGAATATTCGATGTAATTAGCCAATTTTTTAAGGTGATGAAAATCATTCTTAGAAAGATTGATTTGTATTTGATTGTTTTTACTAAAATGTCCATCCGCCATCAAAAACCCTATCCAATAGTAAGCTTCATTTGTATCTTCTAATAATTTATTTAATTTACTAAATTTTCTGTTTCTATTTTCAAGACCCATAACAAACGCTTTATTTGTTATAGAACTGATAGACCTTTTTAAATTTTTTGATATTTTAGATAAATCATAATCTGAATAATTTTTTTGTAAATATTCAATCTCTTTATCTGTCCATGGTTTAATATTTTTCATAACTATTAATAAATAGTATGAAAATTAGTAAAACATTAAATACCACCTATTTCTTTCATCATGTCCCTATCAATGTCTCTTTGTTTTATGGCATCTTTTTTGTCATACTTTTTCTTACCTTTTGCCAAGGCAATTTTAAGCTTCAAGAGTCCCTTAGAATTTGAAAAAAGTTTAACGGGAACTATTGTGATTCCCTTAACCTTAAGTTTATTTTCAAATTTCAATAATTGCTTCTTAGTCAACAAGAGTTTTCTCTTTCTGTATGGGTCATGTCCATTTCGACCAGCTTGCTCATACTCCGCCACGTGCATACCAGTTATAAGCATTTCGCCATCCTGGATGTAGCAATGAGCCTCTGCTATACTGGCCTTGCCAGCACGTATTGACTTAACTTCTGAGCCAACCAGTGAAATACCAGCTATCTCTTCTTCAATAAGTTCAAAATCATAGGAAGCCTTCCTATTCTTTATTTCTACGCTTTTTCCTGCTTTTGCCATCTCCACTTATACGCAAGTAATAAAAAAATGTTACTAAAATGGTAGGTCATCATCTTCCGCTCTTTTTTTTGAGGTACCTATTCCCATTTCTCGAAAGACAATCTCCCACTTAGGGTCTGGCTTATCAAACGGCTCCCTGTCCTTATAGTTACAAAACCACTCATATGCAATATACGCTAAGTCATTAAAAGTAAGAACGTGGTCAATCCTATCATATCTTGTTTCACATATAACAGCATCATCACCTACATATAGCAGCGCAGTTCCAGATTTAGAAAATCCATCAACTACATATGCAATCGAATTATCCTCTGCAAGTGTGGTTTCTACGTTAATACCATACTTTAGACAATTCTCAACTATTTTTTCAAGCATTAGTTTCATATATTTTAATCAAAATTTTCACCACATTCTTTAACCTGGTCCCACAATAATGTGAGTGGATATTTTTTCCATACAGCCTCATCTGAACCATATTTTTTTTCTAACTTTTCAAAATCTTCCTCAGAAGTTTCATCTGGCACAGAACCCTCGTCAAGGAATGAGCAATGACATATAGTAACTCCCTCATCGGTTATGTGCTTGAAATAGGGGCATGGTTTTATATAGTAAGTAAAATCATCCTCTGATTTATTCTTGTTTTTTTCTTCATCTGGAACATAGCAATATGGGCCTTCTGGTATTACTGATGTATCTTTTTCTTCGCTCATTTTCTTCCAAAAATAAAATCATTAATTTCATACTCACCAAAACTGAGTAGATGTTTCTTGTTCTCTGCACCTAAGTCAAATTCTATTAAGCCCAAGTCTTTGTTAATTGTGTAGCCACTCACTTTTTCACCTCTTTCCAAGAGCTTTTTCTTGTAGTACTCAATGTACTCAAAAAACTTATCTTCAGTTACTATGTCATGCACTTTTCCTCCACCGCACCCTATTTCCCAAAAGGCAATATGATTATTTACTTTCTCCTTATAGAACGTTACTTCTATACCTTTCTCCTTATACATCTCAACAGCTATCCTCTGACCTTCACCGTATCTTGGGTGATTCCAATCTGGTTCAGGAGCAACCACTCTCTTAAGACCTTTTTGAGTAATCTCCTGGGCACAAACAGAGCAAGTAAAAAATGTACAGTAAAGTGTCATTCCCTTAAGCGGAATGTCTGCCTCAAGTATACAATTCCTTTCTGCATGAATTGTCCAGTGATGTTTCTCTGGTGACTCATGACGACAATCAACATCATCATTGATTCCACGAGCAAATCCATTAAAACCAACTGAAATCACCTTTTTATCATCATTAACTATAACTGCACCAACACCAGTCACTTT
>JACCDY010285456.1_pt1 | contig 30070 bp, 22 predicted proteins | sample 7446391 | NCBI WGS metagenome assembly JACCDY01 (sample SAMN15323451, study PRJNA562643) | freshwater metagenome | isolation source: river surface water | place: USA:Blue River Watershed | collected 2017-08-18 | reverse complement strand
GCGCTGGAACCCAGGAGAGTAACGATGGCCAAGAAAGTCCAAGGCTACGTCAAGCTGCAGGTGCCTGCAGGCTCGGCGAACCCCTCACCGCCCATCGGCCCGGCATTGGGTCAGCAGGGCGTGAACATCATGGAGTTCTGTAAGCAGTTCAATGCTGCTACGCAGAAGCTCGAGAAGGGGCTGCCCATTCCGGTGGTGATCACGGTCTACGCCGACCGCAGCTTCACCTTCATCATGAAGACGCCGCCTGCGGCGGTGCTGATTCGCAAGGCGATCGGCATCGAGAAAGGCAGCGGCACTCCCAACACCAACAAGGTCGGCAAGATCACTCGCGCCCAGCTCGAAGAGATCGCCAAGACCAAGACGCCGGATCTCACTGCAGCTGATCTCGACGCTGCGGTGCGCACGATTGCCGGTAGCGCCCGTTCGATGGGCGTCGATGTGGAAGGAGTCTGATCATGCCGTTCGTCGCCAAACGTATGAAGCCCTGGAAGGACGCTCTCCCGCCGGGCAAAACTTATGCTGTTGATGAAGCGTTCAAGCTCGTCAAAGAATTCGCCAAGGCGAAATTCAACGAGTCGGTCGACGCTGCCGTCAATCTCGGCATCGACGCTGCCAAGTCGGACCAGCAGGTCCGCGGCTCGACTGTGATGCCGCACGGTATCGGCAAGTCGGTGCGTGTTGCTGTGTTCACCTCGGGCAAGAACGCTGACGCCGCCAAGGCCGCCGGTGCCGACATCGTCGGCATGGAAGATCTTGCCGAGCAGGTGAAGGCCGGCAAGATGGATTTCGACGTCGTGATCGCGAGCCCCGATGCCATGCGTATCGTGGGTCAGCTCGGTCAGATCTTGGGTCCCCGCGGTCTCATGCCGAATCCGAAAGTCGGTACGGTGAGCCCGGACGTGGCGGGTGCCGTCAAGAACGCTAAGAGCGGTCAAGTGCGCTATCGCGTCGACAAGGCCGGCATCGTGCATTGCACGATCGGCAAGGCGAGCTTCGAGCCGCAGCAACTGCGCGAGAACCTCATGGCGTTGCTTGCGGATTTGCAGAAGGCGAAGCCGGCAACGTCGAAGGGTGTCTATCTGAAGCGCGTGACGGTTTCTTCCACGATGGGACCGGGCGTGCAGATCGACCAGGCGTCGCTCGGGGTTTGATTTTTTTGAATTGATGCGGGCTCGGTGACGCAAGTCACCGGGTTCCATCGAAGACCGCAGGCGAGTGGGTGGAAGCGCAAGCAACCAGCCCGTTCTTAATGAGATTGCCTGCGCAGGTGGTGTACCGCTCATACGAGGATCGTCCTCGTTTGAAGGTCGCCGTCCATAGGGTCCGGTGTGGGGCGTAAGTCTCGTACCGGTGTGTGATCTTCAGGAGAGGAGTAATCAACTAGTGCCTCTGAACCTAGAAGACAAGAAAGCGCTGGTGAAGGAAGTGGCGGAGATTGCGTCTTCGGCGCAATCGGTGGTCGCTGCCGAATACCGTGGAATCACGGTTTCGCAGATGACCGAGCTGCGTGCCAAGGCCCGTGCCCAAGGTGTGTACATGCGTGTCGTCAAAAACACGCTGGCACGCAAGGCATTGGTCGGCACTTCGTTCGAGGCGGTCGGTCCCCAATTGAAGGGTCCGCTCGTCCTGGCTTTCTCGAAGGACGACCCGGGCGCTGCGGCGCGCGTGGTGAAGGACTTCGCGAAGTCGAACGAAAAGCTCGTCGCGACGCTCGTGTCCTTGGGTGGCGATGTGCTGCCCGGCAAGGATCTCGAGAAGGTCGCGTCGCTGCCGACGCGTGAACAGGCTCTGTCGATGCTGTTGGGTACGCTCAAAGCACCGATCGAGAAATTCGTTCGCACGGTGGCTGCGCCGCACACCAAGCTGGTCCGCACGGTCGCGGCTGTCCGCGACGCGAAGCAGGCCGCCAGCGCTTGAACTTGTTGCCTTTGAAACTACTTTGGAGTTACCACAATGGCTGTTAGCAAGGACGAAATCCTCGAAGCAATTTCCAACATGAGCATCATGCAGATCGTCGAACTGATCTCCGACATGGAGAACAAGTTCGGCGTGACGGCAGCTGCTCCGGTGGCCGTCGCGGCCGTCGCGGGTCCCGCCGCTGCCGCGGCTCCGGCTGAGGAGAAGACGGAGTTCACCGTCATCCTCAAGGAATACCCGGCCGACAAGAAAGTGGGCGTCATCAAGGTTGTTCGCGAACTGACGGGCCTCGGCCTGAAGGAAGCGAAGGACCTCGTCGAGGCCGTTCCGGGCACGCTGAAGGAAGGGGTCAACAAGGCCGATTCCGACAGCATGAAGAAGAAGCTCGAAGAAGCCGGCGCGAAGGTCGAGATCAAGTAATCCCCGCCGCTCGCGTGGTGGGAATTACCTTCGTATCGCGAGATGCGTGGCAACCGGGGCTGAAAGGCCTCGGTTGCCTCGTCGTCTCCGTCTAGTTTGAAAGTGTGAGGTGACCGATGGCTTACTCCTTTACCGAGAAGAAGCGCATCCGCAAGAACTTTGGCAAGCAGGGCAGTGTCCTCGAGACGCCGTATCTGCTCGCCATTCAGCTCGATTCCTACCGTCAGTTCCTGCAGGCCGACAAGGTCGAGGAAGCACGTGAGGATGTCGGACTGCATGCGGCGTTCAAGACTGTCTTCCCGATCTCGAGCTATTCGGGCAATGCGGTACTCGAGTACGTCAGCTACCGACTCGGTGAGCCGGTGTTCGACGTCAAGGAGTGCCAACTCCGCGGTCTGACCTACGCAGCGCCGTTGCGCGTGAAGGTCCGCCTCATTGTTTACGACAAGGAAGCCTCGGGCCCGAAGAAGCCCGTCAAGGACGTGCGCGAGCAAGAGGTTTACCTCGGTGAGCTCCCGCTGATGACCGACAACGGAACGTTCGTCGTGAACGGCACCGAGCGCGTCATCGTTTCGCAATTGCATCGCAGCCCGGGCGTGTTCTTCGATCACGACCGCGGCAAATCGCATTCCTCGGGCAAGCTGCTATTCAGCGCCCGCATCATTCCTTACCGTGGTTCGTGGCTCGACTTCGAATTCGATGCCAAGGACTGCGTATTCGCGCGCATCGATCGTCGCCGCAAGTTGCCGGTATCGATCATTCTGCGTGCTCTCGGTATGAACGAAGGTGAGATCCTCGACACCTTCTTCGACAAGAACACGTTCTTCATCTCGAAGGACGAGACTGCCCTCGAGCTCGTACCGGCGCGCCTGCGTGGCGAGACGGCGAGCTTCGAGATTCGTATCGGTGACCAAGTGGTCGTCGAGGAAGGCCGTCGCATCACGGCGCGTCATGTGCGTCAGCTCGAAGATGCCGGCGTCAGCAAGCTTGCTGTGCCGCGTGACTACATCTACGGCAAGATCCTCGCTCACGACGTCGTGAACACCGACACCGGCGAGATCATCGCCAAGGCCAACGAGGTCATCACGGCGGCTTCGGCCGAGAAGATGATCGAGTCGGGCATTACCGAAGTTCGCACCCTGTACGTCAACGATCTCGATCGCGGTCCGTACGTGTCCGATACGCTGCGTATCGATCCGACGAAAAACCGTCTTGAGGCGCTGGTCGAAATCTACCGCATGATGCGTCCGGGCGAACCGCCGACGCGTGATGCGGCCGAGAACTTGTTCTCCAACTTGTTCTTCAATTCAGAGCGTTACGACTTGTCGGCCGTCGGCCGCATGAAGTTCAACCGTCGCGTCGGTCGCAAGGAGATCTTGGGTTCGAGCGTGCTCTCGAAAGAAGACATCCTCGACGTCCTGAAGGTGTTGATCGCCATCCGCAACGGCGACGGTACGGTCGATGACATCGATCACCTCGGTAATCGTCGTGTGCGTTCGGTTGGTGAAATGGCCGAGAACGCGTTCCGCGTCGGTCTCGTGCGCGTCGAGCGTGCCGTCAAGGAGCGCTTGAACATCGCCGAAAGCGAGCCGCTCATGCCGCAGGAAATGATCAACGCCAAGCCTGTGGCGGCGGCGGTCAAAGAATTCTTCGGCTCCTCGCAGCTCAGCCAGTTCATGGACCAGAACAACCCGCTCTCCGAAGTGACGCATAAGCGTCGCGTATCGGCGTTGGGACCCGGTGGTCTGACTCGCGAGCGCGCGGGCTTCGAAGTGCGCGACGTGCATCCGACCCACTACGGTCGCGTGTGCCCGATCGAAACGCCGGAAGGTCCGAACATCGGTTTGATCAACTCGTTGTCGGTCTATGCCCGCACGAACCAATACGGCTTCCTCGAGACGCCGTATCGCCGTGTGGAAAACGGCCGCGTCACCGACAAGATCGATTTCTTGTCGGCGATCGAAGAGGGCGAGTTTGCGATCGCGCAGGCGAATGCGAATACGGACGGTTCGGGAAATCTGAGCGACGAACTCGTGTCGTGCCGCTTCCAGAACGAATTCACGTTGATGCCGCGTGAGCGCATCAACTACATGGACGTGTCGCCGAAGCAGATCGTGTCGGTCGCTGCGTCGCTGATTCCGTTCCTCGAGCACGACGACGCCAACCGCGCGCTCATGGGTTCGAACATGCAGCGTCAGGCGGTTCCCACTCTGCGCACCGAGGCGCCGCTCGTCGGCACTGGCATGGAGCGCCCGGTGGCCATCGACTCGGGCGTGACGGTTGTCGCCAAGCGTGGCGGCGTGGTCGATTCGGTCGACGCGTCGCGCATCGTGGTGCGCGTCAACGATGCCGAGACTACCTCGGCGGAGCCTGGCGTCGACATCTACAACCTGACGAAGTACACCCGTTCCAACCAAAACACCTGCATCAATCAGCGTCCGCTGGTGTCCGCGGGTGATGTGATCGCACGTGGCGACGTGCTGGCCGACGGTCCTTCGACCGATCTCGGCGAGCTCGCGCTCGGCCAGAACATGCTGGTCGCGTTCATGCCCTGGAACGGCTACAACTTCGAAGACTCGATCCTGATTTCCGAGCGTGTGGTTCAGGAAGATCGTTTCACGACGATCCACATCGAAGAGCTTACCTGTGTGGCTCGCGACACCAAGCTCGGCTCCGAAGAAATCACCGCTGACATCCCGAACGTGGGTGATCAGGCACTGAACAAGCTCGATGAAGCCGGTATCGCCTTCATCGGCGCCGAAGTTCGTGCGGGTGACATCCTCGTCGGCAAGGTCACCCCGAAGGGTGAGACGCAGCTGACGCCGGAAGAGAAGCTGCTGCGCGCCATCTTCGGCGAGAAGGCGAGCGACGTGAAGGACACGTCGCTGCGCGTACCGCCGGGCATGGACGGCACCGTGATCGATGTTCGCGTCTTTACGCGTGACGGCGTCGAGAAGGACGCGCGTGCGCTGTCGATCGAGAAGGCTGAGATCGAGCGCGTCCGCAAGGACTTCGGCGATCAACAGCGCATCCTCGAAGACGACATGTTCCAGCGTGTGCGCGGCATGTTGATCGGCAAGGTTGCTGCGGGTGGCCCGGCCAAGCTTAAGTCGGGCACGAAGATCAACGAGGAATACCTCGATGGCTTGCAGCGCGACCAGTGGTTCGAAATTCGTCTCGATGACGAAGAAGCGAACTCGCAACTGGAAGCGACGGCCGAGCGCCTGCGCGAACAGCGCAAGATGTTTGAAGCCAAGCTCGAGAACAAGAAAGGCAAGATCACTCAGGGCGATGATCTCTCGCCGGGCGTGCTGAAGATGGTGAAGGTCTACCTCGCCGTCAAACGCCGCGTCCAACCGGGTGACAAGATGGCCGGTCGTCACGGTAACAAGGGCGTCATCTCGACCATCGTCCCGGTGGAAGACATGCCGTACCTCGAAGACGGTACGCCGGTCGACATCGTTCTGAACCCGCTCGGCGTGCCTTCGCGCATGAACGTGGGTCAGGTGCTCGAGACCCACTTGGGCTGGGCCGCGAAGGGTCTTGGACTCAAGATCGGTCGCATGCTCGAGCAGCAGCAAGCCGTTGGTGAACTGCGTCAGTTCATCGGTCGCGTGTACAACGAGACCGGTGGCCAAGGCGAACAGACCGATAGCTTCACCGATCAGGAAATCGTCACGCTCGCGAAGAACCTGTCGCGCGGTGTGCCGATTGCGACGCCGGTGTTCGACGGCGCTGCGGAAAGCGAGATCAAGCGTTTGCTCGCGCTCGCAGATCTGCCGCTGTCGGGTCAAACCTATCTGCATGATGGTCGAACCGGCGAGCGCTTCGAGCGCCCGGTTACGGTCGGCTACATGTACATGCTGAAGCTCAACCACCTCGTCGACGACAAGATGCACGCCCGCTCCACGGGACCGTACTCGCTCGTCACGCAGCAGCCGCTCGGCGGCAAGGCGCAGTTTGGTGGTCAGCGCTTCGGTGAGATGGAAGTGTGGGCGCTCGAGGCTTACGGCGCGGCGTACACGCTGCAGGAAATGCTGACGGTCAAGTCGGATGACGTGAACGGCCGCACGAAGATGTACAAGAACATCGTCGACGGCAATCACCAGATGGATGCCGGCATGCCCGAATCGTTCAACGTGCTCGTGAAGGAGATCCGCTCCCTCGCGATCAATGTCGAACTCGAACAGGATTGAGGCAAGGTGCAGTCATGAAAGATCTTTTGAAAATCTTCAAGCAGAACGCACCAGTCGAGCACTTCGACTCGATCAAGATCGGGCTTGCGTCGCCCGAGATGATCAAGTCCTGGTCCTACGGCGAGGTCAAGAAACCCGAGACCATCAACTACCGGACCTTCAAGCCGGAACGCGACGGTCTCTTCTGCGCCAAAATCTTTGGACCCGTGAAGGACTACGAATGTCTTTGCGGTAAGTACAAGCGCCTGAAGCATCGCGGCGTCGTCTGCGAGAAGTGCGGCGTGGAAGTGACGCAGTCGAAGGTTCGTCGTGATCGCATGGGTCACATCGAGCTTGCGTCGCCCGTCGCGCACATCTGGTTCCTCAAGTCGCTGCCGTCGCGCATCGGCTTGATGCTCGACATGACGCTGCGCGAAATCGAGCGCGTGCTGTACTTCGAAGCCTTCGTGGTGATCGATCCGGGTATGACTCCGATGCAGCGCGGTCAGTTGTTGACCGACGAAATGTATCTCGAGGCGATCGAGGAGCATGGTGACGAATTCGATGCCCGCATGGGTGCCGAGGCCGTTCACGAGTTACTCCGTTCACTCGATCTGCAGGCCGAAGTGCTCAAGGCTCGTGAGGACATGGCGAACACGGCTTCCGAGACGAAGCTGAAGCGCCTCTCGAAGCGTTTGAAGCTCATCGAGTCGTTCATCGAGTCGGGCAACCGACCCGAGTGGATGGTCATGACCATCCTGCCGGTGTTGCCGCCGGATCTGCGTCCGCTCGTGCCGCTCGATGGCGGTCGCTTTGCGACCTCGGATCTGAACGATCTGTATCGCCGCGTCATCAATCGCAACAATCGTCTGCGTCGTCTGCTCGAACTCAATGCGCCGGATATCATCGTGCGCAACGAAAAGCGCATGCTGCAGGAAGCGGTCGATGCGCTGCTCGACAACGGCCGTCGCGGCCGTGCGATCACGGGCACCAACAAGCGTCCGTTGAAGTCGCTCGCCGACATGATCAAAGGCAAGCAGGGTCGCTTCCGTCAAAACCTGCTCGGCAAGCGCGTTGACTACTCTGGCCGCTCGGTCATCGTGGTCGGTCCGACGCTGCGTTTGCACCAGTGCGGTCTGCCGAAGAAGATGGCGCTCGAGCTCTTCAAGCCGTTCATCTTCCACAAGCTTCAACTGCGTGGCGACGCCTCGACCATCAAGGCTGCCAAGCGCCTCGTGGAGCGTGAGGGACCGGAAGTTTGGGACATCCTCTCAGAGGTGATCCGCGAGCATCCCGTGCTCTTGAACCGCGCGCCGACGCTGCACCGTCTCGGTATCCAGGCTTTCGAGCCTGTGCTGATTGAAGGCAAGGCGATCCAGTTGCATCCGCTCGTGTGTACGGCCTTCAACGCCGACTTCGACGGTGACCAGATGGCCGTCCACGTGCCGCTGTCGCTCGAAGCGCAGCTCGAAGCCCGCGCGTTGATGATGTCGTCGAACAACATTCTCTCGCCCGCTAACGGCGATCCGATCATCGTGCCGTCGCAAGACGTGGTGCTCGGTCTCTACTTCATGACTCGTGAGCGCGTCGGTGCGCTCGGCGAAGGCATGATGTTCGCGGATGTTGGCGAGGTGCATCGCGCCTACGAGACGCGTCAGGTTCACCTGCAAGCGCGTATCAGCGTGCGTATCAACGAGACGGTCATCGAAAACGGTGAGTGGATCGAGCGTCGTCGTCTGGTGAAGACCACCGTGGGTCGTGCGTTGCTCTCCGAAGTTCTGCCGGCTGGCATGTCCTTCGATGTCATCAACCAGGACATGACGAAGAAGGCGATCTCGGCAACGATCAACGCCTGCTACCGTATCCTCGGTTTGAAGGACACCGTGATCTTCGCTGACCGCGTCATGTACACCGGGTTCCACTACGCCACGCGTGCTTCGGTGTCTTTCGGCATCGACGACATCGTGATTCCGGAACAGAAGGTCAAGATCGTCGCCTCGGCCGATCGTGAAGTGAAGGAGATCCAGGAGCAGTACGCTTCCGGTCTCGTCACCAACGGTGAGCGCTACAACAAGGTCGTCGATATTTGGTCCCGCGCGAACGATCAAGTCGCCAAGGCGATGATGGAGAAGCTCGGCACCGAAGAGGCTGTCGACAGCAAGGGCCAGAAGCAGCGTCAGAAGTCGTTCAACTCGATCTTCATGATGGCGGACTCGGGCGCTCGTGGTAGCGCCGCGCAGATTCGTCAGCTCGCCGGTATGCGCGGCCTCATGGCTAAGCCCGACGGCTCGATCATCGAGACGCCGATCACGGCGAACTTCCGTGAAGGCCTCAACGTTCTGCAGTACTTCATCTCGACCCACGGTGCCCGTAAGGGTCTCGCGGACACCGCGTTGAAAACGGCGAACTCGGGTTACCTGACTCGTCGCCTCGTCGACGTGGCTCAGGATCTCGTGGTCACTGAAGTCGATTGCGGTACAAAGAATGGCGTCATGGTGACGCCGCTCGTCGAAGGTGGCGACGTCGTCGAAGGTCTCGGCGAGCGTGTGCTCGGTCGTGTAATCGTTGAGGACGTGCTCCGTCCGGGTGGCAAGGGTGCCGTCCTGATGGAAGCCGGCACGCTCATCGATGAGCATCTGGTGCGCGTGCTCGAGCAGCACGGCGTCGATCAGGTCAAGGTTCGCTCGCCCATCACCTGCGATACGCGTTATGGCGTTTGCGCGACCTGCTACGGCCGTGACCTCGCACGTGGTCGCATCATCAACATCGGCGAAGCCGTCGGTGTCATGGCGGCTCAGTCGATCGGTGAGCCGGGAACCCAGCTCACGATGCGCACCTTCCACATCGGTGGTGCGGCTTCTCGAGCTGCTGCCGCTTCGAGCGTCGAAGTACGCAACAAGGGCACGCTGCGCTTCCACAACGTGAAGACGGTGTCGCACGAGAAGGGTTATCTCGTGGCCGTGTCACGTTCGGGCGAAATCGGCGTGGTCGATGAATTCGGTCGCGAGCGCGAGCGCTACAAGATCCCCTACGGTGCGCAGATCAACAGCACCGAAGGCACGATGGTCGAGGCCGGCCAAACGGTCGCGACTTGGGATCCGCACACCCACCCGGTCGTCACGGAAGTGGCGGGTTTCCTGCGCTTCCAAGACTTCGTCGATGGACTCACCGTGACGCGTCAGGTTGACGAAGTCACCGGTCTGTCGTCGGTCGTCGTCATGGACGGCAGCAAGCAGCGCGGTGGCAAGGAACTGCGCCCGACGATCAAGCTCGTCAACGCGAAGGGCAAGGAAGTGCCGTTTGCGAACACCGAGATCCCGGCGGTTTACACGCTGCCCGCGGGCGCACTCATCAGCCTCGAGGACGGTGCGAAAGTGTCGGTCGGTGATGTCATCGCCCGCATCCCGCAAGAGTCGTCGAAGACCCGCGACATCACGGGCGGTCTGCCGCGCGTGGCGGATCTGTTCGAAGCCCGCAAGCCGAAGGACCCGGCGATCCTCGCCGAAAAGAGCGGTACGGTCAGCTTCGGCAAGGAGACCAAGGGCAAGCGTCGTCTCGTCATCACCGACGAGCGCGGCGAGAAGTACGAAGAGCTGATCCCGAAGTGGCGTCAACTCAACGTCTTCGAAGGCGAGCAGGTCACCCGCGGCGAAGTCATCGCCGACGGCGAGCCGAACCCGCACGACATCCTGCGTCTGCAGGGCGTGCAGGCTTTGGCGAACTATCTCGTTCGCGAGATCCAGGACGTTTACCGTCTGCAGGGCGTGAAGATCAACGACAAGCACATCGAAGTCATCATCCGACAGATGTTGCGCAAGGCCGAGGTCACCAACGCGGGCGAGACGCCGTTGCTCAAAGGTGAGCAGCTCGATCGTTCGCGCGCGCTCGACATCAACGATCGCATGGCGGCCGACAACAAGGAGCAGGCTGCGATTGCTCCGGTGTTGCTCGGCATCACCAAGGCGTCGCTGGCGACCGAGTCGTTCATCTCGGCGGCCTCGTTCCAAGAAACCACGCGCGTCCTCACCGAGGCTGCGGTACGCGGTCTCAAGGACGATCTGCGCGGCTTGAAGGAAAACGTCATCGTCGGTCGACTGATTCCGGCGGGTACGGGCTTCGCGGCTCATGCTCACCGTCGGCGCAAGGCGGACGACAATTCGCGCGGATTTAGCGATGTCGGTGGCATCACCGGCGGAGAATCCGAGGAATCGTCCGTCGGTGAGGTGGAAAGCGCTGGCGAATGAGCATATCGTTATGACGATAGGCTAAAGTAGGCAGCGGCCGGTAAGGCCGCGAGCCGAGAGAGATGATGGACGAGGATCAGGGCAGCAACACCACTGGCGCCCCTGCAGGAACGCATCGCATGCCGCCGGGGCATCCCACCCCGGTGCGCGTGCTGTTGCGGGGTTTGGAGCTCATTCAAGTACTGAATCGCTATGGTCCGCTTACGACAGCGGCTCTCAGCCAGCGATTGCGTCTCGCGCGAACGACGGTCAATCGGTGCCTCGCGACACTCGAGGCTACCGACTTCGTCGTGCGGTTACCGAACCGCCGCTATCAGCTGACGCTAAAAGCGACCATGCTCAGCCACGGCTTCGATGCCACCACCGAGAGACTGGAACCGATTCGGCGCGCGATGCACGCGTCGTCGACGCGTGTGCAGTGGCCGATGAGCTTGATGACGCTGCGTTTTCCCGAGCTCTTCATCGAAGATTCGACGGATCGCGAGAGCGGCTTCGCAGTCGAATATTTTGAACGCGGCATGCACGTGCCGGTGCTAACGACCGCCTCGGGGCGCGCGATCATCGCTTTCTCGAGTCCGCGGGTTCGCGAGACTCTGCTCGAATATCTTTGGCCGAATCGCGCTGAAGAGACGATGGCACTGTGGTCTGATCGCGTGGCGCTCGATCGCGATATCGCTGCCATGCGCGAGCGCGGTTATGCGCGCGCAACTCGTCCGTTGCGTTTGACTGAGCAGGGCAGTATCGCTGTCCCCGTGATCGTCGATGGTGAGGCGGTCGCAGCTCTCGCGGTTCGTTTTGCCTTATCGGCCGTCAGTTTCGACGACGCACGCAAACGTATGCTGCCGGCGTTGCAGGAAATCGTGCTCGGGCGAAACGCCTAAGCGTTTACCAAGCCAGCAATTTCTCTCCCAGTAACTTGCCGAAGGTCAGCGCCGGCGTGAGCGACAGGCCGCCCACATAGGCGTTGCCCGAGGTCCGTCCGAAACCGAGCACTTCGCCGGCCGCGTACAAATTCTTGATCGGCTTGCCGGCGCGATTGAGCACTCGCAATTGCTTGTCGACGTTGAGACCGGCTGGGCTCACCACCGTGATGCCTTGCGCCTTGATGGCATAGAACGGGGCCTTCTCGATACGTCGGATCAGGAACTGTTTGCCGTGCTCGCGATCCATCTCGGCATCGACTGCGCGGTTGTACTGCGCGACGGTTTTGCGAAGCTGGTGCGCAGGTACGTCGAGTTTGCGCGCGAGCTCATCGAGAGTGCGTGCTTTGACGAAAGCTGGGTGACGACCGAATCGAGCGCGGTAAGTGGCAGCGTCTTCGAGTGTCAAGGGCGCTGCGTTCTGCAAAATGCCCTCATCCAGAATGATGTGCATCGCGGTACCCGCTTGCGCGAACAAGGCACGTTCACGGTAGTCGATGCTCGGGTGATCTTCCTGCATGAAACGGCGACCCCGTGCGTCGACGAAGATTTCCCACACCTTGCGTGCGCCGGGCGAGAGCAGCAAGAAGCGACCGCTTGTCGGGTCTGCCGGGTCCTCGTGATAGCCGGCGAACGTATTCAAAAAATAATCGCCGCGATCGATACGTGCATCTAGCCTTGCGGCGGCTTGCAGTCCATCACCGCGCGAATAGGGATTGGTATAGGAGCAGAGCGGCGCCTTCGGTGTGTGTTTTGCCCACAGGGACGGGTTAGACGCATAGCCACCCGATGCCAACACCACATTTTTGCCGCGAAACTCGAACTCACCGTTGGGCGTACTCGCTTTGACGCCGATCACGGCGCCACGCGCATCGGTGAGCAGTTCGGTCATGCGGTGCTGCAGTCGCAATTCGATCGCACCTGCCTTCACCCATTTTTCATGTACTGGACGCAAGACCTCAAGGATCGAGATCGCCTGACGCGTGCCCCAAAGATAGCGACGGGTTGAATAGGCCTCGTGCGCTTCACCTGCGACGGGCGTGCCTGGCGCCGGTTGGAAGCCAATATCCATCAACCAATCGATGAGGCCGGCCGCATGGTCGACGAAGGTCCGCAGTACGACCGGGTCGATACTGTTCTTGGCAATGCGTTGGGCATCGCGAAAATGTTCATCGGGACTGTCGTCGATTCCATGACTGCGTTGCAGTCGAGTACCGGCCGCGCTGATTTGGCCGGAGGACCAATGCAGCGTGCCGCCGATTCTATGATCGGCCTCGAGCTGCAGTACTTTGGCGCCTCTCTCGGCTGCCTTGATGGCGAGGGGAAGACCGGCAGAGCCGGCGCCGATCACGATCACGTCCCAGTTTTGCATGGGACTAGACTACCTCATACACCGTGATCCTGATTAACGGCGTCGAACGCCAGGCTGATGCGTCGTCCCGAGGCGTCGAAGTCGAGCGTGCGATGCCACAAGTGCGAGGGAAACATCACGAGGCGTCCGGGCATCGGTGCCACGATGCGCTTGGGCGGGTCGCTACGCAACCGCAGATGCGCCGGGGGCATGCCGAACTCCAAGGCGCCTGCTGCCGGATCGAGTTGTTGCATCTCCTCGGGTAGCGCGACGTAAAAGACGCCGCTCCAGCGACTACGTGGATGGATGTGGGGCAGTTGGCGTCCACCGGCCTCGAGGACGGTGGCCCACCAGCGCCACGCACGCAGTTCGGTGGGGAGCAAAGATTTCGCCCAGGACTCAATGGCGAGCAAACCCGGATGCGAGGCAGGATCGAGCTCGCCCGTTTGACTGCCGCCGCGAGTGGCCTTGCTCAGGGGCGATTGCAGTAAGGAGGGCTCGTCACTCAGATGTTGGGCGAGTTCCTGCAGCAAACCCGGTGGCAGATCGAGTTCATCGCGATCGATGACCTCGATCATCGAGTCGGGATCACAGATTTCGCGTGCTTCATCTGTGCGACCGAGTTCCTGCAGTGCGAGGGCGGCGACAGCGAGCACCTGTCGGTCCTCGGGATGGCGCTCCAGAAAGTCGTCCGCCACCTCGAGCGCTTCGGCCGATCGACCGAGCGACAGCAGCAGCCCCACGAGATCAGCCTGAGCACGGGCATTGTCCGGATTGATGTCACAGGCCTCACGCAAGGAGCCGAGTGCAGCGCTTTCGGCACCGAGCTCACGCTGACAGGTAGCTAAATTGACCCAGGGCATTTCATCGACACGCCCCGAACGGATCAGCGGGTCGAGAATATCGACGGCGGCCGCGTATCGCCCTTCGGCGCAGTGTAGTGCTCCGGCCGTCGCCAACAAGGTCGGATGCTGTTGTTGCATCGCGGGCGCATCATGCAGCGCTTGCCAGGCTTCGCGTTGATGGCCTATTTCGAGCAAGGCGTGCGCCAAATTACTGCGTGTCTCGAGCGCGGTGGGATCCGCTGCGAGCGCCGCGCGATAACACGCGATCGCGCGTTCGAGCTGACCTCGGCCGTGCCACAGGGCGCCTTCGTCATGCAGACGATCCACGTCTTGATTGACCATGACACATTGTCGCATCGAGCGGCTCACCCATTGGTACGGCGACGCTCTATAGTTGCTGCATGGACATGTTGACGTTGATCGTGGCGGTCGTTGCCGGGGCGGTTGCCGGTGTCGCTCTGACGGGGTGGGTTCGCCGACGCAGCTCGACCGATGAGCGCTCGGCGCTCGCGCAGGCCCAGCAAAAAGTACTCGAGTTGACGGCGGAGGCGGCCGCGCTGCGTGCCACGCTGGATGCCGAGCGTGTCGGTGCCGCCGAGAAAGCGACACTCCTCGAGGCCGCGCGCGAGCAACTGGCCAACGCCTTCAAGGCGCTCTCGGCGGAGGCCCTGCAGACCAACAACCAACAGTTTCTCGAGCTCGCAAAGGGGCAGTTCGAGAATCTGCAACTGCAGTCCAAGCACGATCTCGAGTTACGACAACAGAAAATCGACGAGAGTCTTAAGCCGATTCGAGAGTCGCTCGGCAAGGTCGACTCCCAAATTCAGGAGATCGAGAAAGCGCGAGTGGGCGCCTATCAGTCTTTGACCCAACAGGTCGAGCAGCTGATGCGAGAGCAGGTCTTGCTGCGTAGCGAAACCACCAATCTCGTCGGTGCGTTGAAGCAGCCCGGTGTGCGTGGTCGTTGGGGTGAAATTCAGTTGCGACGTGTCGTCGAGCTGGCCGGTATGTTGGCTTACTGCGATTTCGTCGAGCAGCACTCGGTCGAAACCGAGGAGGGCCGCCTCCGTCCTGACCTCATCGTCAAATTGCCCGGCGGGCGTAACGTCATCGTCGATTCCAAGGTGCCTCTGGCAGGGTATCTTGCCGCGCTGGAAGCGCGCGACGATGCGACTCGCGCGCTGAAGTTGCAGGAGCATGCGCGAGCCGTGAAGGCGCATATCACGGCTTTATCGCGCAAGGGCTATGCCGAGGAAGTGCGCAGCAGCGCCCAGTTTGTCGTGTTATTCCTGCCGGGCGAAGTATTTTTCAGCGCGGCGCTCGAACAAGACCCCTCGCTCATCGAGGCGGGCGTCGATCAGGGCGTCATGATTGCAACGCCCACTTCGCTGATTGCCTTGCTGCGTGCGGTCGCCTACGGCTGGCGACAGGAGCAGATCGCGCGCAATGCCGAACAGATCAGTGCCTTGGGCAAAGAAATCTACGATCGGCTCTCCACGATGGGCGAGCATTGGGGCAAGGTCGGCACCAGCATCAAACAGGCGGTCGACGCCTATAACAAGGCGACACGCTCGCTGGAAACTCGAGTGTGGGTCACCGCTCGCAAATTCCGAGACCTCGACCCTGCGCTCGATGCGAGTCGCCTTGCCGAGCTCGATGCAGTGGAGGTCGTTCCGCAGTTGCCGCTATCGGTTAACGAGTCGGTCGATCGAGATCGATGACGCGACTCTCACCGCGGCCGCGCGGATCGGAGGCGGGCATGGGACGCTCGTTTGCGTCGACCTCGATGATTTGCATGTCGCCGAATTCCCACGGACTCATTTCGACTCGGTAGCCCATCGCCGTCAGCTCGTTACGTGTCGTTTCTGCTAAAACGCAGCAGCGACTGTAGACGATGAGATTGGGCGGCAGTAGTTGGTGCTGAAACCGCGGTGCCGCTACAGCCTGTTCGGGTGTCATACCGAAATCTTTGATATTCACGATGGTTTGGAAGACTGCCGGGAAAATGGTTGATCCGCCCGGTGTTCCGTAAACGCCGCGAACTCTCGCGTCTTTCAGCAGGATCGTCGGCGTCATCGAAGAGAGCATGCGCTTGCCGGGTGCGATCGCATTGGCGGTTCCGCCGACGACGCCATAGAGATTCGGTTGCCCCGGCTTGGTGCTGAAGTCGTCCATCTCGTTGTTCAGCAAAAATCCAGCGCCTTCTACGACGACACCACTACCGAAACCACCATTGAGCGTGTAGGTGAGCGAGACGGCATTACCTTTGCCGTCGAGGATCGAATAATGGGTCGTCTCCAACGACTCAGTGAGTCCCGGCTTTACCTTCGCTGGCGCCGACGGCGCAGTCGGATTGATCTCGGCGGCGCGACGACGCAGATAAACGGGATCGATGAGGCGTTCGACCGGAACCGAAACGAAGTCGGGATCACCTAAATATTCCGCGCGATCTGCAAAGACTCGTTTTGAGATCTCGGCGACGAGATGCACATAGCGGGTCGAGTTGTGAGGCGCATCGCGGAATTGATCTGCAAGCAGGTCTTTCATGCGTAGATACTGGATCAGCGCGATCCCACCCGAGCTTGGCGGTGGCGGAGTGACGAGTGTGTAATCGCGCCATTGACTGAGTAACGGTTTGCGCCAGATCGGTCGATAGGCATCAAGGTCGGCAGTGGTGATCAAGCCCTTGCCGCGCTGCATTTCCGCTGCCAGCAATTGGGCTGTCTTGCCGCGATAGAAATCAGTCGGGCCTTGCGCTGCAATTCGCTCGAGGGTCGCAGCAAGCTCAGGTTGCTTGAAAGGCGTATTTTCTTTGATGCCGCCGAAATAGCGTTCGAAGTTGGTCTTCCCCGCGTAATCCTCCTGCGCTTCACGAACGAAACGAATCAATTTTGCATCGGGCACGAAGCCCTCTCGCGCGAGTCGAATGGCCGGAGCGAGTAGCTCTGCCCACGGTCGGCTGCCGTACCGACGATGCAGTTCCCACAATCCTGCCACCGTGCCGGGAACGCCCGAAGCGCGATGTCCGACGAGGCTTAGTTGTGGGATGACTTTGCCTTCGGCATCGAGATACATGTCACGCGTCGCCGCAGCGGGTGCGGTCTCGCGGAAATCGAGGAAACTCGATTCGCCGGCAACATGCAGGGTTGCGAAGCCGCCGCCACCCAAGTTCCCTGCCTCCGGAAAGGTCACCGCAAGGGCGAAGCCGACCGCGACGGCGGCATCGACCGCGTTGCCACCAGATCGCAGAACATCTTCTGCTACGGCGGCAGCAGGTCGGTCGGGAGCGGCGATGGCGGCGACATCGGCGTGTGCGGTGACGACGAGTAACCACGCACAAAAAATCGACAGGATCGCGGTGCGGATAGGTTTGAATGAATGCATGCCTCATGTTCGCACAGCCGGTCACGGTCGTGCATCATGCGAATCAAGGGGTCATATTCATGCAAAACAACTCTATGCCGATACATCGTCTTGATCGCTCGCGGGCTATCGGCAGGTCAGCATCGCAGGGGATGTGGTCACTGATCTGTGTTCTGGCAGCGCTGATGGCGCCAGCTCTGCATGCTCAAGGCCAAGACTCGACGGCCGGCGAACGCAATCTGCGTATCATGGCTGAGCTACTGCCGGGCCATTACGACAACGCGAATCAGCATTACTTCGATCAGCGTCGAAAGCTCGCCGCCGATGATCAGCATGCACGTATGTCGACCACGATCCGCCGGATCGAGGCGCCCGCCTTTGGGCGCTATGTCTATCTCTGGATCAATGAACTACAGACTCCCGCGGGTGCACAACGTTCGTGGCGTATCGCAAGCCTGCATGCGGGTCCTGCGAGTGATGAAGTGACGATGCAGCATCACTTGCGTATGCAAGGAGAGATCACGGAAGCCGAGCTTGCGACTTTGACGCCGGCACAGTTACGCCGAACCGAAGGGTGTGATTATCGTTTCAAGCGTCGGGCAGATCACTTTCGTGGCTTACAGGAGTCGGGTCGTTGCGAGTTCGATTGGGAGGGACAGCGTGTCCGCACGGACAATGAAATCTCGATTTCTAAGAGCAGTCTCTGGTTCCATGATCACAAGTGGGTGATCAAGACGGGTCGCCGGATCACGGGCGTGGCTTCCGGTGAGCCGTACTGGCTCGAGCGCTCACGCGACTTTCATTGCTACGCGGACATTCCGGGCGTCGGCGGTGGTCGCGACATTCCGTTTAAGCGATATGACGACATCACCCTGCACGACAAGGGCGGTATGTTCTGGTTCAAGACAGACGAAGACACGCCGCGAGAACTTGGCTTGCAGTTGCGTGCGGTGACTTGGCACGTGCTCAACGAGGCCAACGATTACTTCAATCGCAACTCGTTGGTGTTATCTGTGCTCGAAAAGTTGGGTGACGGCAGCGTGAAAGAGCATGCTTATGCCTTTACGGATCCACAGGCCGAGCGTATCGCGCTCAATTTAAAGTGGATACTCGCCAACTGCGCGATCACGCCGCGGCAAGCAGCCAAGCCGGAGATGTGAGGCGTTTGCCTCAGCTCGCCGTCCGAAGATCGATGATGGACTCGGCGACGACGCGGATCGATTCTTCGTGCGCAGGCTCACGCCAAGGTTCGACCAAGGCCGCTGCATACCACTCGAGCATGGCTGGCAAGGCGCGAAGTTTTGCGGCGTAGGCGTCGCAGCGCTCATCGAGCGAAATGCCGTAGGTTTGCAGTCGGAACGCTACCGGCGCGTAGAACGCATCCACTGCGCTGAACGCCTTACCGGCGAGAAAGGATCCGCCGAAGTTCACAAGTCCCATTGTCCACAAGGTTTTCAGACGAGCGAGATCGGCCTGCAGATCGAGCGGGCGCTCACGTAACACCACGCGTTGACCGCAGGTCATGCTGCAGTGGCGTCTGAGCGCATTGAAGCTCGAGTGCATCTCAGCGGTAGCGCTGCGCGCATACGCACGCGCTGCCGGATCGTTCGGCCAGACCGTTGAATAACGCTCAGCCAAGTGTTCCACAATCGCAAGCGAATCCCAGATGCGCAGCTCGCCATCGTGCAGGCAGGGCACTTTGGCGCTTGGCGAAAAGCGGCTGAAACGCGTGTGCATCTCCTGTGGGTCTTCGCCAAACGGCTCGAGATGTTCCTCGAAAGGGATGCCGAGCTCGCGCATCAACACCCATGGCCGCAAGGACCACGAGGAGTAGTTTTTATTCGCGATGTAGAGCTTCAAGGGGCGGGCTTTCGGAAGCGGAAGGTGAACCGATCGCTGTAGCCCGCCACCGTGGGGCGTTGGGTGTCGTAGCGCAGTTCGTCATCAGGTCGATAGTGCATATCTGAGAAGCCGTCGAATTCGAAGCCAGCATCGAGAATTTCTTTGATGACGATCACAGGATCGATGCGGCGCCAGTTTTCGCGTGTGGTCGGCTCGTTGTGACGACGGGTATGATCGACGATGCCGTAGACGCCACCGGGCTTGAGCGCATCGAAAACGGCTTTGTGGAGCATCGCGCGACTTTCGGCGTTGAAGTTGTGCAAGTTGCGGAAAGTCAAAACCATGTCGACGTTATTGATCGGCAGCTTGATCGACTCGGCCTGCATCGACATCGTGCCGGGCGCCGCTTTCATGACGGTTTTGTCGTCGACGTACTCGACTTTGTCGAGACCCCATTCCTTTAGGCGCGGTGCGATTCGGCCTGCACCGAGCGTCACATACAGCTTGCCTTGTTCCGCGAGTGTGAGGCCGAGTATTTTGGTGTACCAACCGGCGCCGGGCATCAGCTCGACTACCGTCATGTTCGGCTTCAGCCCAAAGAATTCGAGTGTTTGTACGGGTTTGCGTTCCCGAACGTCGCGTGCGCGTTCTTCGTCACTGCGAATGGGGCTCGCGAGGGCCTTCTCAATTTTCTGGGCGGTTTCGCTCTTAGGGGCGGATGCGCCCATCTGGGCGTGGCCATAGACAGGGATCAGCAGGGCGATGATGAGGCTTAAGCGGCGCAGAAACATAGAACGCGACTCCACGTGATCAGAATAAAAAGTAGTCAGACTAAGACGACGGCACGCTTGGATGCTAACAGCGAGCGTCAGACTCGGCGAGAGACAGCTCAGCGAACGATGCCGAGTAGCTCCAATTCGAAGATGAGCGTTGCGCCTGGTCGAATCGTCGGGGGTAGACCGCGATCACCGTAAGCGAGCTCTGGCGGACAGGTGAGTCTCGCACGTGCGCCGACGCGCAAGGTGGGTAGCGCCTGATTCCAACAAGCGATCACACCTTTGACCGGAAAAGTGACTGGCTCACCGCGAGCGAGTGAACTGTCGAACACGGTGCCATCCACTAAGCGCCCTACGTAATGAACGCTGACATGATCCGTCGTTGCAGGCATTTCGCCAGAGCCCGCTTTCAAAGGCTCGACGATCAGACCGCTGGCGTGGCGGATGCTCTCTGGATTCGCTGATACGTTCGCAACGTGTTCGAGGGCACGATCCTTTTCAGAGGCGGCGGCGGCAGCCCGACGTGCTGACTGCATTTCGTGCAAGCGGGGCGCTTCGGCCGCGAGATCCACTTTGGGCTCGCGTTGCAGCACGCCATCCTCGAGGCCCATCCCGACGTATTTCAACTCGTCTGGCGTGAGCGCGAAGCTCTCGAGTGTGCGCGAGATCAGTTGACCGAGCGTGTACAGAGTACGCGCATCAGCATCGGGCAAGGGTGTGTTTGGGCGAGGTTCACTCGCATGAAGGGAGCTCACCATCAGGCAAGCGAGGCCAATTGCCGTGCAAGACTGTCGTCTCATCTGACCTACCCCCGTCGGTCTTTTTGCTATCTTGCGCCTTGGCTTTTGGCTGTCAACTGTCGATTGTCAAAGAAGATCACCATCGTGCGGGGTACTGGCGTGGATTCGAAGTTGGGTTGTCGCCGGGCACTCGCGGTGCTCGGATCCGTGGTCTGGCTGCTGGTTGCACCCTCCGTGGCGCTGGCTGAATACCAGCCAGCCCGATCGGCGCCCCCCAGTGTTGGCGGATTGACCGATCGGGTCATCATCGGTTTTCGAGCCGAAACGACGACCGAGATGGTCTCGATGAACGCCGAGATCACAGCTCTGTCGAGTCGCGTCGATCTACCTTTGACCTCAATCGATCAGTTGGGCGATCGCCTCGCCGTGGTGCGACTCGCCATCCCGACGACCAAGAGCAATGTCGAGGCGGCGCTCTCGATACTGCGTGCGGATCCGCAAGTGGCTTTTGCCGAACCGGATCGGCGTCGTTACGCACACGCCATGCCGAACGATCCGCTTTACGCGAGTCAGTGGTATTTGAAAGGCGATCAGGTGTCGGCAGTGCGGGCGGAGAGCGCTTGGGATTCGAGCACCGGTAGTGCGGGTGTCATCGTGGCAGTGCTCGATACGGGAATCCGCTATGACCATCCGGATCTCGAGCGCGCTGCGAGCGGTGGTCGCTTGTTGCCAGGCTACGATTTCGTCTCCGCTGATTCGGACGGCAAGTTCACTTCGGCGAATGACGGTGACGGACGTGATGCCGACGCGTCCGATCCGGGTGATTGGGTGACGACGGCGGAGGCAGCGCTACCGATCTTTGACGACAACTGCGAAGCGCAGGACGAGTCGTCTTGGCACGGCACGCGTGTCGCGGGTCTCGTCGGTGCGCGATCGAACAACAACGCCGGTATCGCCGGCCTTACCTGGCGACCCTGGATTTTGCCTGTGCGAGTGCTCGGCAAGTGCGGTGGTTACGATTCGGACATCCTCGCTGGTATGCGATGGGCGGGCGGACTGCCCGTCACCGGTGTTCCGGCTAATCCGTATCCGGCTCGCGTGATCAATCTCAGTTTGGGATCCGAAGATCGTTGTCCCGCGTCTTATCAAACGGTGATTGACGAACTCGTGCGTAACGGCATCGTGATCGTGGCTTCGGCGGGTAATGAGTCTGGCCCTGTCGCTGCGCCCGCGAGTTGCCAAGGCGTGGTGTCGGTTGTCGCGCTGCGCCACGCGGGTACGAAAGTGGGTTTCAGTAGTTTGGGAGCCAACGCCACCATCGGCGCACCAGGCGGTAACTGCGTCAACACCGGTGCGAATGAGCCCTGTCTCTATTCGATCGATACCACGACGAATCTCGGTGCGACGACGCCCGGCATTCATGGTTATACGGATCAATTCAATTTCAACGTCGGAACGAGTTTCTCGGCGCCGCTCGTTGCGGGCGTTGCGGCGTTGATGGTTTCCGTCAATGCGACGCTCACGAGCGCTGAGATTACCGAGCGACTGCGAGTCGGCGCGAGAGCTTATCCGGCCGCGAGTGGAATCCCGGTTTGTCGAAATCCGAGCAACGTCAATGATCGACAAACATCCGAGTGTGCATGCACGAGCGCTGCCTGCGGTGCCGGCATGCTCGATGCCGTCGGCGCGCTGGGAGAGGCACGGCGGCCTCAGGCGGTGATCGTCGTTCCGAGCAACGTGACGTCGGGGCAGAGCGCGACGCTGCAGGCGAACGGATCGACGGCATCCTGCGGCCGAAGCGTACAAACCTATTCTTGGGCGGTGCTCGCGACGGGTGCCGGTGGTGCGCTCACATCCGGTGCTAACAGCTCGTCGGCAACGGTCTTGCCGCCCACGAGTGGAACGTTGAAGTTGCAGTTGACCGTCACCGACAATCAGGGCGCGCGCGATACAGCGCTCGTCAACGTGACGGCGACTGCTGCGAGCAGCGACAGCCCGCAGGCGATCACGGGCCCTGCGTGCCCGAGCGAATTGAGTTTCGCGCCTCCCGTGACGACTCCACCGAGTGCGCCAACGGGCTCGGGAACAGCGAGCTCTGGCGGTGGCGGTGGTGCGATAGATCTTTGGATATTGTTACTTTTGAGCGGCGCGCTGCTTTGGCGCGCAGCGCGTCGACAGGGAGTGTTCGAATGACGATGACGGTTTTGATTACGGGTGCTTCGTCGGGGATCGGCGAGGGTCTGGCCCGGGAGTATGCGAAGCGTGGAGCGAGATTGGCTCTGGTGGCACGTCGACTCGAGCGACTTGATGCACTCGCCGCGGATTTGCGCGCAGCAGGAGCCGAAGTCAGCGTGCATCAGGGTGATGTCACTCAAGAGGGCGATGTCGCGCGCGTCGTCAAAGAATTCACCTCGCGTGGGATCGTCATCGACCTCGTTTATGCAAATGCCGGTTTTGGCGTCGCTGGGCCTCTGCCGCGCTTGCATCTGGACGATTATCGCCGGCAATTCGAGACCAATGTTTTCGGTTTGCTACGAACGATCTACGAAACGCTAGATGTATTACGTGCGAGTCGTGGTCGACTGGTGCTGGTCGGCAGCGTGGCAGGCCATGTCGCGGCGCCCTCGGCTTCGGCGTATGCCATGAGCAAATTCGCGGTGCGTGCCCTGTCGGAGTCGTTGCGCGGCGATTTGCAGCGCGATGGGATCGGCGTCACCTTGGTATCGCCGGGATTCGTCGATTCCGATATCCGTCGCACTGATAACCGCGGTCAGTTGCAAGAGGATGCGCCCGATCCGGTGCCCGCTTGGCTGCGTGTTCCGACAGAGGTGGCTGTGCGCGAAATCGTACGTGGTGTGGAACGAGGCAAGGCGGAAATCGTGGTGACCGGCCATGGCAAGATCATCGTGTTCTTGTCGCGTCATTTCCCGCGTCTCGTTCGATTTCTTCTGTTACGCAGTTATACCGGCCGACCCGAGCCCAAGTCGGCCAAGCGCATCGCAAGCGAGACTCAATCGGGACCGACTCAATGAATTCTCGCGTTCGATCCTTATTCCCTACGCTGTTGTACGTCGCGCCGTTGCAGCGCGGTGGACGTAGTGATCTGAACCGACGCTTGCTCGCCGAGTGCCTGCAACTGCAAGAGGATGATCTGGCGGGACGTCGGTGGTCGACGCGTAACTATCCCGGTGGCTACACGTCTTACGGTTCGCTTTGTCGTATGCAACAGATATCGCCGACCTTTGCGAGACTCGAGCGTGCACTCACGACACACGTCCGCAGCTACGCTAAATCTTTGGCCCTCGATCTCGAGGGCCGAGAGCTGTCGATGACCGATTGCTGGATCAATGTGATGCCGCAGGGCGTGGTGCACAGCCTGCACTTGCATCCGTTATCGACCATCAGTGGCACCTATTACGTTCGGACGCCAAGCGGTGCCTCCGGCTTGAAGTTCGAGGATCCGCGTCTCGATCGTTATATGGCGGCGCCGCCGCGCCGTGCGGACGCGCCTGAGGGCTTGCGGCCCTGGCACACGGTGACGGCGAAGGCAGGGCAGGTGGTGCTTTTTGAAAGTTGGTTGCGCCACGAGGTGCCTCCCAACCCCTCGAAGACGCCGCGGATCAGCATCTCGTTCAATTTCAGCTGGTTTTGATGTCCGTCAGTTGGTAGGGGTATTGCAGAGTCGTTATCGATGTAAGACGATCCGTCGTTGTGTCTGTAGTTTTTCGGCAATGGAGTTGTGACAAATATGCAACATGCTAAGTGGGTGTTGGCTGCCGCCGCTTTGACGGCCGCTGCCACGGCAACCGCGCAAGACCAGGATACGTCTGGCGGCTTGGAGGAGATCACGGTCACGGCTCAGCGCCGCGAGCAGAGCCTGCAGGACGTGCCGATCGCCATCACGGCGTTCACGGCCGATCAGCTGGAGCAGCGTCAGGTGTTTAACACCTACGATCTCGTGCGCAATATTCCGAACCTGACCGGTAACGCGAACGTCGGTGTCGGTACCTCGAGCTCGCTCTACATCCGCGGTATCGGTAACGGCGAGTCGATCGCCACGTTCGACCTCCCGGTCGGCACCTACGTCGACGACGTCTACGTCGCTCGCCAGAACCACAACAATTTCAGCTTGTTCGATGTCGAGCGCATCGAAGTGCTGCGCGGCCCGCAGGGCACGCTGTTCGGTCGTAACACGACCGGCGGCGCGATCAACGTCGTCATGAAGAAGCCGGGCGAAGAGCTCAAGGGCTTCGTGGAAGCCGGTATTGGCCGCTTTGGTCTCTGGACGGCGCGCACCTCGATCGACTTGCCGATCAGCGATCGTCTGTTGACCAAGTTCTCGGCCTATCGCATCAAGGACGACGGTTACGCCTTGCAGGTTTCGACCGGCGATTACCTCAACGATCGTGATGCCTCGGGTCTGCGTGCCGACATCCGCTTCCTCCCGGTCGATGGCGTCACCATCGATTTCATCGGTGAGTACGTGGACGATCGCAACACGAACTTCCTGAACGTCGAAAACTCCGACGGTAACCGCATCGTCAATAACAAGATCACGCAGGGTTCGTTGGTTGGCATCATCACCGGTGCCAAGGCTAACTTGCCGCTCGGCAACGAGGCTGCAACCCGTGCGGCGACCTTGATCGTCACCAGCGAGCTCAACAACGATGTCACCTTGACCGCCGTCACGGGCTTCCGTGACACGGATCACGACTTCCTCGTCGACTCGGGTGGTGAGCTGCCCCGTGCCACCAACAGCCGTGGTTTCTCGCCGCTGATCAACATGGGTGATCACGAGCAGTTCTCGCAGGAAATCAAGCTCAACGGCCAGTCTGGCCGATTGAACTGGACGACTGGCCTCTACTACATGAACGAGGACAACGTCACCGATTTCGCCAACGGCAACAGCACCGCTGCAACCGGTGCCTTCGTCGTTGCGGGCGATCGCACTATGAAGAACGGTCTCGAGACCTACGCCGTGTATGGTCAGGGCGACTTCAAGCTCAACGACGCCTTCACCGTGACGGCCGGCATCCGCTACACCGAAGAGACCAAGGACTTCTCGATCGAGCGTAATGTGGGTGCAACCGGCCCGGCGTTCTCGACGGCGGCCATCGCCGCTGCCGGTATCCCGCTGGAGCTCAACGAGCAGGTGTGGACGCCGCGCGTCGCGCTGCAGTACGACGTGTCGGATGACGTGATGTTCTTCTTGTCGGCCACTCGCGGCTTCAAGTCTGGCGGTTGGCCGGCTCGCGCATCGGCTAACAATGCGTTCATCCCGTTCGAACCAGAAACCGTTTGGTCGTACGAGTTCGGCACCCGTGCCGACCTGTTCGACAACCGTCTGCGTTTGAACGCCACCACGTTCTACTCGGTGACGAACGACATTCAGATCCCGGCGCGTATCGATATCAACGGCATCCAGATCTCGACGACCACCAACCCGGCGGATCTCGAGAACTACGGCATCGAAATCGATGCGACCTGGGTTCCGATCGATGGCCTGAATATCACTGCCGGCCTCGGTATGCAGAATGCCAAGTACGTCAGCATCAGCCAGCGTGTGTTGGATCAGGCGGCGGTGTGCCGTGCCAATCCGACCGGCACCTACCAGGGTGCGCCGGCCTGTAACGCGAACTTCGTCGACCAGTTCGGCCAGATCGCCACTCCGGTGCGTTCGCCGGATTACACGATCAGCATGAATGCGAGCTACGAGTTCACGTCCGGTGCGATCACCTGGATTCCGAGCTTTGGCTTCAACACCAGCGACGAGTACGCCATCGGTACGACGGGTAGCCCCCAGTCGACCAACGGCACCTGGTCGGGCAAGCAGACCTACATCAACGCGGGTGTCTCGTTGCGCTTCGAGAACGTGCCGGGTCTGACGGCCGCGATCGACTGCCGCAACTGCGCCGATAAGGCCTACCCGATGTCGGCTTTGGGTCCGTTCCAGTTCTTGGATCGCCCAGGCAGCTGGGGTGCGCGCATCAAGTATCGGTTCTGATCGCCCCTTTAACCGTTGACAGGCCGCGGATGCCTTCCTAGAATCCGCGGCCTTTATCGGTCCCTGCCTCCGGGCGGGGTTCCGTGAAACAGCGGCTTTCAAGATTCCGGGCCGCCCCCGCGAGGGGGTGGCCCGGGTTGTCTCGGAAGCTCGCCCGCCGCAGCCGGTCGTCGAGCTGTCGGTCGTAGGTCCGGGTTCTCTGCCCCAGTTCAACGCTGTCGGTAGATGTTTTTGCGGATCTTGCGAGCGACGTCTCCTGTCCAGCTGTAATTGATTTTTTCGCAACGCTGAAGACTTGGAGACTGCATGGCCACGACAGGTCAGCTGATTCGCGCCCCGCGCCGCACCCGTGCTGAAAAGACGAAGGTGCCCGCTCTCGGCGCTGCCCCCCAGAAGCGCGGTGTTTGCACCCGCGTTTACACCACTACCCCTAAGAAGCCGAACTCGGCGCTGCGCAAAGTTTGCCGCGTGCGTCTCGTCAACGGTTTCGAAGTCACCTCCTATATCGGTGGTGAGGGGCACAACCTGCAGGAGCACTCGGTGGTGCTCATCCGCGGTGGTCGTGTGAAGGATCTGCCGGGTGTGCGTTACCACACGGTTCGCGGCACGCTCGATTGCGCCGGCGTTAATGACCGCAAGCAGAGTCGCTCGAAGTACGGCGCCAAGCGCCCGAAGAAATAAGGCTTAGGAGTTAATCGATGTCACGTCGTGCACAAGCCCCTGTCCGTCACATCCTGCCGGACCCGAAATTCAACAGCGACATGCTCGCGAAGTTCATGAACGTCGTCATGAAGAGCGGCAAGAAGTCGGCTGCCGAGCGCATCATCTACGGTGCGATCGATCGCATTTCCGAGAAAACCGGTAAGCAGGGTGGTGACGCCATCGCGCTGCTCTCGCAGGCTCTCGATAACGTCAAGCCGGTCGTCGAAGTGAAGTCACGTCGCGTCGGTGGCGCCACCTATCAGGTGCCCGTCGAAGTGCGCGCCCCGCGTCGCCAGACGCTCGCCATGCGTTGGGTAATTGAAGCCGCGCGTGCTCGCAGCGAGAAGTCCATGGCTTTCCGTCTTGCACACGAGCTGCTCGAAGCTTCGGAGAACCGCGGCGCTGCCGTTCGCAAGCGTGAAGACACGCATCGTATGGCCGAAGCCAACAAGGCTTTCGCGCACTACCGCTGGTAATCGATTCCGCAGGGTTTCTCCTGCGTCAGATCCGCCATGGCGCGTGCAACACCCATAGAACGCTACCGGAACATCGGAATCTCGGCGCACATCGACGCCGGGAAGACGACGACGACCGAGCGCATTCTTTTCTACACGGGTGTATCGCACAAAATCGGTGAAGTGCATGACGGCGCTGCCGTCATGGACTACATGGAGCAGGAGCAGGAGCGTGGCATCACGATCACCTCTGCAGCGACCACCTGCTTCTGGAAGGGCATGGATAAGTCCTTTCCGGAATATCGCATCAACGTCATCGATACGCCGGGGCACGTCGACTTCACCATCGAAGTCGAGCGCTCCTTGCGTGTGCTCGATTCGGCGGTAGCCCTGTTCTGCGCGGTTGCCGGTGTGCAGCCTCAGTCGGAGACGGTGTGGCGCCAGATGAATCGGTACGGCGTGCCGCGCATCGCTTTCGTCAACAAGATGGATCGCTCCGGCGCGAACTTCCTGCGCTGTGTTGAGCAGATCAAAAGTCGTTTGCGTGGCAATCCGGTACCAATCCAGTTGCCGATCGGTGCCGAGGACGACTTCGAAGGTGTCGTCGATCTGCTGCGCATGAAGGCGATCTACTGGGACGCCGAGACGCAGGGCATGAACTTCGAGTATCGCGATATCCCCGAGGGTATGCGCGCGGATGCCGAAGCCCACCGTACGCAGATGATCGAAGCGGCGGCTGAAGCCAACGAAACTTTGATGAATCAATATCTCGAGGGGAAAGAACTCTCGCTCGAGGAAATCAAAGCCGGGCTGCGTGAGCGCGCCTGGCGCAACGAGATCGTGCTGTGCATGTGCGGCAGCGCGTTCAAGAATAAGGGTGTGCAGGCTTTGCTCGACGCCGTCGTCGAGTTCATGCCATCTCCCATCGACGTTCCCCCGGTCAAGGGTCTCGACGACGACGGTGAAGTGGCCTCGCGCAGCGCCAATGACGAGGCTCCGTTCGCGGCGCTCGCGTTCAAGATCCTGAACGATCCCTTCGTCGGCAATCTCACCTTCTTCCGCGTGTATTCGGGCGTGTTGAGCTCGGGTGACGCGGTTTACGTGCCGACGAAGTCGAAGACCGAGCGCATCGGCCGCTTGTTGCAGATGCACGCCTCTGAGCGCTCTGAAATCAAGGAAGTTCGCGCCGGTGACATCGCAGCCGCTGTCGGCCTCAAAGATGTCATCACGGGCGACACTCTTTGCTCTGAAGACAAAGTCATCACGCTCGAGAAAATGGTGTTTCCGAACCCCGTGATCTCGGTGGCGGTTGAACCGAAGACGAAGGTCGATCAGGAAAAGATGGGTCTCGCGCTGCAACGTCTCGCGAAAGAAGATCCGTCGTTCCGCGTTCACACCGACCCCGAGTCGGGTCAGACGATCATCTCCGGGATGGGCGAGTTGCACCTCGAGATCATCGTCGATCGCATGAAGCGCGAGTTCAAGGTCGAGGCCAACGTCGGCAAGCCGCAGGTCGCCTACCGCGAAACCATTCGCGGCACCATCGAGGCCGAAGGCAAGTTCGTGCGTCAGTCTGGCGGCCGCGGTCAATACGGTCACGTGTGGCTCAAAATCGAGCCGAACGAACTCGGCAAGGGCTACGAATTCATCAACGGCGTCGTGGGTGGCGTCGTGCCGCGCGAATACATTCCGGCGGTCGACAAAGGCGTCAAAGAGGCCGTCGATACCGGCGTCATCGCCGGCTATCCGGTCGTCGACGTCAAAGTGACTTTGTTCGACGGCTCGTACCATGATGTCGATTCGAACGAAATGGCCTTCAAGATCGCAGGCTCGATGGGCTTCAAGGATGGCTTCCGCAACGCGAAGCCCGTGATCCTCGAGCCGATCATGAAGGTCGAAGTTGTGACGCCGGAAGATTATTCGGGCGATGTGATCGGCGATCTGAATCGCCGTCGTGGCCAGATCACCGGCATGGACGATTCGCCTTCGGGCAAGCAGATCAACGCTGAAGTGCCGCTATCCGAAATGTTCGGTTATGCGACGACCGTGCGCTCGATGAGCCAGGGTCGTGCCACTTTCACGATGGAATTTTCGAAGTACATGGAAGTGCCGCCGAACGTGGCGCAGTCGATCATCAAGCAGTAACGCCTTTTCGTATTCACCCTTTCTGTTCAGGAGATAACAGCCGTGTCCAAGGAAAAGTTTGAACGCAGCAAGCCGCACGTAAACGTTGGGACGATTGGTCACGTTGACCATGGTAAGACGACGCTGACGGCGGCGCTGACGAAGGTGATGGCTGAGACTCACGGTGGT